>Ga0307509_10006028_pt1 | contig 16533 bp, 10 predicted proteins | sample 10_EM_MG_FD_202245 | JGI IMG/M metagenome (GOLD analysis project Ga0307509, IMG submission 202245) | Populus trichocarpa ectomycorrhiza microbial communities from riparian zone in the Pacific Northwest, United States - 10_EM | ecosystem: Host-associated > Plants > Roots > Unclassified | place... | reverse complement strand
CTGAGAGATGAGTCTCCCGTTGCCCAACATCCCCACCACTCAACCCCGCCCCAACCCCACCAGGAAATTTACACCACCAACAGTCCTTAGAGCAACCCTAACAAGCAACGAAAACTCACACTTTGCAGGGATCCCTTTCTCTCACTCGATCCTTTTCACCCCTTCCTCTCACTCGATTCCTCCCCACTCCTCCTCTCACTCGACTCCCCCACCACCTCTCTCTCTCACTCGACTCCTCCAATTAACACCCAGTGCAGGCGCTTTTTTCTATCCAATTCAAGCCTATTAATCAAGCGCCAATTCACTACTACTTTTTATCGCACAATGACGTCCGTTATACCTCCTAGAACTTATGAGGTATTGTTCCGCTTATTATATATATCCCTCCCCCCCCCCACTAACGTCGCGAAATACAGGACGCTGTTACCGCTCTCAATACCTTGCAATCTGACTCTGCAGTATTGAACGCTTCGGCAAATGCCGAAATGATCGAATCAGTCCGCCAGTTGGGATACCAGGTTACCTTCTCCCCCCTTGGGCTTTTTTGTATTCGGTACCTACTAATCCCCCCCTTTCCTCCACACCAGCCTTCCGATTTCAACAAATTGAATATTATTCATGTTGCCGGCACTTATGGAAGAGGGTCCACCTGCGCCATCACGGCCGCCATTCTAGCTCAGTATAAGCCTTTGCGCAGTCAAGTTAACAAGATCGGGTGGTACACATCCCCGCATCTCCGTGCTGTTCGTGAGCGCATCCAGCTTGATGGGTCTTCGCTCTCGGAAATACTTTTCGCAAAGTATTTCTTTGAAGTTTGGGACAGACTTGAGGCTTCGGCCCTCAAAGAGGGGCGCGATCCGACCGTCAAGCCCATTTACTTCCGCTTCCTCACTTTGGTCGCTTTCCACACTTATCTGCGTGAGAAGGTTGACACCGCTATCTTCGAGGTTGGTATTGGTGGGGAGTACGACTCCACCAACGTTATCCAAAAACCAACCGTTGTCGGCATCACTAGCTTGGGAATCGACCCCACTGGAGTGTTGGGCAACACGATCGAGGAGAGCGCTTGGCATAAGACCGGAATTATCAAAGCTTCCGCCCGTACTTTCACAGTTCCGCAGGAGCCATCTGCCATGGAGGTCATCCAGAAGAGAGCTTCAGAAAAGGGATCCGAGGTCAAAGTCGTCGACGTTTATCCTCAAATCTGGTCACGTGAGGTTAAATTTAGTCTTCCCGCCCAACTCATGATGGGCGACGCCTCTCAGGCGGTTGCCCTCGCGGCCGAGCACTTGACCCTACTCGATATGAATCCGGGTATCTATGATGATGGGAAATTCCTTGATGGGAGATTGCCGGAGAGATTTGTCAAGGGACTTGTTGAGGTCTACTGGCCCGGAAGGTACCAAGTGTTTACGACCAAATCAATTGACTGGCGTTATTCAATTGAATGGTGGGTTGATTGTGCCCATACCGAGGAGAGTTTGTACACTTGCGGAAGCTGGTTTGGCGCTAGGGCTGACGGGTAAGAAGAATTCTCTCCTCTTCGTCTTCCTCCTCCCTCCCTCATACTGACATGAAGGCATTTTTGCTGATCCTGGGAGAATGAAACCCCGAACTTGGCGGAATAGCATTATAAATCGTGTTCTCATCTTCAATAATGAAGGTCCCAATTCGGAGGCCTTGATTGTCGCCTTGGCCAATGGCCTCAAAGAGCTGCTGGGAGTCAACACCAGAATTTTTAACGATGCCGTCTTCTGTACTAATACCGCCTCTACTGACAAACACCATAAGGCCGGTTAGTTTAGTCCCTACCGATGACCATCACAAACACAATGCTAACAAAAGCTTAGACCTTATGAACTCCGGAACTGATCCCGAAGCTCTAAAAAGCCTCACGGCTCAACACCAGCTTGCACAAACATGGTTCAAGGAAGTGTATTGTGGCAGTAAATTGCACGTAGTCCCGACCGTCGATGAGGCCATCTCGGTTGTCACCCGCATGACCTCCGAGTACCCTGTCCAGGTCCTCGTCACCGGGAGCTTGACTCTTGTTGGCGCATTCCTGGAAGTCCTGGGACAAGATTATCCGCACGTTATCAAGAGCCCGACCAGCCAAAATTATTATTATTAGGCTTTTTTTTCCCTCTGACATCTAGTGGTTAATTAAATTTATGTATTTTCCTCTATGATGCTTATGATGATGATGTATAACAGACTCCGCTCTTAAAATCATAAAACCAACAAAAAACACATTTCGTGGTCCGTTCGAAACATTCGCTGTGAGATTTCGTGGTGTCTGTCCCAGGTCGCATATCTATTGATTGTCCATTCTTACGCATAAGTTACCCACAAGCCAGCTTACCGTATGGTTCCGTGCCTCCATGCCGGAGCCATTCTTTTAGCCGGGTAGCCCTCGGTACATTTTTCACAGGAGCATGAAAACGGTTTTTATTTCAATTGGTAAGCTCGCTAGGCGAATATAGGGCCTCTTCAACAGGAAACGGAGAGTAGACGGTGACTAGCAAAGCCCCACTCGAGCCCTCGAGCCCTCCTACCAGCGCTTTCTCCCTTGTGTGTTATCTCATTGTCCCGTAGTCTTCTGCTTGTTGTAGTGTTTTGTGGAGGCTTTTTTTCCTTTTTCTTTCCTATTTCTTTTCTTTCTTTCTTTCTTTCTTGCACCCCGCCCGGCTTCCCATAGATGCCTCATTATTGCCGGGCGGGGGAGGGTTCGCTCCCAGCAAGCAAGTAGGTATCGTGGTGGGCAGTTCAGGTTTGTTATCTGGTTATCAGGTCAGAGATCTCATCTCCTTATTTGATGGTACTGTATGCCAAAGATCGAATTTTGATAACGACTTACAGTACATATATAGAAGATTCTTAAGCGATGTCATTTGTGGTGTCCCGCCCTCTATGTTGAGTACTGTCTTAGATATAGTTGTTCACAATCAACTCAAGAATTATTGTATCATACTATGAACGTCGCTTTTCCTCAATCTAGTAACACTCGCTACATATAGTTTATCTATATGTAAAGAAGAGGGTGAAGGAAGCAAAATAATTGAAAGAAAAAAAATAGCACTAGGAGGAAAGGCGTAGGCCATGATTTACAGCTAAGGCAGTTCGGATGAAAACTAAAAGTTATAAGCCGGACCTCCTCGCGGTGGTAGCTGTTTCGCTCCACCAACCAAACTCTACCGCACCTTGTAAATAGAAACTCATAGCGTCACCCGACTAAGGGCTAAGAAGAATGGGGAGCTTTAGGCGGACATGATAACAAATGTGTATTCTGATCTGATGAGGTTTCATTTGATTGAGAAGGGTGACGTGCAAAGACAACTTCCATGAGCGACATGCTCGAAGGGGGGGAATAGGGGGAGCGACAGTGACTAGCATGAGATAGTCTTTCAACCCACAGCGTGGTTTGCTGCTTCGTAAGGCTACAGTACTACCCTCCTATTGCCCATCACGGCTGCGTGCACGAGTGGTATTCAACCAGCATTATCTTGCTTGTTGGGGTTGACTTTCTCCAGCCTAAGCAGTAAAGCGGTCGCACCCACAACGAGATTGCACCCACAACGAGATTTGTATGAGTAAGCAAACCTACCTCATATGTCTTGGCAGAGGATTACATGACATGCTCCGGTGATAGTCAAGTCCGGTCAAAGGATAGAAATTTGACCGACCGAGCAATGGATGGCAAGACAACTGACTAGACTAGACAGGGTCAGACTCCGTAAGTCGAGTGATATCCAATGTTTGAATTTCAGTTAGACGAAAACGACTAACCAATATGGGATCCATCCGACAGATATTTTTAGTGGAGGATCAAGCCAGCGTAGGATAATCTTTCTACGGCGGGTTGTTTGTTATAACTGCCAGGCGAACTTGAAAGCGTAGGACTATCACATGTAGTAAAACATGTCATGCAACGGCCGCTTTGATTCAACAGGGATCCCATATTAGACTGGTCCCTGACTGGACTGGACTTGACCTGACCAAATATTTCGGTCAAGTCTAGTCTCCTCCATTTTCGACTGACCGGTTAGTCTCCTGTTCAGGACCTGACCGGTCGGACTATTCGGAACCCTGCCAGAGACACAAAGGTTTTGGGATCAAGTCAGAGCAGGATATGTTTGCATATGCTAGTTAACGAAATCCAACATGTCCTGAAGGCTGGTCTTATCGTCGCAGAAAGGAACCTAACATTTTTTAAGACCTCTGTCTGTAATTCCGGTGATACAGCTTCAACCAATTTTGCAACACCAAACAAATACATAATAACTTAGCCGATAAGACAGAGAACGGGAAATCAGTAAGTGCAGAGAAACCAGGGAACGAAACACCACCCCAGCAATCCCTTCCTTTCATCAAGCTTCTTGCGCAAGTGCACTGTCGGAGGCATTGGAGGAATATCGCCGCTCTTGTAGCTAGAGATCGTTGCGACCCATGTACTTATCTGCTTACTGCGAGGTAGCTAGTTGTAAAAGAAACAAAGTGGCTGTTTGAAAGTGGCAGGAAGAGATGGTTTCATTCACAGCTGGTACATTGAGAACTGCAGCATGGGGGTGTGGAAGGCATCATTAAGAAGCGCACGAACTATGCGAGAGGTTAGATACCTTATCGCATAATAGCCCAAAACAGATGTGAGGTAATGGTTTTGCGAAGGTTTGTCGTGCTAAGTTCGCTTCTGCACAGGAACTAGGGAGGTGGGAGTGGGTGGGATTGGCGTGCAAGGTTGCTTCTGGGTTCAAAACATTGCTGGACCATACCAGCAAAAGCAACTCCAACATCCCCGGGTGAGGTTTAATTATTCTAACCACGGTATACACTGGTAGACATAGATTCCAACATTACTAATACCTTCTCTATGATTCAGTTCCACCCACACAAGCACAGCGATTATGTCAAGAATAGATGAACATGGAGGCAGGCAGGAAGTGCCGTCAAGATGGGTGCACACCTACCCTGCGTGTGGGAAGGAAACGATGGCGAGTAGAAGAAATGTACTCCAAAAATCACTAAGTAACCCCTGTCTGACCCAGCAAACAATCCTCATCCACCCCCTCCTTATCCCTGTCCCATCAAACCTTGCCAACATCCCCAGCCCTAACATTCGGCACCACAGGACTGGCTCCAAGTCGGAGGTGCATAGCCTGCGATCCGAATAGAACCCTCCCACGGATCCTCATTATCTTCCCCAAGATGATGTAGGGCTCTTCAATCGTTCTAACATTCCCTAGTCAACGTTGACCATGTGATGGCGGCTGGGCTCGGGGAGCTGACCTTCCTTTAGTCTGTGGTCTGGGGATTGCAATGAGCGCTGGGGTGAGGTATCTGAAAGCACTCTTGCCCAATCTTTATATATATCATAGTTCCGGCCGTCTATACACAACACCCCCATTTATGTAACCGGGACGCCTCGGGATAATGTTGGCTCAAAAAACAGACAATTCTGCCTTCAGCCCTAACGGATTAGGATAAAAAAATCACAAACATACCATGCTATTGTAGTTTGAACATCTAGGAGCTTTTTTTTTTCACTGTCATTTTTATACCAAGAGGTCCCCTGTCTGTCCATTGAGGTGTTGTGTACGAATAGACAACCGGAACTATCCCAATGCTATTCTCGACCGGTATGTGTAACCCATTCTTAATGCTAGGGTTAGGTTTTCTTCCTCGGCGGGAAAAGAAATTTGAAATAAAAAACACAGAGAGGATTTAAAACTATACACTCGGGCGGGTTAGATTTCTTGGCCGTTGCCTTAACCACGGGCCACCGAGTCTGATCTATCGCCCTTTGGTGGCTGATTGAAAACCGGAAACGGGGGTATCCCGACTCAGACAACGAGACACCGAGAACCCGCAAAAACCTGCAAAGCAGCCAGAGAGACTAGGTATTGATAAATTAGTATGAACGAAGGGTGGATAAGGGAGTTGGGATTTATGATAATAAGAAAGTTTAATGATATTTCTTTCTCAAGGAATCCGGCTCTAGAACAGTGTACGACTATGAGTCTGCATTGCCCACCACTTGGCGCAATAAGGATTGTTTTAAGATGACATAGAACACGCTCTCCTTCCGGACATTGTGATCGCCCAATTGTATTGGGCCTGGTTCGACACAGGAAGTTTCCGATTTTAATATAATATTGTAAATCAAAATTTATAGCTATGACAGCAGAAAATTAAATATGATAGGAGGAAAATTAAAAACCTTAAGCCAAAACCTTCTGAGAATAGGGCTACTCCACCCCGCCTACTATACTCTGCCAGGTTTGTAAAACAAGTCCTCGTAAATCCTCACCTGCTAAGTTAGATAAGGAGTTTCAGACTTGTGTTATAATATATAGATGCATCACACCAGATGGGATTTCCTTCGCCTGCAGGGGGGGGTGATGTCAAGGCAAACTCGCATGACAGAAACCCTCCGGAAGGGAAGCAATGGCAGCGGTCTCAACGAGGTGGTGTCTCCTAGGTTTCATATGGCGCTGTGGGTTAATGCTTAGTTCGGGTGTATGATACCGGCTATATCGCCCTCGTAGGCCATTCATAGCTACTGACATAGGCGCTATGATTAACAGCATTTTGGGGATCGACTTCTTCCCGCCTGAGCATAATTTTCACTGCTCTTTCGTGTCTTTCTAGAGCAGTATACGAGATGCATGAGTCACCGTAATCATCTCGGGGGTTGGGTTAGCCCTGCCGGCCCGAGTAGTATTTTGACACCCCCCCCCACCAATATCCTTTCCTAGCGGCATGTATAAGTAGTGTTGGGTTATCACTGTATTGCCGGTCAGGGTTGCCTTCCTCCTACTCCGGTAGTATTTGAACCACTCCCTCATTTCCGTTTTGGGCAGCATACGTGAGCGGTGCATTCACACCAAAACCTCCTTCCCCGGTATCATAACACCCCTTATCAAAGGGATTCCAACCTTAAAAAGCTCCAAATAATGATGCACTATATAACCCAAGAAACCTGGAAAAGGTACCAAAATCCTCTAGATCCAGAGCTCTACTTATTGTAGAGGCGCTTTGATGGATATGTGAGTATCGTATTTTCTATATAGCCCCAGCGGCAGTGATCTTACACATTCCGAGAGTTCCCTTTTCACTCACGTTCCGTAGAATCCGAAACAATATTCCAAAAAAGGAGTGCGAAAGATGTCCAGAGAGCGATCCACTGGGATGCCCTTGACCCGCTCGGAATTCAAATGTGTCGGGCAAATATTAGCCATTGCCGAGTGAGGTCTACCAAAAATATCCGGAAGTGGGGTAGGATACTCTGGGAGGCTAAAGTGGATCTGTTGCAGGGTTGGTGCCTCCCTAGGCCACAGCACTCGGCCATTGATAGGAGTCTACCAATGCCGAAGCCGGAGGAGCTCTAGAGGAGTCGAAATTCCTAGAGATTACATTGTCATACCCAAGGTTTACACGGCAATATCGGTCACAAGTTATATCGTATACGCAGAGTAAAGCACGCATAGGCATCATTTTAATTCCTAATCACTACACGACACCCCACCACCACTCGCAGACCTCTCTTCCACCCAAAGAAAAAAACGAAAAGAAAAGAAACCACGGTGAAGCTGAAATTACAATTCAGGTGACACCGGACTGGGGCCATTCACGGTGATCTAGTTCCCAAATGACATCCGAGGGTGAGAAATACCGTGTTTGTTCAACATGTGAGCAGCAAGATTATCCGCACGTTTGATCCCTTGAGCTCCGACGCGCGCACACCCTTCAACAGGACAATCCGCACGATCGTTGTGGTGCTTTGCATGGTAGTGCCTGTTCAAGGCTTGCTTCGTCTTGAAGGTTCTAAGCCAAGTGCAATCCGGGGTCTCGCAGGTAAATCTTCCTGGGGCGCAAGTGTGAGGACCGCTGTAGGAGCACGGGTACACGTTAGTGTGATACTATAAGTAGGATACTTGGGATAAAATAAAAGACTGGGACAGAGTGACATTGGTATACATGTTGCAACCGCAGAATATGGTTGCAACATTGTCCAAATCATTGATTCGTGTCCAAGTATTGTTTTGGGTAAAAGGGAAATACTAACCTGTGACCAGAGCACTGTGGGTAGTGGCAGAATATGCTGGGAAGACGGGGGTGAGCATCCCTAGGAGGGCTCGGAGGAGCGATGGGGATAGCGAGATTGTTTTCTGGGTTGGCTTTGGTTGCCTCATCGGCTATCTCGGCGTTATCGGTGGTGGCATTCCATGTGCCAAGCACTGAGTACCAGCCATCCTGGTCAGGATGCAGAGGGAGATCGCCAAGTCCTGCAGGTAATCTGAGTCTGTTCCCCTGCTGATCGTAACCAACCAGGTGGAAGAGGGTTGAGTAATTCGAGGCTCTCCTGTACCCCTGGTCAAAAAAAAAAGCAAGCGCGACTCACATTTTTGCGTGTAACCGTAAGTTAATGTGATAAGCTACAAGTGCAAAAACAGGACAGCAGACACACGGAATTTGGTGGAAGAGAGGAAGGGGGAAGGCAGTAGTATTTGAGTTGAGCCTCTGAAAATGAATTGCACTTTCACCCATGCCTAGGTTGTTCAAATGCATGCATGAGCCTGAAATCTCAGCCCTGAGTACTCGTATCGTACAATCAGGCTGACCAATTGCGGACTACCATCTGATCCTGAGACAGATGCTTTTACACTTCCAGTACAGTACGAGTAGTACTTGCACTTGCACTGTGGACAGATAAACAGCCACTCTCACAGCCAGCAGCTCGCTGAGCTTTGCCTTTGCAAGGGTCGGGCCTCTGAATGGCTAAGCGAGCATATGTTCTATCTATTTCTCCCAAGAGATCATCTTACTCGATTATTTTTTTCTTCTCCGATTTCCTGCCCACCAATCAGACTTCTCACAAATTTTACTGCATATAGGGTAAGAGCTGGAATAATTAAACTCCGCCTTTGGACGTTGGTGGTGCTTTTTTACTGGTCTCATATGATCCGGAACAATTTTTAAACCCCAAAGCCACCTTGCGGAAGGAAACTTAGCAAAAGAAACCTCCGCAAGATCATCACGGTACATCTGCTTTAGCTATTATACAACAAGGTATCCAAAGCGAAACTAAGGTAGCCGAGCCAACAGGAGGGGGCTAATAAGGCGAATTCCCCACAGTTTTAAACACAGGGTTGGACGGGTTCAAGAAAGTCCGCACTAGCGTCAATGGGGCTTTTGCCGGATTATATGGGACGAGTAGCCAGGAAAGAAAATTGGAGGCTAACTTAACGTACCGGCATGCTTCAAGAAAAAGAAAAGTGCGGAAAATGGTGAGTGGTCTGGAGGGGGTAAGCTCTACAAATGCGATAGGTGAGGTCCCGGCGGAGCCGCTGCAGCCAAGACTTTGCGGCTCTACTCACGTGTTCAACAAAGTTCAATTACCTAAACGATTGAAGCGAGGATATACTTGCGGCTCTATTCAGTCCAATGGACGCAACCACAATCCACCACCAAATTCTATCATCATCATAACAAGAATGGCGACTACAACAACAACCGCAATAGTAATGACTATTAATTAAATCTACTAAAAATTTCGGCTACCCATGAGAGGGGCTTCTCCCTCTTGTTTCCAGACCCCGCGCATTTTCTGCGGTAAAGGGGCAATGAAAGAATCTGGCTATAGCCGTGATTGAGTTTTGCATGGAATTGTAGTTGCGCTAATTAGCGCAGGAGTTAATCTCTCCACGAGCAGGATGTCCCGATAACGTTCGACGTCTGGAACCTACCTTCAGATCGCTGTTACAGATTCTAACTGCCGGTCGTGAGAGTCAAAGTTAGAAAGAGAACTTTTCTACCCCCCTCCCCGGTGTCGGGTTTCTTTGCTTAACTTTAGAGCTAGAAATGCACAAAATAAGGAATTTATGAAAACAGGGTTTGAGGCACGGTACATCAAATTGTGTGCTAGCGCTACTTTACAGAAATATTTTTGTGAGAGAAGATTTCCCACTACATTCATGGCCATTACGTCTGCAGAGGGAAGTCGCAGCCGCTCTCATCAAAAGCCCGGCGTCCAAGCTAAAGCTCAGACACCTTACCGAGTACGAACGGTGATGATAGATCCCTTTAGGAAATTGTGGTAGTCTTCACCAGGACCTGACAATAAATTCTCTTATGGCGCTTCCTCAATATTCACCTTGAACTGGATCCCTGCCCAGATTCTCCGGAGGTCTCCATGCGTTAATTAGGCACCCGTACAGGGCTTGCGGTTTTGGCCATTTGGCCCGCTAAGCCATTTGAAGCATGTGGAAAACGGTAATACCGTATAAATTGGGAAGATCCAGAATACGCTAGCAAGGGTAAACAAAGTGTGGCAAATCGTTCTACCCTTGAGAGGGAATTAAACTGCGAAAAGAGACGAAATTCTGTGCTTGGGTGGCGATCATGCAAAATATTATTACCCCTTGAAGCAATTTCTCCCCCAGCCGCTCTTTCTTACCCTTGCTAGTGTATTCTGGATCTTCCCAATTTATACGGTATTGTGAGTGGACAAAATTAACCGATCAACGAACGCTCATAATTTTCGCTGTGAGGTTCTTAACCCCTGGGATACAACCACACCAACCTAACCAAGAAAAATAAGTAAAAAATAATTGAAATACATGGCAGTGGTCAGTATCAATCAGCCTTAATAAAACAAGAAAAGGCATTATGAGGTGTCTGTTGGGTGGAAATAATTTTTGTGGGAGCCTACGGAGGTACAGCCCATAAGTTTTGTATATTTTACTAGCAGGGGGTGTTACGCTAACATGGGGTAATGTAGCAAATTGGGTATAAAGGCAGCGAAATAGGTATCATGGCTACCCAATTCGCCCACTCACCCCCATGCTAGCGTAGCACCCCGGCTAGCGAAATATACAAAACTTATGGGCTGTGCCTCCGTAGAAGCGATGGGTAGCCACGTTCACCGGGGTGCTCGGTTAATACTGTCCACGCAGAATACTAACATGGTACGGTAGCCAACTAGGCTCATTGCAGAGAATATTTACCTAGTGTGTCGGATAACTGCAGAGTTCTTTCTCACGCTAATTCAACATTTCTGAAAGCTTCTCCGGGGATCCTGTTTCACGACAATTAGCGACAAAAAAATATAAGATGGAGAGCACCACTACATAATACGTTGCCGCATTAGGGGTCGTCCACCACACCTCTTTACACTTGGACAGGAGGTACATCCGTCGAAATCTAAACCCCTTGGGCATAGAAAACACTCCCTTCACTAACTACATGCTCTATAAGCAGTATGAAATCCCACCGCAGTCTATCACACCCCACCGCTTCCAACCCAACTAATGTTGGTAATCACCGGCACTCACTCAGTGGCAGGCCATCGGACACCATGCCTACTACCCCGCTCTTACCAATCAGCTAAACCATGCTGGAAGCATTTCGGAGGATTCACCAGAGTCAAAACACTCATGAAGGATGCGAGAAGAAGGGTTAATGAATCACCAAAGCGGATAAACAAAGAAGGGGACGAAGGGGTAAAGCAATGGCTTGAGAAGGTAAGGAAATTGTGTGATCATGTTAAGGAAGCAGACGGAATAGTTGGCGTTGGGTTTTGTATTTAAATGAGTCCCATCAACCCTCAATTGCTAGAACTGTAGGTCACCGAATTATAAGCTCTTGCTTTGATATCCTTTATTTATTTTTTCAAATACGCTTCTAGGTTATTAGAAGTATTTCCACTCAGAATTTTGTCAACTAATCCGATACCAAACAAAAGAAACTCTAGATTCATCCTCTCGCCCCCCTCCCCCCCTCCCTCCGATCCCATTGTATATGGGACTGAAGTATAGGAGCGCGGAAGGGAGCCCCTATTGTTGAGAAGTCTGCAAGTGTCCCTGCAATGTTTTCTCTCGCCGGTCTCGCGATGTGTACTATCGGGATAGTGTTTTCAGCCGTCCAGTCCGTCCGTCTTTGCGGTTAGGACGGGAAGGACTACAATTGATATTCCGTGTGTCTTTTCCGGGGGGGCTAGGACTGGCTATGCCCCGGAAGATGAGGTGGATTATAGGGGACTATAGTCCTATATCTTGGACCTCCGGCACTAGCCCAAATTGAAATTATGCACCCCAGAAGGAGATTCATATGTCGTCATGAGATATCACTCGTGCCGTTCCCAGCCCTGTCCTAGAGTCCCCAACCGTCTCCTGTCCTCCATCGCCACTACCGGGCTGTTGGAGTACTGTATTAGGGTGGCGTGCATTCAGCGGTATTAAACCCGGCTTCTGCCGGGTAGCTACATCGAGAGAATGATTGTCCTTCAATACATGGTAACATACTGTCTATCCTAAATGTTTCACGCAGAGAGAATTCGTGCTATCAAGCTGATAAGGATGGGTGAGGTTATTGAATGATATGCAAAGCCTATTTGTTAGGCCTCCACCCTCCATACTGAATACTATTCCGGGGATAGCCAGTAGGTATCCTCTAGGCCTAGCACACTACTACTAGTACTTTTTCTATACCACAGCTAATAAGATTTCATTACTGGTACCAAGCCTCAATCTCACTGGCTCGAAGCTACAAGTACATAAGTGATCCTGGGGCGGACTTACTTTTGTTTGCGAATTTTTCATAGTAAAAACCCATACGGTCCTGCGTTACCTGATTCAGGGTTCAGAACCCGCCGGTCTGAGAGATGAGTCTCCCGTTGCCCAACATCCCCACCACTCAACCCCGCCCCAACCCCACCAGGAAATTTACACCACCAACAGTCCTTAGAGCAACCCTAACAAGCAACGAAAACTCACACTTTGCGGGGATCCCTTTCTCTCACTCGATCCTTTTCACCCCTTCCTCTCACTCGATTCCTCCCCACTCCTTCCTCTCACTCGACTCCCCCCCCACCCCTCTCTCTCACTCGACTCCTCCAATTAACACCCGGTGGAGGCGCTTTTTTCTATCCAATTCAAGCCTATTAATCAAGCGCCAATTCACTACTACTTTTTATCGCACAATGACGTCCGTTATACCTCCTAGAACTTATGAGGTATTATTCCGCTTATTATATATAGCCCTTCCTTCCCCCCCAATCCGCTGATGACGCGAAATACAGGACGCTGTTACCGCTCTCAATAACTTGCAATCTGACTCTGCCGTATTGAACGCTTCGGCAAATGCCGAAATGATCGAATCAGTCCGCCAGTTGGGATACCAGGTTACCTTCTCCCCCCTTGGGCTTTTTTGTATTCGGTACCTACTAATCCCCCCCTTTCCTCGACACCAGCCTTCCGATTTCAACAAATTGAATATTATTCATGTTGCCGGCACTTATGGAAGAGGGTCTACCTGCGCCATCACGGCCGCCATTCTAGCTCAGTATAAGCCTTTGTGCAGTCAAGTTAACAAGATCGGGTGGTACACCTCCCCTCATCTCCGTGCTGTTCGTGAGCGCATCCAGCTTGATGGGTCTTCGCTCTCGGAAAAACTTTTCGCAAAGTATTTCTTTGAAGTTTGGGACAGACTTGAGGCTTCGGCCCTCAAAGAGGGGCGCGATCCAACCGTCAAGCCCTTTTACTTCCGTTTCCTCACTTTGGTCGCTTTCCACACTTATCTGCGTGAGAAGGTTGACACCGCTATCTTCGAGGTTGGTATTGGCGGGGAGTATGACTGTACGAACATTATCCAGAAGCCCACAGTTGTCGGAATCGCTAGCTTGGGAATCGACCCCACTGGAGTGTTGGGCAACACAATCGAGGAGAGCGCCTGGCATAAGACCGGAATTATCAAAGCTTCCGCCCGTACTTTCACAGTTCCGCAGGAGCCATCTGCCATGGAGGTCATCCAGAAGAGAGCTTCAGAAAAGGGATCCGAGGTCAAAGTCGTCGACGTTTATCCTCAAATTTTGTCACACGAGGTTGAACTTGGTCTTCCGTTCCAAGTCATGATGGGCGATGCCTCTCTGGCGGTTGCCCTCGCGGCCGAGCACTTGACCCTACTCGATATGAACCCGGGTATCTATGATGGGAAATTCCTTTATGGGAGATTGCCGGAGAGATTTGTCAAGGGACTTGTTGAGGTCTACTGGCCCGGAAGGTGCCAAATCTTTAGGATCCAACCAATTAAATGGTGTTATACAATTGAATGGTGGGTTGATTGTGCCCATACCGAGGAGAGTTTGTACACTTGCGGAAGATGGTTTGGCGCTAGGGCTGACGGGTAAGAAGAATTCTCTCCTCCTCCTCCTCCCTCCTCCCTCATACTGACCTGAAGGCATTTTTGCTGATCCTGGGAGAATGAAACTCTGAACTTGGCGGAACAGCATTAAAAATCGTGTCCTCATATTCAACAATCAAGGGCCTAATTCAGAAGCCTTGATTGTCGCCTTGGCCAAAGGCCTCAAAAGCATGCTAGGGGTCGACACTAGCATCTTTAACGATGTCGTCTTCTGTACTAACATCGCCTCTACTGACAAACGCCATAAGGCCGGTTAGTCTAGTCCCTACCGATGACCATCACAAACACAATGCTAACGAAAGCTTAGACCTTATGAATGCCGGAACTGATCCCGAAGCTCTGAGAAACCTCACGGTTCAACACCTGCTTGCACAAGCATGGGTCAAGGAAGTGTATTGTGGCAGTAAATTGCATGTAGTTCCGACCGTCGATGAGGCCATCTCGGTTGTCACCCGCATGAGCTGCCAGTACCCTGTCCAGGTCCTCGTCACCGGGAGCTTGACCCTTGTTGGCGCATACCTGGAAGTCCTTGGACAAAAACATCCGCTGGTTATCAATATGCCGACTAACCAACATTATTATCATTAGGCTTTTTCTTCTTCCTCTGACATCTAGTGGTTAATTAAATTTATGTATTCTCCTCTATGATGCTTATGATGATGATGTATAACAGGCTCCGCTCTTAAAATCATAAAACCAACAAAAACACATTTCGTGGTCCGTTCCAAACGTTCGCTGTGAGATTTCGTGGTGTCTATACTAGGTTGCATTTCTATTGATTGCCCATTTCTTACGCCTGCCCGCCCGCCAGCTTACGGTATGATTCCGTGCCTCCATCCCGGAGCCATTCTTTTTTGCAGGGTGGCCCTCGGCACATTTTTCACAGGAGCATGAAAACGGTTTTATTTCACTTGGTAAGCTCGCTAGGCTAATATAGAGCTCGTCACGGGGTTTCCGGGGCCCCGAAAACGCCGGCCCCCCGGCCCAATTCCCCGCCCCGCCCTCCACCGGGGCGGGGCGGGGCCTCTAGAACAGGGAATGGAGAGTGCAGGGTGACTCAAATATTCTCGAAGTTTTTTTTTCAACTTCCAACTTCCAACTTCCAACTTTCATTCTTGAGCGGGGCGCAGTCACTCTATTCTACAACCTTTCTGAATAAGATATAATAAGCTGATATCTTTTGTTGAGGCGTCATATGCACAGCACAGTATGGCTTCTCAATACTAGCTTATCGGCCCACTTAAGTAGGAATTCTATTCTCATAGCTCCCCACGAAAACTCCCAAGTGTCGACACCAGGACCGGCCATATACCTGTAGGTCTAGAAACTCTTGCGAGTTAAGTGACCTCACTCATTTTGAGGAGCCAATTTTGTTATTGATTACTGGTGCTCCCCCGGATACAATGCCTATACCACCATAGCTTAGAATATGTGAGAAAAATGTCGAGGATTCACCGGAGTCAGAAACTCGGTAAGCCATGCGAAATGAGAGGTAAAAGGTACACTGAAGCAAGGAAGCAAAGAGTGGTATGGGGGGTAAGGATATGGCTTGACAAAGAAGTGAAATGGCGTGATGATGTTCAAGAGGCTCCTGGACGAGTTGACATTGATTTATGTATTTAAAGATAGCCTTGAAGAAAGAATTGCAAGAAGAGCAGCCCACTGAATTGCAAGTTTGTCTTTCATGATATACTCCTTCATCTTCCCATACCCTTCGTATTCAAAAAGTGCACATTTCCATTTATAATTTTGTCAATTTTAACGTAATTTACGGGGTTCCCGCTCAGTACCCAGATGCCGCTCACCATGGCAACCACTGGAACACCAGATGTATATTTTATTATCTACACAACTAGTAGTGATACCATACTGAAAATTTGTTAAAAAGTACTTTTAAATATGGAGAATCAGAATCTGGAGTTTACATTTAATAATAATAAATAATGCTTCTTGTATACTCACTTGATTCCAAACTGGTTGAAATAGTATCTTGTTTACAATAGTAGTAAAGAAAATTGACACCAACCACAAATCTTATAGTTTGAGCAAATAATATGATCTGATAGGTCTTATATTTGATGTATGAACTGCTTTGGTATTTGTTCGTAGCTATTTTGGAAGGTAGTATGGCTCTAAAAACTAGTAGAGCTGAATATGTATCTTATAAACTGGACATAATGATATCTGCTCATAGGGTTTACTTACTATTCCAATACTTTCTGATATACTTTATTTATGTGATTCAAGATACTTTCTAAACTTTCAAGGCAGTTGGTCAAGTCTTGCAAACTTTATTCCCTGGTTATTGGAAAGAGAAATACTACCCTCTAGCTGCAT
>Ga0307509_10006027_pt1 | contig 16535 bp, 17 predicted proteins | sample 10_EM_MG_FD_202245 | JGI IMG/M metagenome (GOLD analysis project Ga0307509, IMG submission 202245) | Populus trichocarpa ectomycorrhiza microbial communities from riparian zone in the Pacific Northwest, United States - 10_EM | ecosystem: Host-associated > Plants > Roots > Unclassified | place... | reverse complement strand
ACGATATTAAGTTTAACCGTTTTGATTCTTTGTGAATTATTTACTCTATCTTTATCTTCTACTTTGAGTTTTGGTGCGGTCGCAACCTTAGAGTTCACCTCTCTATAGGGTGCCCCCGTTACAGTGGTCTTGTTTTCAACAAACAATCAAACTCCTCAAATGTTAGGCTGGCACTAAATAAGACATTAAGGGGTGGAAAGGATGAAAGAACTCAAATTACTACCTTTCATATTGTGAATCAAGATAGAAGTGATAAAAGAAAGCTTCGAGTAATTGGTAGAAGTCAGACTCCTAAAGCTTTTAGAAAGAACAAGGTCAATATAGCCAATCTTCCAGTCTTTTATCAATTTAATAAGACAGCCTGGATGCTTAGTGGGCTCTGGTATGAGTTTCTTCAATCGTTAAATGACGAAATGCCTATCAACAGTCATCATATCCCACTCAGATCTGAAAACTGTCCTTCACATCCCTGACCAGAACAACCCCCTCTCGACCACACTGGCCCACCTCCTCCTACTCTTACCAACATCATGCTTATCTACCTTCCACCATGCAAAACTGCTTATCCACAACCTTTAGATATGGGAATTATCAAGTTCTTCAAAGCGGCTTATCATCAGCTTTATGCAGAGTACATAATAGAGTGATTCAATAAGTTTAAAAAATAACCGGAAAAAATCAACATCCTAAAAGCCATTTCTCTCATTTCTACCAGTTGGGATACCGTTATCTCTTCCACCATTCAAATTGCTGGGCAAAGGCCAATATCACTACTCCCTGTGTACCAGTACCATGATCTACTCCAGTGGATAACTTTATTAGAGAACAGTGTTCAGCCTGCTTCCGGGCCACTCATGAGTTACGCCAACTGGGAGAAACCGACTACCAGAACTACAATAAGTATTTTGAGAGCTTCTTTACCGACGACAACCACCCCACACTTCAGTCTGAATTATCTGAGCCTACTCAACTGCCTGATTCCACTACTCTAATTGAAAGAGGGATTATAAATGGGCTTCTTGAACGGCCTACTTCTGAAGTGAATGGAATAGTTCTTACCTTAGGTCCAGCTGAGGATGACTCGCACAATCAATCCTCTCAGCAGCAAATATCTTCCCCCTCACCTCCCCTGGTTATTAGCATATCACTTGCTATTAAATACATTGCAGAACTCCAGCAATTTTACCAGGCACTATATCAGCAAAAAAACAACCTTGCATTCTGTGTATCCTGTGCGTTTGATGGACCTGACGCACCAAACGTCAATAGTGAATCAGGATGCAACCTGACTCAGCACTGAAGGTCTGGACACAACCTGATGCAGCATCTAATCTCAGTACCCACCAGGCGCACACCTAATGCTCAGGACGGACCAGGCGTACACTGAATTCTCAGGACGCACAACCTAATCTTCTGGAGATACACAAAGGGTCCTCCCTTACCTGTTTCTGACCTTGGTCACCCATGTCACAATATATTTCACAGTATAAAAAAGTATTAAATTTAGTACTAATAGTCTTCTATTCTTCTAATATACAGCTTATTGCACACACCACCATGTTCCACCACACCTTTCCACCACCCCTTTGCACTAGCCACATCTACTCCCCCCCTCGGAAGCATATAGCCCTATGGGCAATTGCCCCCTCAGAACGTTCTTTATACCGGCCTGTAGCTAGCGTCGCGCCCAGTGATGCCCAAGTGATGGATTCAAAATCGGTTGAGCGGCTGTGGCGGAATCTGCCATCGGGTTCTGGGATCGCTAGCATCCCCTCTCAGCCTTCTCAAGACCCCCCCCGAGAGAAGATAGCAACTTCATGAGTATTGATGCGACAGGGACGTTCCTCATACTGGCATGTAGCTGGTGTCATGTCCAACGATGTCCAGATGACATATTCAAAATTGGTCTAGCAATTGTAGAGGAATCCGCCATCAAGTCCAGTCTTACCTGGGTGTTAGCATATATAAAGACCCCTCTCAGAATAGTGGGCAATATCCATGAGTATTGATGCGACAGGGACATACCTTATACGGGCGTGTAGCTTGTGTTGAGCCCAACAACACCCAGGTAACGGAGTCAAGATCAGTGGAGCGGTTGTAGAGGAATGTGCTATCGAGTTCAGGATTAGTGGAGACACAAGACCAAGATCAGAAGGATAGGCGATCTCCATGGATATCAATGCGACAGGGACGTACCTTATACTAGCGTAAGACTGGCATCGAGGCCAACAACGTCCAAGTAACAGATCCAAATTGGTCCTGCAGTTATGGAGGAATCTGCCATCGAGCTCTGCGATTGCTAGAATCCACTCTCAGCCTTACCAAGACCCACCCTCTGGAGTAGATAGCGATATCATGAGTATTGATACGACAGGGACATACCTTATACCGCCGTGTAGCCTGCGTCAAGCCCAATGACAACCATGGAACAGATTCAAAACGGTCGAGAGGTTGAGGAGGAATCTGCCATCGAGTCTCGGGATTGCCTGTTTCCCCTCTTAGTCTTCCAATGACCCCCCCCTGAGTAGATCATGACTTCATGAGTATAGATGCACTAGGGACATACCTTATACCGGCGTGTAGCTAGCGTGGAGCCCAGTGACGTTCAAGTGACGGATTCAAAATCGGTGTAGCGGTTGTAGAGGAATGTGCCATCGAGTTCAGAATTAATAGAGACAATAGACCACTATCAGAAGGATGTGTGATCTCTATCAGTATTAATGTGACCGTGACGTACCTTGAACCAGCGTGAAGCTGGCGTTGAGCCCAACAACCTCCTGGTGTCAGATTCAGGATCGGATATGTAGTTGTAGTGGAGTATTATGCAGGATGCTCGGGAATATAGATGTTGAGGGTGATCATGAAACAACAGTTGGTCGCATTACCTATGAGGCTAAGTGCTGAGAAACCATGATGAACTATGACAAGAAATACACAGGAGTACCCCTGAAGCGAGCATCTCTCAGTAGTAAATAATGATGAGCAATGGTGTTGAGGGACGAGTCTGAATGCACAGGACGCAGGTGATGCAAAGGACACAACTCAGGACACACAGGGTGCAGGGGACGCAGATTCAATATCTCATGTGTCAGGACACAACAGCGCCGTATCTGACACAGGGTAATTTTTTGCTGATGTTCAAGTCACTCATCTACCAATTCCTGACTCTAAAGTGCCTAAACTGGTGATGTCTGAACTTGTCCGTCAAGCACAAAAAGTTCAAAAGTGTCTTGTTCAGTTACTTTTCTACTCACAACTCTATTCAGTTACTAACTTACTACTCAGGTACCAAACAAGCCAGCAGACAAGGCAAGTGACCATTACATAGTACTTTCGTTCTACCATTCACACTTCTCCTGTTCGTGGTTCTTTTACTCGTTTGCAAACCAGATCACCATATCGTAGACGACCGGGCCTGAACCTTCTCTCCACTTCAACAAAGGTCAATCCTACTACTATTCAACCTTCTACCTTGACCAGGCAACATCCACCCACCGGAGTTAACTGGAGTCCAGAGCCACTGTATCAGTTGGACTCTACTGTTAGTGAGGAGGACTGGAAGGAGGACTGGGAGGAGGATGTGCAGGAACACATCAGCAAAGATTATTATATTCGGCCTGAGCATTCTGTGATTCTGACGCACAGGACGCTCAAAATATCAACCACTACTCTGGACGTGGCGCGAGCATGATCGTGCATCTGGACGCACTCAGGACACAACAGGACGCCCCACCTAATATTCAGGTGGCGCCCAGACGCAACTGGATGCCTCACCTAATATTCAGGTGGCGCCCAGACGCAGTACTCCTCCTTGTCAACTTTCTTCAAGGGTTCTCCCTTTACCCGCTCCTGACCTAGGTCACAATTTATTTCATAACTTGCAAGTCCTTGTAGCTAGTCTTCTATTATATTTCTAATTCTAATATATTTAAATACAGGCTTCTCCCAGGCACACCAGACTATAAACCCGCTATAAAGACCCCCCCCCTCCATAAGACTCTGTAGCGCTATGGGGAATGGTCGTATTGAGACGTTCCATACGGTGTTCAATAGCTGAGAAGGCGTAGAATAACGTCCAAAAAGGGCGCTGTCATCGCACACCAGACGCCGGTGGAATCTGGCTTTAAATTAGCACTCAAGATACCCCTACTAAAAAACACCCCGTATAAGACCCCCCTTCACAAGACTGTGTAGCGCCATGGAAGGTCATCGTATCGGGACGTTCCCTACAGCGTCTGATAGCTGGGAAGGCGTAGGATATCGTCCCAAAATGTCGCCATGGTCGCATACCTGATGCCGGCGGAACCTGGCTTTAAAGCCAGCACTCAAGATGCCCCTACTAAAAAAAACCCGGTATAAGACCCCCTCCCTTCACAAGACTCTGTAGCACCATGGGAACCCATCGTATTGGGACGTTCCTTACAGTGTTCGATAGCTAGGAAGGTGTAGAATACTATCCCGAAAGGGCACCGTGATTGCACGCAGACGCCGGGGGAATCTGGCTTTAAAGTCAGCACTTGCTAAACACTAAAAAATCCTGGCATAAGACCCCCCCTACTAAAGAAGACTATGTAGCACCATGGGGAATTGTCATATCGGGACGTTCCATACAGCGTTCGATAGCTAGGAGGGTGTAGAATAGCGTCCCAAAAGGGCTCTGTGATCGCACACCGGACGCTGACGGAATCTGGCTTTAAGGTCAGTGCACATTAGACTCTACTCAAAAGAACCAGGCATAACACCCTCCCCTGCAGAAGACTCAGTAGCGCTATGGAGAATAGTCATATCAAGACGTTCTTTACGGCGCCGAATGGCCTAGAGGACGTGGTATGATGTCCCAAAAGGGCGCTGTGATCGCACAACGGATGCCGGCAGAATCTAGCTTTACATCAGCCCTTACTAGACCCTAAAAAAGCCAGGCATAAGACTCCCCCCTTCAGAATACTACATAGCACCATGGGGAATTGTCGTATCGGGACGTCCTTATGGCGCCAGATATCGGAGAAGACTCAGAATGACCTCCTAAATGGGCTCCATGGTCGCACACCAGACGCCGGCTGAATCAGGCTTTAATGTCAGCACTGAATAAACCCCTTCTAAAAGAAACCCGGCATAAGACCTCTCCCTTCACAAGACTCTGTATCGCCATGGGAAACCATCGTATCAGGACGTTCTTTACAGCATTCGATTGCTGGGAGGGGTTGGAATAATGTCCCAAAAGGGCGCCGTGATCGCACACCAGATGCTAGCGGGACCTGGCTTTAAGGTCAGCTCTCACCAAACACTAAAAAAACTCGGCATAATACCTCCCCCTTCAGAAGACTCTGTAGCGCCATGGAGAATCATCGTATCGGGACGCCCTTTACAGTGTTCGATAGCGGGGAGGGCGTTGAATAATGTCCCGAAAGGGCACCGTGATCGAACACCAGACGCTGGCGGAACCTGGCATTAAGGTCAGCGCTCGCCAAACTCTAAAGAAACCCGGCATAATACCTCCCCCCTTCAGAATACTCTGTAGCACCATGGGAAATCATCGTATCGGGACGTTCTCAGCGTTCAATCGCTAGGGCGGTGTAGAATAAGGTCCCCAAAGGGCTCTGTAATCGCATATCCGTTGCTGGCGGAATCTAGCTTCCAAGTCCGTGCTCACTAAACCCCTCAAAAAACCTGATATAAAGGTAACTCCATCAATAATAGTCAGGTCATGATGGATCTAATACTTGTATGTAGCTGGTGTGGAGCATGACATGATGCAGGTGTCGGATTTAGAATCAATATAGTGGTTGTGGTGAAGTCTTGAGGCTAGGCCATGAAGAGGGAGTATGTAGGGGTGTGTGATGAGAGCAAAGTGTGAAGTCACGCGCATCACGTCTAAGGCAAAGTGGCGAGAAACCACAACAAACTGTGCTGACTAAAGACTGCTAGAGGTATCACTCACTTTCAGACTGGGGTGGGCTGGCATTGATGCCTTCAGAAAGATCAGGGGTGAATTGAGATGAGCAGTAGTGTTGTGAAGTGCGTCCAGAACACTGGTGGTGGTGTGAAGTACGTCCAGATGAGCGGTGGTGTTGTGAAGTGCGTCCAGAGGAGCAGTGGTGTTGTGTAGTGTGTCCAGAAGGAATCGAGGTATGGCAACTTGCATCCGAACGCAATTTGGGTTTGCAAGACACCTCCAGATACACGGGACGCAGCAGACGCAAGAACGACGTCCAGACGCGGCGCCAGTAGATCAGACGCATGATAGCTTTTTGCTGATGCAGGGCAGGGAGGATCAGGATTGGGGAGGTCAGGGTCAAAACCTTTCCTGTGTTCCTACACAGTGGACTCCAGAGGGCATTAACTATCTCTTTCGAGAGCTCTGAGATGCTATCAGAAGTCAAATTAGGCTAGTGGAAGGGGTAATCCGGGACAGTGAATATATTTTCTATGTGATCAGGGATTAAAAAATTACTATTTTCCATCCGGTCTGGAAATATGCAAAATCTGTGACAGCGAGGTGTATTTCTATGTAGCCTGAATCAATCTCCAAATTATATCTGGGACAGCGAAAATTCCGGGAGAGTGAAGTCCGGGACAGCGAGGTTCAACCTGATTTTCATTCTTATCTACCTACAACTAACCAAATAGTATGTGAGGCGTTCCATGTCACCCCCCATGAACCTGGGCCCCTGAGTAAAGAAAGTCCACCAACCCGCCCCAGGCCTACCAACTCCGGCCACCCTGCCCAGTCTTACAAAGGAAACTCCACTCCCAACCTCCCCTCCCCTCAACAAATTGATCCCTGGACACATAAAACCCACCCCGTCCCCTCTGGGCCCAGTGGTCGTGTACATTAGGAAATCCCTCGACAAAAGAAACCTATCCCCTTGGCTCCCCACCCAATAGTCGTGTACCAAGAAAATAAATCCTTCAACAAACTCAAAGAAACCCACCTGCACCTCCGCATCTGTGGTCGTGGACAATAACAAAATCCTACAACAAAGAAAACCTATCCCGTTGGCTCTCCACCCAATAGTCGAGGACGTAAAGAAACAATAAAATCCCCCAACAACAAAGGAAACCCACTCCTGTGCCTCCGTACCCATGGTCGTGTACGCTAAGAAATACTGCTACTAGTCATTATGCCCACTAGCCACCGGGCACCGCCGCCCCTCCTTGTTGCCCATCGTCCCCGGGCTCCTTCACCTTTCCCTTCCTCCTTTTCTTGTGATCTGGGAGATGGGTCCTGGCATGTTTGTCTTTAGCAACCTTGTTTGCCTCTATGAGTTTCCCACATGTGTCGCAGGCTACTTTCTTCCTGACGTTTTTGGAAGGGGTTAAGGGTTTGCGTTGGCTAGGTTGAGAGGTGGGCAGATTGATGGCTGCTCCTGACACTTGCTGTCTGTACTCGGCTCGATCCCTAGCTTTGGCTTTGGTGGTGTTCCAGAGTCCTGGAGGCCAGCCCTCTATCCAGTGCACAAGGTCTTTGATGCGTTTGTTGTTATAGAGCCCAAGTTCGGTGGTGGTTACTTCCCCGCAGGAGCTCATGAGGTGGTGGGGGGTTATAATGTCCCTCCCGCACCCGCACTGTCTCCTGCTGCCATTTGCGCTTTGGTACGGCCATCCCGAGGTTGCACGGAGGTTGATGACCTCCCTTAGTTGTTGACGGGTAAGCTCCTTGAGGTGTCAGTATTTGCCTCTAGGTCTGCCGTCGTACCTGATGTTGGCCGACTCGACTGGTTCTCCCCACAGGCGCCTGATATTCTCTTTGATACTCCCGTATCCTTCTTTCAGCCCGAATGTGTTGGTGATGATATCGGTGATGCCTGAGTTTGTCAACCATTGTTGGGCCATTCTCATTGGCCTATCCAGGGTGATCGCTCTTAGGGCCAGTATGTTGTGCGGTTGGAGAGCGTACAGGTCCATTGGGGGGATGCCAATCTCGGTGTCGATGGCCAGGCTGGGTGTCTTCGTTTCCAGTCCAAAGCTGTTTCTCATGATCCTGTGGAGGGCGACCTGGGCTTCATGTATGAGGGCTTTGGTGTTCCAAAGCTCTATGCCGTAGCTTAGTTGTGGGAGGACCAATCCTTTGATGAGTGGGTGGGTGCACCATGCATTGAGACCTCCGATCTGGTACCTCTCAGTCATTGCCCGGATGCCGTAGCCCGAATGTGGGGCTTTGGTGCACCATTCCTGTAGATGTCGTTTCCACTTCCAGTCCGGAGACGAAAAGAAGCCGAGCCACCGCAAGTGCTCACAGGGGTTGAGGAAGCTGTCTCCCACCATCGGGCTGAGGGCCATCTGTTTCTTCGTGTGGATGTGGATGTATTCCCCTTTGTTTTTGGAGAAGGAGTATCCCCAGGTTTTGGCTTTATTGACCATCTTATCGATCGTGCCTTGGTGTGATGTCTGTCCATCTTCCCGCTCTTTATAGGCCGTAGCTACCGGTATGTCGTCCACGTAGGCTAGGACGGAAGTCGTGGTGTTATCCTGGTATTCCGGTTCTGAGTCGAGGATGTCCTTCGTACTGATGAGGAACAGTATGGGAGACAGGGGAGAGCCTTGTGGGGTACCTACGCTCGTGTGAAAGGCCTGTGAAGTGCGCCCATTGAATCTATAAGCGGTTTGTCTTTCATGGCCCCATTGCCGGACCCACTCTGCCAGGTGTTGGTTTTTTGTGCCGATTCGATCACAAACCATGTCGAGGTTGAGGTGGTCGAAGCCGCCCTCCACATCGAGCGCCGAGAGACATATATTGTGATTCCGATGGGTTTGCACGAAGTCGTCAAGGTTCTGGATGGCATCCGTGGTTCCTGATTTCTTGCTTCCTCCAAACATATTGGGCGTTAGGAGGTCGAGCTTGGCCAGTCTGGATACGACCACTCTTTCCAGCACTTTGGCTAAGATTAACTGGAGTTGTATGGGCCTCCAGCTCTTCGCGTTCGTGTATGACTCCTTCCTGGCCTTCGGGATCAGGATCGTGTAGCTGGTTTTCCAACTAGCTGGGATCCCTTCAAGGAGGGCCCTTGTCATTGTTGCTAGAAAGAGGGTTTCGTTCGACCTCCTGAACTCCTTGACCATTCTGGTGGGTATGCGGTCGGGTCCGGGTAACGCTCCGCTGGGGGAGGCTTTGAGGGCTGCGTCCAGTTCTTCGAGGGTGAGACTAACGTCGGGAGTCGAGTTGATCACGCTGTTGGGTCTTTGTCGTTGCCTACCGTATAAGGGCTCTTGCAACTCCGTGGCGATGTGTGGGTGTTCGCTGGCTATTGAGCCGTCCTTTCTGACCAGGGATGGTATAGGTTGTTTGGTGCTCATGGGGCGGATGCTTCTGAAGCACTCAGGATCTGTCTCTTCCTGGAGGGCCCTTCCGTTTGCCTCGATATTTGCTTTCGCTATTTTCTTTCGGTAGGCCCTTTTTAGGTTGAGGATCCTCGGGTCTCCGGTCTCATGTTTCTGTATCGCCCTTATTGTAAGTCTGGCCTTTTCCAGGTCCCTGTTCCAGAAGGCTTTTGCCCCGTTTCTTGCCCTGGAGGTGTGTTGAAGCAGGATTCCCGTCAGCGACTTTTGGACCAGATCTGGGCATGTAATGTTAGGGTTCAACATTGTGATAGCGGCTTTGATTTGTCCCCAGTCACCCTTGTCGTATCTCAGCCTGTCTTTGGTGGACTTCCTCCACGTTAGGTTGGTATTGATTTTAAGGGCCCTGTGTTCCGCGGTGGCTATGTCCAAGGTATTGACTCTGCATGGCCGGCTGTTTCCTGCTATGACCACGTCGATTGTGGTACCTTCCCCTCTCTTATGGTAGGGTGGAAGGGTGATCATGAAGGGGTTGCACACCTTCATGTTTCTTTCCTCCATCCATCTTCTCATCTTTAGGCCGTAGTAGTTTCCACCATTAGACCAGTTTCGGTGTTTGGCGTTCATGTCCCCAATGACGATATTGTCCGAGCCTTTGTGCCATTCGTTGTTTGGATCCCAGCTTTCGTTACTCGGTCTCTGGTATCCGAAGGTAATTTCTGTGTCCACTGTCCACAGCGAAATGTGTTGTGTTGAAACCTGGCCCACCGCAAACATCTTGACGTATTCATCTCTAACGTAGACAGCACATCCCCATCTCTCTGCCTTTGTGTTGGCATAACATGTGAACCCCTTAAGATTCATCCAATCTCCGTTCTCAAGGGGGTATTCCGCCAGGGAAATCATCTTTGGTTTAAGCTTCAGGGAGGACTTAAGTAACTCGGTGACCACGTTCATCGACCTGCCGATATTGTGGAAAATGATATCAGTGGTCGCCATAATTACTCATGGGGGGGGGTGTGGGCCCTTTCGGGTGTGGGCCCTTTCGGGTGCTTTGCCTTTCTCCGCTGTGGTAGGGGATCTTGCCCTTATCCTGGTGGGGCAATGGCAGTCTCCCGCAAAGTGGGAGGTTTCTTCGCAGTTGGGGTATCTTCTGGCCGTCTGGGAGCATGATTTCCCTTTCCCGGCCGTGCAGTAAAGCTCCTGGCAGTGGTGATCCCTGGTGTGGTGTTGTCCCCCGCACAGTTTGCAGACTGCTGGGGATCTGCAGCTAACCGCGTGGTGGACGAACTGTAGGCATCTCTCGCAGTGGGTGGAGGTGTCTTTCCTAACGTATTTCCTAAAGGAACATTTTGTCCCGTAGAGGGCTAAGAACGGGTGGGGTTTGTTGCATTTCCTGGAGACCCAGTCGTTTGCCTTGACGGCCAGAATGATCGATGACTTGATTTTGTCCTCGATTCGGAGGGTGGAGACGGATTTTATCCATTTTGGTCTGTCGGCCAACCTGATATGTGAGTTGAAGGCAGATAGTTCATTCTCCAGCTCGGTCCACCTTTCGGAGTTAATCTCCTAATCTTCGAGTTTCCAGTCATCTTCTCCCAACGCGACGCTGTTGACCACTAGGTTCAGGGTGGGGATGTCGAGTGCCAGGTCGAAGCTGTAGATACCTATGTCGTTCAGGAACTTTGTGATGGCCGCGGTGAACCGAAGGGCGGGTTCGGCTGATAAATTATCAATAGTGGAGAGTACCAGGTCATCATTCCTGCTATACTCCGCGCAGGCGAATTTGGTTTCACAGACGTTGTTGATTGCGTCCCTGATGCGGGTTGGGGCGATGTTCGCTACTCCTACCCGGCATCCTTTCTCGACTGAGCGGATTAGGAGGCGTCTCTGCCTGACGTGGGGGGTGGATGGTGCTGAGAGGGCCTGGGCCGTTGTGATACCAGGGGCTGGTTTTTGTTTTCTCTTTCTGGTCGGTACCAGTTTGAATCCGGTGGTGTCTACTCCGGTGACGGGGATGGCCGCCCAGGTTTGTTTCGTTGCCTAAGCGGTTGAGGTTTGATTGGGGGTTTGTTGGGCAGGTGGGGCGGCGGGGCTCCGGATTGGAGAGGGGTTGGCTTTTGGGGCAGGGGGGGAAGGGCTTGGGTTGGGTTGGGGCCGGGGGTATAATTGACGGGGGATGGGGGGCAGAGGTCCCTGCGTTCTGACTCGTATGGCGGCCAGGATCCTTTCCTCCATTTCCTTCATTTTCGTCTCCATGCCGTCTTCGAGGACCGCCATAAGGTTGATGAGGTCCTTTACGACGATGGGTCTGTCGAGGTCTTCCTGGGAAAGGCCTGAGTTTTCGGGGGTCGCTCCTTCGTTTACCAGGAGCTGGCCCATGTTGACGGGAGGGGGGGTTTCTGACACCGTTGCTTTGCCGGAACTCGTGCCGGGGATGGTGTTGGGGTGTGGGGGGTGGGTTGGCACAAAGGCGCCCAGCGGAGAGGAGAAGCGGACTGACCTCCCAGTTTGTTTCCTGGTTTGGGTTGTTTGTGAAGAGGACCCCTTCCTTTTCTGGATGTCCTGAGAGATGGACCAGGTTGACGGGTGATTGGTGCTGGAGGAGGGGGCGGTGGGTGGTGGGAGGCTCGGGTTGCTGAAGGAGCTCAAGGGGTCCGTTGCGTGTCGGCTGTCCCCTACTCCTGTCCCTTCTGTGTTTTTCCCGTTACCCATGTCCATGGGGAGTTCGGGGATAGATGATTCGGGGACATAGGGGATCAAGGCTGAGGAGCTTGGTTCCGGGGAGGTCGGGACGGGGGGTGAGGAGGTGAGGTCGAGGGGTTGAGAGTTGGGGACCTGGGTGTCGTTGCGCGGTGTGGGTTTGTAGGAAGAGGCCATGGCGGCAAGTTGGGTGAGGGCTTGAGTGTCGATGGCGTTGACGGAGTCGTCGCCGAAGACTTTTGCCAGGGCTGTTTGGAAGCCCATGGGCCTGGGTGTGGGGGTCTGGAGGGGGAGGTTGAGAGTGGCTGGGGTCCCAATGTTTACACAACATTGTTCTTTGCATCCCAGTTCGAGGCAAATCTGTGGGAAGGTTGTTCCCGGCATGACGATGCGTTTAAGAACGTCGGTGTTTATGTTGGGGCAGGCTGGGGCGTGGAGGATGCTGGAGTTGAGGCGGAGGGTAGACCTCAGGGTGTGGCCAAAGCCTGATTTCTGCCCCAAAAGGGGAGAAAACCTGCTGGGACTGTGGGGGGGTGAAGAGAGAGGGTTCTCAGGGCGTTGTAGGATGCGTTATATGGGAGAGGTAGACATGGTGAGGGAGGAACAGGTCAGTTACTGTTTGCAATCTGTTTCCCTGATGTTTTGAAGCCTTAGGAAAAGCGAGCCTGATTGGCTGCTCCACCCAAGGGAGGAAAGTGGTGAGAAAAACCCGGAGTGATACAAAACAGGAAAATCCTGGTTATACCGGAGGGAAATGGTGTGTTGTCAGACAAAATGTGAGATGTGATCAGTTGCAGCGCTAAATCTCTGTGAGTGAAAAGATTTTCGCTCGGGTATACTGGAGGATTTTGAAAAAGTAGGTAAAAGGGACAGCGAGGTGCGACTGTATTTCGCCCTGTTGTGCCCTGCCGGGCCTGATGGTTGGGAACCCCGCGCTCTTCTGAGCTTGTACTATCCCTTGGGTGGTCAGAAACAGTAAATTCGTAGCCAGGCACACAGCGCATATTATGAGAAACACCATACCCAAAGATGATAAGCTCATGTAGAATACAACAACGTCAGCTATCGCAAATTAATTTTGAATACAATACAGGTTAAACTGTGAGAACTACAAGCCATGCCAGAGCCTACACCAGTACGAGAACCACTTTCTGCGCTTTCTACCAATTGCTGGACTGGAAGAGAAACCAGAGTGCACAAAGCCCAGACACAAAAGAAGCCCAAACTACCGCATCCGGAGTCCCAAATTCCACCCCATCAGCAGCTGTATGTACCCCTCCAGCCACGAAATGATCACCTACGTCAGCCATCATTCCCCTGGGAGGACAGTAGTGCTAATGCACTAAGCATATTCGAGTTGTTTTGGGATAATAGTGTGATAGATTTGCTCGTAGTAGGGACAAATCAGTAGGCAAGAGAGCAAGGAGTGGGGAAGGGGTCAGAAACCGGGGCCGGCATATTTAACTGATTCAGCCGAGAATGGAGAAAAGTAGGTGGAAGGGAGATAAGAGTCTTTCTGGCTCTCTTAATTCATATAGGAGCAAAAAGAGGAGGTGGACTCAGCCCTAAAACCTTTTGGAAGCTGTGAGAAAATCTGCAATCAACCTTTCGAGTGATGGGTTTCAAAAGCTTCTGTCAAATTAAAACGATACCTGCATAACTCAGATCCAAAATTGCAACTCTCCCGTTCGGAGTGGTTTGAGAAGCTAGAACTGTTAAACTCTATACTTCAGTCCCGGTGTCAGCAGTACTACATTCCGGCCTCCAATGTTACAGTAGATGAGATAATGATAAGGTTTGGAGGATGGAGGTTTCATACATACCGAATGCCTAGCAAGCCGATTACCAAAGGCTATAAGGTTTTTGCACTCTGTGATGTCAGCTATACGTATAGCTGGATGTTCGCTTCTCGAGCAAATTCATGTGTGGGCTTGATTCTGCAGGAGGACCTTACTCCAATTGGCTCAACTGTATTCCAATTAGCCACGTCCCTTCCATATAGTTCAGGGCTTCACTTCAATATCTACATGGATAATTATTTTCCCTTGCTCTCCCTTCCCACAAAGCTTTGGAGTCTAGGTATTGGGGGATGTGGAACGGCACAGGTAAATACTCGAGTATTTCCTGTCCAGCTTCATGATGAGCAGAAGGGGATCCTATGGAACGAGATCTTGGAAGGGCCAGTAGGCCAGGGGAGCAAGGTCTTAGGAGTTCAATGGCAGGAAAATAGTGCCATACATTTTTTGACCACTATTTACTCCCTGGATGAGCGGGTAATTGTTGAACACAAAAAGCCTCGGATGTCTAGCAGTAACGATCCTGCAATTCGCCGGGTTTTTAGCCCAGCTGAGCGCTCAAATGTTGCTATTCCAGTCATTACCAATAACTATAATCGGTACAAGGTTGGGGTAGATATCACCGATCAGTACCGGAGTTATTATTTTACCCTACTCAAGTGTCTCCGCAACTGGCCTCCTATATTTTACTAGCTTGTTGACACTACTATTATCAATTCATTCCTAATCGCGCGCCGCCTCTCCCCACCATTTCAGTACAACAATACCTCACTATCATTTCGCCTTCTCATAGCTCAACTACTACTTGAAAAGTATGGGCTCCAAGGTAACACTCCACGCAAGGCTTATTATACACGAAAAACTACCACTCCCCTGTATAGTCGACTCCAGCAACACACCACTCTCCCAGCCCCAGAGGGAACACCAATAGACCACCAATTTACGCAGCAAAGATCCTCGAAGATCGCTTGCACACAATGCCGGTTTATCCTACGTGGCATGAACCAAAAAGGTATCCGAGGAACCTCCACTCACTTTGGCTACAATGGACCTGGCTGTGGCTTCTCCCTTTGCCCCCATTGCTATGAGAGCAGGCATAAAGGTCTCATACTGTCGAACTCGTAGATAGCTTTCATACAGTTGGAATTTTCCTTCAGTGTGTGGGCACCCTGATACCAGGGAGGCAATATACGCAACTACAGATATGTAGCGAGGAGATATACGGTCATAAGGCACCCAGCTTTCTGCTTTTTGTGGAAATTGGGCACTTCACGATGGGTGCCTTCTAGTTGTTAGCTAGACCGAATCATATATCTCCAGGCCTACCCTACATGTTAGTTAGAGAGTGGGCAGCGAGCTTGTTTACCATTTCTTTTTGAGAGTATTCGTCCAACTTTCTTTTCTCAATATTCATCAGTTGCAGCAATTTGATATCACTAGCAGGTTATGTAAGCCCCAAGTGTCCTATTTGGGATTTTTTTTTCAGATTGGTGTGCCTGGCTACGAATTTTACTGTTTCAGACCGCCCAAGGGATAGGCATGAGGGGTTAGCGAGGCCACTGGTCAAATGGAAACTGGAGAACATCTATTAATAGGTAGAAGAGAAAAAAAATATTGGTCCAACACCGCTCCTGCGGGGTTGCGGAGGATGGCCTGAGGGAATGGCTGGGTTACTATTTGGAGATGCAAGATATCCGCCCCAACCCCTCGGGAAAGCCAGCCAGACGCCACCCTCGATGGCTTCGTTGAAGTTAGGTCGGTGGTGAAAATACTCGAGTACTATTAGGACAGAAAGACATCAACCCTGGGATTCTAGGCGAAGATGGTCAAATACCGCTCTGGCGGGCTGCCGGGAGTGGGCAAGCTGGACTTGTACTTTACAATATGCCAAAGACCGCTCTCATGGACTACCGTGAGGGGAATGGCTGTGAAGCAAAGTCACTCTATCCAGGCGCAATCCGGTAGAGAGGCGCCATCCATGTACCCAGTGAGCAAGGAAGCAAGGAAGCAATCCCGGCGCACTTCCATCCATCCATCCATCCATCCATACAAAAAACAGACACTTTGGAGGGTGAGGAATCAAAGAAACTCGCGTGTTTCACCGATTCCCCCCGACTGTACCTCCGGCGGACACCACTACCTACTCGTCGCGGACCCTCCTCTTCATATTCTGCATCCCCAAGAAATCTAGAATTATGTATAATATCTTGATAACGAAGGAAGAACCTATTTGAAGGATCTTCTGGGTAAATTAAACAAGTCTATGTCCAAGAAAGCAGCCAACATTCATCAAGCATCTACCACAAACTACAGCAGAAGGGCTGTTCCTAGCGCCATCAGCAGGACTACCTGTACTCGAGTATATGGCAAAACATCTGTGCGTGTCTGAGCGCCCATACAAATGATCCCCCCCAATTTTCGGGTACTTATGGCCTGTAACAAGTACAGGGGACCGGGTAGAGGGAAGGTGGTTGCCCGGTAAGGACAAGCTACGGTAGTGCTCAGCCTCTACTCGAGTAAGGGGTTTTTGTTTTTTTTTTGTTAAATCCTAGAATTTATTTGCTTAAAGGCGCAAACCTCCGCTTTAAAGGCAAGTATCACAATAAAGACAAATACAAGCCCCCGTTTTGGCTCTGAGGCATGTCGGTCAAAAGCCTCCTCCACAGGCCTAGGGAAAAACAAGCCACCCCAAGTCCCTCTGGTATGGGACCAACCGCACATCCAGCCCAAAGAAAGAACTCCACCATGTGGCAGACCACT
>Ga0307509_10006026_pt1 | contig 16535 bp, 15 predicted proteins | sample 10_EM_MG_FD_202245 | JGI IMG/M metagenome (GOLD analysis project Ga0307509, IMG submission 202245) | Populus trichocarpa ectomycorrhiza microbial communities from riparian zone in the Pacific Northwest, United States - 10_EM | ecosystem: Host-associated > Plants > Roots > Unclassified | place... | reverse complement strand
TTTTTTTTTTTTGATGCAGAAGCAGAATTTAAATATCCAGACCGGTTAACCATTGGAAAGGTAAAGAGGAAAAACTTATTAAAAGGTAGGAGGATCGTGGCTGTTGAGTACAGTAGAAAGTATGGTCACGATGTACAGTACTCGGTAATGTGGCATTTGCCGAGGTTGCTTACTAAGCTTTCACGAACACTTCTGGCTAGGGGCTGTATATAGATTTATTCAATTTCAGAGACTAGTGATGTGTGTCTTGAGGATATAGTAGAAGTTCTGCAAGGCAGATGATTCTCGGTATGAAGTCCCCCTGTGTAGATCTGTTCATATTATATATAAAACTCCGTGATCCTATAGGGTGGTTGACAGATTCAAGTATTTTTACCAATTGATTAGAAAGCCTCAATCTGACGCTCTATGACAGGACCTCCATTATCAGAATCAACTTGAATACATGAAACTGAATAAAGAAACAGGTATTTGAACATGAAATTTTCGGACCACGTTCAAGATCCCAAAACAAAGAAAGCCAGTGCCACGTAACATTCACGCTAGCCCATTCAAAAGACTCGATATAGTTTAGATTGTCCAGGCCACTTGACCCTACTTGCGATTCACACATGATCTTGACATCACCCCTGATTGACTTATCCTGGAAACTACACAAAGCCAATGAGACAATGTAAGAAAAATCCCCCCGTGCCTAACAAATGTCCATTCTGGCAACGGAAATACAGCCGGTCCGGTGTGTATGAGAAGTACCTGCGAAATGCGCACCCCAATCTGGATATCATCCTAGTGTCTACAGTACAACATTGTTCAACCGCGATTAATAATGACAATGAAAGCGACATAAAGCGCTACGATGGGCATTAAGGCCCAGATTCAGACTACGAATCTGATCCAGAACCCAGCGGACATGAGTACGACGCATTCAATGACACCGGTCACGAGTCTGATACGGATATACACAACGAACCTTTAAATGTGTTACCCAGTAAACTGACCATTTATGAAGGTGCCGGTTCTTCTATAAGAGAGGTCAAGGGTTTTGAGCAAGAAGACAGCAATCTGTGTCAGGATCAATGGTCGCCATTCACTAGTATGCACAGTGTCAGGCTAGCATCTTGGTTTATCGAGGGTAAAGTACCTAAGTTACGAATCAATAAATTCTTCTGGAATGGCCTTGGTGATCCATCATTGGCCGGGTATAGCTCTATGCATACACTTGAGTACCACCTCCGCGCATTGGATCCTCACAGTGTATATCTCCAGTGGTACGAAGAACAGGTTGATGATGGCAAGCGAACATTACGATTCTTCTATCGCATAGTCCTAGATTGCATCAGATATCTCCTGGACCAGATCGCCTACTGAGATGACTTCATTTACATGCTGTGCAGTGAATACGACCCTTGTGGACAAAGGATATATGTAGAAATGCACACAGCGGACTGGTGGTGGGATGTTCAAGTACTGCGTCCTAACCCTTTTTAACCAGACAATAGCTTACCGATTCTAGAAGATACTTCCACACGGTGTGACCATTATTCCGATCATAGGGATGTCAGATCAGATGCATCTCAAGAACTTCTCAGGCAACAAGAAAGCGTGGCCAGTATATCTTACTCTCGGAAATCTTCCCTCCACCTGGTGCAACACCGGTTCATCAATGGCAGTTCTGCTTGTTGCATTATTGCCTATTCCCCCAAAACTATCAAAGTCCTCCAAGGAAGATCAACACAAGAGACATATCAATGCCAACACTCTACAAGATGTACACGAATTCATCCTATAGGCTCTACAAGACCCTGCACGTGATGGGGTACCAATTGATTGTGCTGTTGGGAAGGTTGGGAGGTGCTTCCCAATCTTGGTAGGGTAGATTGCGGATAACATGGAAAATGTCACTCTGTACTGGATAAAATCCAACGTCTGTCCTAGATGTGAGGTGCCCACAGGAGAAATGTTATCCAACACTAAAGTCTATCCAGTTCGAGATTACGCAAAATATCAAGGTTTCAAGAGTGGAAACCGAATGGCAGAAACAGACGATGACATCACACCTGCTACTCTTGGAATTACTTTTGGTTAAAACCTTTGGTAACGGGGGCACCCTATAGAGAGGTGAACTCTAAGATTGCGACGGCACCAAACACTCAAAGTAGAAGATAAAGATGAGGTAAATAATTCAAAAGAATCAAACGGTAAAACTTAATATCGTTAAGCTGAAAGCTTCACTCAATAAGTTCTCTCAAGGAAAGTTGGTTATCAAAGTAGAATGCCAAACGCTTAAACTTAAGTAGATATCAGATTTAAGCCTTTGACATTCACCACTACTCCGACCTTGTGCGAGCACCCTGTCCTGATTAGGATTTGTCCGAGGTCTACCCTCCATCAGGAATTCTCCTGCGGGAAGTGTCAGACCAACTGGGGTACACTTAACTCCGTCAATGGGATGTGAGTTTCTGCAAGGCATCTCCAATACAACTGCAGGTGGAAAAACTCTTCCTATCAAAGTCATGCGAGTGGCTAACTGTTATGACAACAACCGGAGTCAATACCTAGGTGGTGGACTCACTGGCCCAGTGGTAGTTTCAACTATACAAGCTATGCAGTCTATCATTTAATCTACGCCACTATCCAAATGTGATAAATTGACATGCAAGCTCCCCGGGTGAGATGTAGCCGATAGTTGGCTAAGTGGGCGCTACCCATAGCCAGCCTCTCCGGACATACTCTACCGTGATAAAACTCACACCTGTAGAATCCAATAACAACCCATAGTAATGCTACAAATCAAGGGGAGAAGGTCCCGGCTGGTTACTGCGGTATTTGTCCCGAAAGCTCCCTGGCCTCAGTGGACTACCTAAGTACTACTAGGAAGACTACCCTACTAGCCGTAGGCTTTGATAGACTCCTAGGTGCCGGAGAGGCCATTTATGGGCGACCTCCATTTTGGCGGTTACCCATACTCCCCTTATATATCCTGCGAACGACATGCAGTCGGACGGACGGCGACGACTTATACGTTGGTACGGTACCTGCTCCAATGACCTCTTTTAACTAGCAAACGAGCAACTACACAGCGCTCTGCCTATGACGCGCCGTCACAACGCTGGGGCCAGAGGGGGGTGTTAGCAAAACCCGCCCAAGTTCAATAGTATGTTCGGGCCACCCATATGCAGGCGTGGGGCCTCCCCATGCAGATGCGTGTGCCCCCAAGAACATCTAAGAGCCCATAGAATGTGAGGCAATCGACCTCTAAGTTCTAGGATGACTTGTCCTGTGAAGGTAGGGTAACTTAGACACCTCAGTAGGGTAACTGGGGTCCATGGGCATAATGACCAAATTCCCAAGGTAGGGTAACTTTGTCCTCTTATGCCATTAACCACTCCAGAAGTCCTCCAGTCAACCACAAAGGTCGTCTCGGAGGTCTGTGTAACATTCCCATAATTCTCCTCACCTTATGTGAATGTTCTCCCGAAAGGTTACCCTGCCTAATAGAATGCCTAAGGTCACTCTACTGTTCCCTAGACTTTGTCCTTAGGCGAACCAGCATTCTTGTATACTAAGTATACCAGACCATACCACCTTTGATTACCTCTTGGTATACCATTTGGGCTAAGGTGGTAGTCATTCTAGCTACCTATCGTAGGATTGTTACACCTTTTTACTGGCTCCCCAAGGTTTCGCTGTCCGATCTACACAAACCAGACATGCTCCATACTGTTTATCTTGGAATATTCAAGCACATGATGAACTGGATACAGGGCTTTCTGAAGAAGCATGGACAACTTGATGCATTCGACGAAGTTTGGAAAACATTACCGCCCTACCCAGGATTCCTAGTTCCTAAAAAAGGATACCGCAAGGCTACACAGTCGCAAGGGAAGGAGATGAGGAATTTGGGGGGCTGTATTTTGGGTGTTCTCACCGTAGTGGTGTGTCAGCCCGGGAGTGCCCAAATTTTACCATTCAAGCATGCTCTCCAATGCGCCAAGGTGCTTGCTGACTTCAAGATGATAGTGCACTACCGAAGTCACACGTCAGAAACAATCGCTTATATGGAAGATTATCTAGACAGGTTTCACCAGATGAAGGATATCCTTAGAGAGTATCAAGTAACAAAACGCACACGGACAAAGATTGATAAGCAATGCAGCGAGCTACCACATCACAGGGCTCAGCGGGAGCGAGCAGATCGCACCCTTGAAACGGGGCCGGAACCTTCCCTCAAACAGGGAAGAAGAAAATGAGCGACGTATCGACCTGATCTATCGTGAATCGCATTTCAACTTTATCAAGCTACATCTGCTAAGTCACTTTTCTGATCATATACGCTAATTTGGCAATATTCCGATGTATTCGACAGAGACCACCGAACTTGTGCAAAAGAAACAAATCAACGATAGATGGCGGCAATCAAATAAGAACGATGCCTCATGTCAAATCGTATACAGCTATAGGCGTCAGCATGCATTCTGAATGAGACTATTGGATTTGGCATCTATCCAACGTCGCAGTCGTGATCTCTCTCCTCATGTCTTGCAACCTTTAGACAAAACAAGTAGCCCCCATTCGGAGCTGATCACCTGTATGAGAATCCTTAAAGGACGCCAGGATGATGTTTCCAACCTGGATGATTTTTCCAGGATCTCGGACATTTCCTTTCAGATTGTATGTCGTGAAATCATATGATTTAGCTGGCATAATCTACCAGCTGAGTGCCGACATTCAGAAGACCCAGCGATACTTGGATCACTTCCAGTTGAGCTACTGATACAAGTCGAAATCCTTGTTCCAGTATTCCAAGAATCCAAAGTATACAACATCCACCGCGCACGATGCACTGGGGCACTACACTTTAGAAATCAGGAGAGTCGCAACAATTGGGTTTGGGTAGGGCTGGTACGGAAGAGATGTACAGTGCGCTCCGAGGCCGTCTGGCTGCCAAGCTCGTTGCTCTCTTCAAAATCAGGGACTACAGATCCGAGAATTCAGTACGCCGGCTCACCCGCATTCAGTTCATGAGCGCTGTCAACTCTGGGTGTCTATCCGACGTTCATGGCCTAGTTACAGTTCAAATTAAGGAGGATGCCAGTGTGTTTACGGTAGTGAACACCGGGACGATTCTGGGCCTAGCCTACCTGATACCGGAGGTGGAACGGCTATGGATTGTCAACAACCGGATTGATCTGAGTTCATTTAATCAGGTTTATTAAGGAATCCGGAAGTCATAGAATGAATTTGCAATTCCCATTGGTATCGGTGATGCGAGAGGATCTTCATATATTCTCTTTTTCTTTTTTGTTTCTGTTTGAAATCATATGCATTTGTTTAAGGTACAAAGACATCGTCCTCCGTCTCCTCTACACACCCTGTGATTGAAATCTCAACACCACGAGATTATCACCACTTTTCCAAACTCCACCCCCTGTGATCAGTTCGCTCTAGGTGGTGGAGACATACCTCCTCTACTCTCTCCTTACCTTAGGTTTATCCCTTTGGGCTTTCTTTACTCTGGGTTGAGGGTTTCGTCTTCCTTTGATGATGTTTCCTCTTCCTACCCCGCTTTTGCTCTGCTTCGCTTAGAGCTTTTGCACCGTCGGCAACAGTCTTCTCAACGCCCATGTTACAGACGGCCGGGTACACGGTTTGCAGTAAGAGAAAACCTTTCAAGAGGCCACGGTCGATTTCTCTACTCTCTTTGTTTTTAAGAGGCTGCCTAGTCAAGCCACGAATGCGATTACCGATAGTTTCTACGGCACAGAGTTGGGTCTACCCCGCTTTCTCCTCTTCTTCTCACGGTTGCATCGGCTGGCACCCTACTGCTACTTCACCTTTCTGGCTGGTACCCACAACTCCCTGGCTGGTATCCATGACTACTTCTACACCATTCGGACAAAGGCCACGGTCCATCACGGCGTGCCTCTGGGAGGATGGTATTGTACTATCTCCTTCTTCTTTTCGAGCGTTCTTCCACCCCGCGGGGGCGTAAGGCCCCCTCAGGTTTCCCTTTTGGCGAGCCAGGCAACCCTCATGCTGATTATGCGGGAACTTTCTCAAGTGGTCACTACTTTGTTTGATTTTTGCGTTTTCTTTTCTCTGGATGAATGTGCCATGGGTTTTCCTGATTCTTCCTGCTTGTTCTTTGATTTGATTCCTTTCGTCTATCTTCTTAGCTAGTCAAGGGTTTCTTGTTTGGGGCGAGATGGGCGGTTGGTTCCACACCAGAGGGACTTGGGGGGTTGGTTTTTTCCAAGGGGTATTGGAGGTATTTTTATGCCATAGCACCAGCTGCATGCAAGATTTGGTACCTTAAATAATAATCATATGATTCAAAAAAAAAAGAAAAAAAGAAAAAAAAGGTACAAAGACAGCCATGCTCCGCGCCCTCTATTTTCCTCTCGCTTAAAATGCTTACCGCATTTGGTCAACGTAAACCTCAGGGTTTGGTCTTTATTTCGTCACGATATATCTATTTTGGCTTTTCACTTGAGGTTCACTTTGAAGTGAAATATATATTTCACCTTTGCTGTGAGGATTTTTATTCTTGGAAAGTCAAACTGGTAGTTTGACTTTACCTTCTCTCTCCCCTTCCTCCCTGTCTGCCGGCCTGGCCTGTTGGCCTTGCCCTGATGTCGTCTACCCCTCTCGCTTCCACTGGTGCAGGCCCAGCCTCGGCTGTTGGCCCTACAGGCTCTGCCTCCTCTCGCCAGGGCCATAGGGCCGATCCTATCTCTCGGTGGTCATCATCCCAGACCAGTCATGCCTCTCTCTCCAGGGAGGCTGACAATGTCGCCAATATCATTGGACATGCTGCCAGGCTCGCACGCCTTGACCTGGCCTCATTCCCCACTGTCTACAATCCCTCCGCTGCTACCTTCCCCGATTGTCAACTCGCTATGGCCCCCCTTCTTGCCCAACTCATCGTCATGGTTAATGACCTTGGTGCCTCTGTTTCCTTCTTGACTTCACAGGTTGAGTCCCTCACCTCCGCCCAGGCAGAGCGCTCAGCCACCCCCTCACCACCAGCTACATCCAACCTGGAGGCGTCCATCAAGGACTTGTCCTCTCGTGTTGCTTCTCTCTCCTCACACCGCGCCACAAAAGTGGCATCCCCGGTGCCTCAAGCGCCACCCCCTCCAGCCCCTGCTGCCGAAGCTCAACCTGCTCAGAAGAAGAAGAAACTCGCCACCCGCCTCACGTCACCCACGGTTGCCGCCCCTGATTTTCCCTTCCTTTTTGAGGGAAAATGGTATCGCAACCCGGACACATACGCCAAACGCCACACGGACTCACCCCAAGCGGCTATCCTTTTGGCCTCTCGCCACCCCCAGTCAGAGGAAGCCAAACTTTACTCTGCGCGTTCCCCAGCCACCTCACTTTTCCAAACCGGTCCCCCCTCCGGTTTCACTGTTTCTGATCCCCTGCAGCCCCAAGAACAAACCTGGGCACAGGTTACCAGGAAGCGCGGTAAGGGCAAGAAGAACGCCACTGCAGCACAAGTCGCTGCGTCAAGCAATAGTAGTGTCCCCAAAGGACCCCCACCGCTCCCAGCTACTCAACGTCGTTTCTTTGCCCCACGCACCTCCCCAACCCTCCCGAACCATTCTGTCATCATGACTGCTACCCTTCCCGACATCATAGCCACTGTGCTTAAAGAGGCCAACTGCCCTCTACCCCTCTCCCTTACTGCCTCGGTCAATCCCAATGGGGCTGTTACTCTCACAGCCAACCCCTACACCCGTCTTCTGCTTACTCTCCTTTTTTTGATGCAATGACTAAGAAGCTCAATCAGAATTTCCCTGTTGGAGATAATCCATTTCAGGTTTTCAGGGAGGCACCTACAAGTGTCGAGCTCCTCATCCACGATGTTCTTCTTTCTATTCTCCCGCACGAGCCTACTGATCTCCTCCCCTCACGCCATAAATCAATCAGCAATACTATTAACGTCCTCATATTTGGGACAGGATTCCAGGGAGTCATATCCGGCGAAAAGGGCTGACAAGCGCACAACCTCAGTGGTTGTGGCCGTCGACCCACTCCATGTTTCCCAGTTGGGCGAATTCATCCGACCTTTCTCCCACGTCCGCATGGTCACCCCCACCTACTCTGCCTCCAAATCCACGCAGTGCCGAAAGTGCTGGCGTTTTGGTCACTCTGCTCCTCTATTCAAAGAAGAGGCACAAGCTTGCCCGATCTGCACTTTGCTCCATCACCGCTCTGCCAACAGATGTGCTAACCAAGGCTGTCCGAAAGGGGGCTTTGCGAAGTCTGCCATGGGATGCTGCAACGCCTCCCCCTCTCTCTGTATCAACTGTGGTGGTCAGCACGCCTCTTTCGATGGCACCAGTCCCATCCGCCGCGAAATCCTCTCCGCTCTCCGTCCTCCTAGAGACCAAGACATTCCCGATGCCCCCGATGTGGGCCTCCCCCAAACCACCCCTTAGGGTCCAACTGCTCACCCAACTTTACCGGGCACTCCAGCCAGGCACGGTCCTGGTTTCCCTCCCGCTAGTGAATCTACCCAACGCGAAACCGTTAAAATGGTTCGCGGCACATCCGCCCAGTGTGGCCTCGCCACTCCCCTCCCCCGCAGGCACCTCTTTGGTGCTAGCAGCACCCTCTTCAGAGCTACCACCAGTGGCGACTGGAGCGTGCCCGCGCCGACCGACGTTGTCACAAATCGTGACTAAGCAAGGCAGATTTCACATGACTAATAGTTATTAGTCATAAGGTATGTTGATGTTTCTATGACTCACGATCGTGAGTCATATATGTTTATGTTTCACGCTATGCAGTCAGTTGACTCATAGTGCTCACATGACTCGCACTTGTGTGTCATCATTAGTTATAATTGGTTGATGTTTCTATGACTCACGATTGTGCGTCATAATGATGTAATGACTTTCGCGCGCGACTCACATTATGAGTCACGAGTTTCACACAGGTGACGCGCTTTGCGCACCTGATATGTTTTATGTTTTATGATTGGTTTACGGCATGTTGCGGAGTGACTCATAGGAGTCATCTGATGGATTTCGGGCATGACTCATTATGAGTCATAGGACAGCGTGACTAGAGTTATGAGTCACCAGGGTTAGGGTTGTTGGCGTGAAGGGTCTATAAGTAGGAGACTTGGTCACAGAAGTTAGAGCTCTTCACGCTACCATCTAAGTACTTTCTTACAATATAACTTTACCTTTACCTTTACCTCTCGCTTGTATGCAAGCCACCTAGCTCTTAAGCGTCAGAGCAACTACGACCTTGTTAAGACAAGGACAGTCTCATATCTCTCTCAAGAGAGAAGAGATCACGATACGAAGAAACGAGATTATAAGTTAATCTCGGGAAGAAGAACACTCTCACATATACAACCTTATAAAGAACTAAGAAGACAGTTCCATATACTCAGCTAGGTACTTCGTTACCTGTTGCATAACTAAACTCCCTAGGGTAGGATTGTTACAGACATCCACATGGATCTTTAGATGTCGACAAGCCCAGCCCCAACACAGAGTCCTTCACCATCCCAATCATTTCATTATCCTGGTTGTTTAAATCTTTCCATTCTTCAGCATAATTGTCTCACTAGCAGTAATGTTTTTCAAACTCTTTTTAGTTTTTTTACTTCCGTAGAAAGTTCTCCTCATATTGTGTCCCTCTTCAGGATATTCCTCTCTGGAGGAATTGTCCTCCTGTTTTTCGCAACTATAAATGTTTTTTCCCTCCAGCAACTGACAGCTATAAGCCTCGCGTTGCAACTTATGTTCACGAAAGGCTATTATGTGTTATTTCTATTCTTCCTTTGTTTTTTGAAAGGGGCGACCTCATGGCCATGAACTTTCACTCCCCTGAGCGACTTTTTGATCCTTCTCGTAATTTGTTTCGTTTGTACAACGCCTACTCTATTCCTAATGGTCACACCAGGTCAATTTCTCCTGTTGATTTCTTTCCTCGGCATGATTTTCCTACACTTGTCCTTAGGGACCTCAACATTCACCAGTCCGCTTCCGACCCGACTCATCTGCTCTCCGGCTACGATCAGTTCATAAGTGCCCTTATTTTGACAGAGCATCAGCTCAGTTGTTTTCACTCCTCAATACTCCCGGGGTCTACACCAGGGTCCCGTTCACCTCCAATCATCGTCCTGTGGTACTTGATTTGTCCTTTGCCAATACTGCTTTGCTTCCATATTTCTCCTCCTGGAACCCCTCCCTCCCTCCAACCGGTTTGGATCACACCGCTCTCTCAATCATTCTCTCCACTCCGCTCCTAAAGCCCCCGCCCAGCGGCCTAAACTGGAAATTCACGGATCGGGATCACATTTGCCCTCTGCTCGCCGCTCTTACGCTTGCAGCTCCTCCTGCTCTCCCTACTCCAAACTCTCTGGACCTCTGGTTCCACGACTCCCTTGCCAAGATCACGCACCTCATCACCTCCAACACCACAACAAAACGGCCGTCCTGCTACTCTAAGCCATGGTGGACCCCAGAACTCACACAGCTACGACGCATCCATCACCATACACCCCGCCTCATGAGGAAGGGTCAGTCTTCTCCCGCCCTGGCCCGTGCAGCACGGAACACGTATTTCAAGGCGATCCAGACTGCCAAGAGAGTCCACTTGTCGCAGTTTCTGGCCAACATCGACTCCCAATCGGTCTGGAATGCTCGAAAGATTGCAGCCGGCCGAGCCCCGAATCGTTTCTCCATGCTTGAGAATGCCTCCTCCCCTACCGAAATTAACAACACACTTGTACAACATTTTTTCCCTCCTAGACCCTCTCCTCCTCCTCCTCTCATCCTTCCTGCATTTAAGGACATCCCCCCGGTTTCACCAGCAGAAGTGTCCTCCGCACTTCGAAAATCCTCCAACACGTCAGCCCTGGCCCAAGTGGTATTCCTTACTCTATCTGGAAGCAGGTCCATAAGGCCAACGAGGGGCTCCTTCCATCTCTGTTCACTCCACTCCTCACCCACGGATACCACACCCTAGCCATGAAGAAGGCCAACGGCATTGTCCTGGATAAACCAGGCAAACCTGATTACTGTACACCCACTTCCTTCCGCATCATTGTCCTGCTCGAAACTATTTCCAAGATCCTCAAAAGACTTTCTGCTCTTCGTCTCGCCTCCGCCGCCCGCTCCCTTGGCCTCTTACACCCCAATCAGTGAGGATCCCTAGCTGGTCTGGGCTGTTTCAACACTGTCGCTACTCTTACCCACGAGGTTCGCCTACTTCAGGCTCCTTCCTTCAAAGTATCAACTCTTTTCCTGGATGTCAAAGGTGGTTTTGACAATGTCTGCGCTACCAAACTGGCCAATACCCTCACCAAAGGAGGTGTCTCCGCCTATCTGGTTGCCTGGATTAAGTCTTTACTCTCCAAACGCCAGTGCCGACTCATTTTCCAAGGCGTGCCTAAGGGCTTTTACCCGGTCGCGGTTGGCACCCCTCAAGGCTTGCCAATTTCTCCTGTTCTTTTTGTACTTTATATAGCCAGCTTCCACTCGACTATCCCCCAAGGTCTGGCGATTTCCTATGTCAACGACCTCGCCATAACGGTCGGCTCGGACTCAGTTCATTCGAACATCCGCTCTCTTCAAAACCTTTTCGGCATCATCCAAAGGCAGGGTGCCAATCTGGGGGTGGCTTTTTCTGTCACCAAAACTGAACTCATTCACGGGAGGACTCCGAAGGACCACTCGGATGTTTCCTTTGCCCCGATTGTGATCAACGACATGCTCTTTCCTCCCTCCCAAGCTGTGAGGTGGCTTGGCTACTGGCTCACCCCTACTATTCACTCCTCCGTTCATTTCCTGAGACGGCTAGCACTTGCCAAAGCCTCTTTCACTACAATCTGACAGCTCAGTGCAGCTGGCAAAGGCCTCTCCTGCTTGTGCAACAGAAAGTTACTCTTCGGCGCCATCCTTCCTATTCTCCCCTACGGCTGCGACCTTTTTGTTCCGGACATAGCCACTCTTAAGAAACTCAACTCGTTCTGGCATGGTGTGCTCCGGTGGACAACTAATTGCTTTTACACCACTGCCCTCGGCGCTCTGTACCGGGAGGCTTCGCTACCGCCCATTTCCTCCATCTGCAAACACCGCTGTTAGTCAGCTGCCCTCCTCTTAGTCTGCACCCCTTCGGCATTCAACCCTGCCACCGCCCGGATACCCGAGTCTGTTCCCACCTGGGACCAGGGTCGTTCTGCGGACGATCATTGCTTCCTCCTTCGAGGCTCCTCCAAAGCCGTCCACCTTACTTCATGGCTTGGCCCCGCGGTTAATTCCGCTAAGCACCTACCACCAGACTCCTTATGTCACGAGGTTTCAGACCTTATTGAGGAAGTGTCTATCCTCCCTCTCGCCTCTACCCATCTCGTGACGCTCCCGCTGTCAATGGTACCCTCCGTCACCTACCAAGACCTCAGAACTCCTCTGATACAGTCACTCCTCGCTGACTGGTTAGACATAAGTCCACCAGTGCCCTCTTCCTACCCTTATAGTGCCTGCCTCACTCCCCATGCCTTTACTAGCCTTCCTTGATTTATATGTGGCTGCATACACCAGATGCCTCCAGGTGCAAGCTACCTTGCCGCACATATATCCTGGAGGAAGAGGGACTCCAGCACTCTCAGCCCACTCTGCGAGAAAGACAATGAGTCCTTCCAACACGCGATTCTCCACTACCCCGCTAAGGCTCAACCTCACCTCACCCATCTCTCAGGTGTGGACGACATTGGCCCTGACGGTCCCCTCTGGCTCTCGGTTCCCCTCCTCAGGGGGTTAGCTGAGTATCTCTACGCTACTCGCACGGGCTTTCCTCCAACCATGTTGCGCATTTGAGCCAGTACTGCATCTCCTGAGCCGGGTTCGGACTCAGAGAGTGCTTAACACATATCTCCCTAGCTCGGCCTCGGCCTTCTAGGTATTGCTACTTCAAACTCCCCTGCTCGAGTGTCTCTTCAGGGTATTTTCTATACGGTTTATGAATTTCCTTTGTTCCTTTTTGACTGCGGCAGTGGGCAGGTAGGGGGGAGTGGTTTTTAGTACTTATGAGTGTTTTTCTTATGAGTCATAAGGAGGGCTTTACTTTATATTTCTTTTGTTAGTCATCGATGGCGATGCGACAGGGTTCTGATAATCCCGCTTGGAGAGGTTTTTCCATGTGTTATTTGAAGTTTGTTATTTCCTTTGTTAGTTTTTGGAATTAATGTTTTTTATATGCCATAGCGCGAGCTGCATGCAGGATTTTGTACCTAAATCAATAATCACATGATTCAAAAAAAAATGAAAAAAAAATGAAAAAAAAAAGGTAGAAAGACAGCATTCAGCTTTAACGCTATGGCCAACAAAAACCGTATCCTCCTCACCCCAGGGAACATCCAAACCCCCATGTCCCTCTGGTATGAGACCAACCACACATCTCGCCTATTGCCCAACCAAATCCTACGAAAATACTCGTACATCCAAAGAAAGTAGAAAGGAAAGAGGCAAGCAGGAAAGAGAGGAGAACCCTTAGTGACATCTACTACGAAAGTATAAAAACATAAGGAATAATTGAACCCCTGACAAAGGAAATTTATGTCTGATAAGTGACGTGTATCAGCCTGAGCTAGGAAGTCAAAGTATGGACCTGCACACCGGAGCGGTGCCGGGGAACGAAGCGGTGCCCGATGGCAGGATGGAAAAGTTGATGGAGGTGACTCTGATGAGGGGTCGCCGGAGGGTATGCCAAAGCGGCATTAGCGACGGCCAGAAGGACGGGTGTAGCCGAGGCGGGTTTTTGTATAGCGACCGAAGATCAACCACGGAAAGGGGAGCCGTAAGGTGCCAGCTGAGGAGGTGGTGAGAGGGGAAAGGGTGTAGCTGTAACCGAGCAACGGGACGAGGACCAAGAGGGTGGTTGAGGAAGGATGGGGAGGGGAAGGCCTCCCAAACGCTTGAGACGACCGACTAGAGTAACCGCGGCCGATGCTTTTCCAAATACGAAAGGAGCACGAGATGCTGAAGTTACTAACTGAAGTGTTCCCCGACAGGACCACGTAGCCGAGACGGAAAGGTACTTCGCAAAAGGCTTGGAGAGCTCAGCGCCGACCGTAAACGAAGAGAGCGAAATGTCGACCGTGCAAAACCTAAGCGAGGTGCAAAGGATGTGCGGGGTAAGGGGGGAGAACCGAACTTCATGAGCGGGAGTCAACGATGAACGGCAACAAGAACCCCGTGAAGGAGGGGGTAGACCCTAAAGTGAGAGGAGGGGTAATAGCATCACTCCCCTAGGCAGAAGCCATCAAGGGGGAGAAGAGGGGGTGATGGTGGTTCCCACAATGATTTCCCTGGTGTTGAGCTTTCAATCACCGGAGGTGTAGGCGAGATGGTTCGTGAGAGGATCTTAGCATAGATACTACCACTATATATACAAAGTATTCCGTAGAATCATAGGATTCAATAAATCACGATCCTGGCTGTTTAGTAGATTACCAGCCCACAGAAGAGATCAAACCAAAGAAGAAAAAGAGCTACTGCTCCCGATGCCAATCGACGCCAGGAGTAGCAAAGATTTAATTATCCTTATAGACGTAAGGAAGACCCAAAAATAGTCTAGATGCATTAGAAGAAATAAGTAACATGAAGTGGAGCCTGGAGGTATTAAGGACGCTCGTATCATGCTACGTCATATCAGGAGAGAAAACAGGAGGCACTACGAGCCAGGCCACATAGGATATGGGTGGGCGTTGCAACGCAACTCAGGACGCAGGGGATATGAGCAGACGTTACCATAGAACTCAGGACGCACCAGATGCAGGGGACACAAACTTGACGTCATGTCCATCAGGACACTACACCGATGTACCAGACGCAGGGTATTTTTTTGCTAATGGTCATTGACCCGAAAGAAGACCTTGATTTTCCTCTCCAATTCCGAGTACCTTGTGTTGACACAAATTTAACACAGTGGAATGTCCTAGATAATTAAATCCAGAATTCCAAATTGAAAAGGTGAGAACCGTAATCAAATAGTGTGGATGTAAGTGGTTTGGAAGTGGGTGATTTGAATGTGATTGTGTCAATGGTAGAAGGAAATTCTGTTTTGCATGATATGGTGCGTGGACAAAATTAACCGCAGATCAACCAAGAGGGAAAAACTTAAGCTATGACAACAACAACACCGCAATTACTATAACCAAGAAGAAAAAAATAGTATAAGGTAGAATATATAGTAGGAATTAATATTTGAGCTAGATAAAGTTGTTTAAATGGTATTGAAAGTGCAGGGTGATAACTGGGGGGTTGCCATCGATCTCTGATCCGCGGTTAATTTTGTCCACTGACAATAGTATGAGAACAGATACTTATGTATCAGAAAAGCTTTTTCCAATTATATCTACTTGGGAAGTGGGATAAGAAAATTTTCATTTGCCAAGTAGAGCATACTACTGGGCAAGCCCCCTGTTTGATCAAGGGGATATCCTATTAATGAATTGCATATCCCCTCTGCCAAGTGAAAATCTTGTCCAGCAGGATGGAACATATATATTATATCTCATATGAGTGATTATGAGGATTACCGGCTAGTACCATATATCTCTTGATTACTCTACTCATTAATCGAAAGGAAGAGCAGACATCTTCCAATAGCCTAATAGGATATCTCTGAGGGCAAAAGGCTCATTAGATTCTAGGATACTTGAATTAACTCCGTAGATCATACTACTTCCCAATCAAGCATAAAATGTTAAAGAAAGAGAACTAGGTCCCTAACTGCGATACAGATTCTTACTCTCATAGTTGTGAATAACAATAATATAGGAGCCAATAATTTCCCCACAAAATCGTAGGAGAAAGTGACCCACATCAACACTCAGACCGAAAGTCAAACTTGTTACTGTAACTGGGGCACCCTATAGAGAGGTGAACTCAAAGGTTACGACGGCACCAAAACTCAAAGTAGAAGATAAAGATAAAGTGAATAATTCATGAAGAATCAAAACGGTTAAACTTAATATCATTAAGCTCGAAGCTTCACTCAATTAGTTCTCTCGAGGAAAAGTTGGTTGTCGAAGTAGAATGCCAAACGCTTAAACTTAAGTAGATATCAGATTTCAGCCTTTGACATTCACCACTACTCTGACCTTGTGCGAGCACCCTGTCCTGCTCAGGGTTTGTCCGAGGTCTACCCTCCATCAGGATTTATTCTGCCAGAAGTGACGGACCAACTCGGTGTAACAAACCAGCCTACCCTTGAGGTGTTTGTAACGGGAAACGATTATCTTACTATCATAGGCTATCGACATAGCCTATGTAGTTTGCTTCGTCTATCGTTATAGACTAACACCTTGTGTTCGTAGTAGGTATAGTGATCGTAGGAAGTCCTATCATGTAGGAATAGAGTTCTCGCATACAAGCGAAGTAGTATAGAGATAAGGGCATTAGGTATCTCGAACATATTGCACCTATGGAAGGTCACTGTCAATGGGCTTGGCCCGTGCCCCAGTATCTGAGTGGTGTATTACTTAGATGGTTGCGTGAAGAGCT
>Ga0307509_10006025_pt1 | contig 16537 bp, 25 predicted proteins | sample 10_EM_MG_FD_202245 | JGI IMG/M metagenome (GOLD analysis project Ga0307509, IMG submission 202245) | Populus trichocarpa ectomycorrhiza microbial communities from riparian zone in the Pacific Northwest, United States - 10_EM | ecosystem: Host-associated > Plants > Roots > Unclassified | place... | reverse complement strand
AAGACTACTTAAAGGAAATCCAATGCCAAGCCCACTCCCGCACAACCAATGATAGACCTAACCCATAGACATGACCTAAGTGGGTAGCCGTACCTCAACATATCGTAGAGCTAATAGAGCTAACAATAAATGCCTACTCTACGAACACACGTGACCATAGGGTCCCCTCGGTCTCTCCAGAAACCCTCTTTCAGGCTCTTGGGATTCCCCTCCTGGTAGTTGGGGATGTCAAGATACAGAACCTCATCTCAGACCCGCTACGGTCATTCTCGCCGGGCGAAATTGTCTTCGCAACCCCGTACTTCGAGAAAGCTGCAGAAGCCGGCTTCGCCCTCCTCAATCCTCCCCGCAAATACACTATGTTCCCCCTTGTTGGTAGGGCTCACCCCTCCGTTATAGATCTGTCTTTCGCCAACCCCCTCCTCCTGCGAAGGGTTAAAGAGAGGGAGGTTTCCCTTCCCTCGACCGGGTCCGAAGGTGTGCCAATAGCAATGGACCTCACCCCCCCCTCCCTGATTCCAAGCCCCAAGCGCTCTTGGTGGTCCTACACGGATTGGAAAAGACTCTCCACGATCATAAAAGACTTTCGGATCCCTTCTGCCCCCTCGTGCCCCTCTACAATGGACCTGGATGTGTCGCTGGCTGGCTCGTTAGACCCACTCACCGCTCTCTTAAAGGAACACACGCCAGTCTCCAGGCCCTCCCACCACTCCAAACCTTGGTGGTCCCCCCACCTGACCACCCTCCGCCGTGAGTTCCACAGCACCTCCCGGATGGCTAGGCAACATGGCACCCCAGGCCTGCGGGACGTGGCCAACATTTCCAAAGCAGGCTATTTCAAGGGGATTAAGACCGCCAAAAACAAGCACTGGTAGTCTTTTCTACTAAACGCCACCCCTCAAAGCCTGCGGCCGGCAAAGAGGTTGGCCTACTGCCGTACCCGACCCCGCTCTCCCTCGATCCCCGGGGCTGAGACACCCCAGCAGATGAACAAAGTCCTTGTGGACTACCTTTTCCCCCCGAAAGTACCATTTTCACTGCCCACCAGGTTGAGACCCCACAAAGGGGCGCCTCAGCTAAAGCAGGAAGAGATAGCGGCAGCTCGCTCCAAGTGTTCCCCCACATTGGCCCCGGGATTCCCTACTCCACCTGGAAACAAGTCAATAAGATAAACCCCTCAATCCTCCTACAAATCCTCTCCCCGCTTATAAGCCTGGGATACCATACAGCCTCGTTCAAAGGATCCAACGGGATCGTACTCGACAAGGCGGGGAAGTCCTCCTACGAGTCCTCGTCCTCCTTCTGGATAATTGTCCTGATCCGCACCTTCTCAACAATCCTCAAAAGGATAATTGAGTCTCGCCTCCTCCTGGCTGCCGGATCAAAGGGGTTGCTCAACCCCAACCACTGCGGCTCCCTGCCTGGGCTTAGCACCTATGATCTGGTCCTCACGCTCACCAACTATGTAAGAAACCTGCAAAGACCATGCTTCAAGGTCTCGTTACTTTTTTTGGACATCAAGGCCTGTTTCGACAACTTCGACAACTCTACTCTGGCCCGCATTCTGAGGGAGGGCGGGATCACCCCTTACCAAGTCTCCTGGGTCTGGTCCTTCCCAAGTGAACCGAGCTCCACGCTGGTTTTTCCACAATCTCCAGTGACCCCATCCTAAGTGAACCTGGGCGGCCCCTCAAGGTTCCCCAATCTCCCCGCTTCTTTTTCTCCTCTACGTGGCCCTCCTCCACTTGACGTTCCCACGAGATCTGATGATCTCGTACCTGGATGACTTCGCCCTCACTGCTGCCTGCCTCTCTTATCGAGGTAATATCCGCCGCCTCCTGGAGCTCTGCCAGAGGTTAGAAGCAAAGGCCCTGCACATAGGCGTCTCCTTCTCTGTTGCCAAAAGAGAGCACATACATTGGAGGACCCCATCCCAGAGGCACTCCCCTAAGTGCCTCGCCCTCATTCAATTCAAAGCGGAGCTATTCCATCCCTGCAACTTGGTACGATGGCTCGGGTACTGGTTCACGCCCGCCCTAGACTTCTCGGCGCACTTCTCACCCCGGCTGGTACTCGCTCAGGTGCCTTCGCCCTCATTAGACGCTTGAGCAATCCCGGGGCGGGCCTAGCCCCATACCTGTCCCACAGGCTGGCAACATTACTCATCACCCCAATCCTACTGTATGGTGCGGACCTCCTCACCCCCAGAGCCGGGGCCATGGCTCGCCTTGACACTTTCTGGCACAAAGTCCAGAGATGGACTACAAACTGCTTCTCAGCAACACCCACCGGGATCCTCGCGGTGGAGTCCTCCCTCCCCCCAGTCCCCCTTCTCATCTCCCAACCGCAATGGCTAGCAGGGCTCAGGGTTGTATGCTCCCCGCCTGAGGTGAACCCAGCAACGGCGCGCCTCCACGCCACCTTTCCTTCTCTGTCTTCATACCGGGCGCAAGACTCCGCAAGAGCTCTTACACGACGCCTCATGTCGCTGTACCTCCCCCTGCACTGGAAAGCTCCACGACCACCCCCACCCATGATGAACCACCTCCTGATAGACGCGGTGGCCCACAGAACTGTACCCTTTACTCAACGGCTGTCCAGGATGGCTATGATTAACTCCTGCCTTGTCTCCCCGGCCCCGGCCATCGCGCCTCAATCCCGGATGGACAACACCTACTCCGCCCTGAAGAAATGGGTGAGGGAAGTGTTGAAATTCACGCAGGTGCCATACCCAGGGGATAGGTATGACGCTGATGGGACATGGCAGAGAGGACTTGTGTTTGATAGTAGTTGCATGATTATCTAGTAGGGTATCAGAAGTGTTAGTGTTGTTTGGTTGATACATTAGTAAAAGGGGCAACGCTTGGGAAGTTTTACGATTTCGCACTAAGAGCATACTAGAGGTTAGTCATGAAGGTTAATGGGGAGATGGAACAAATATGCCAGTGAGTCGCACGATGAGAGATAGGAAAGGGGAAAGGGATTAGGACAGCAAAGGACTGCAGGAGAAAGGAGGAATAGTGTAAGAGGACGAAACTCAAGGGATGGAATTACGGAGGAAAAGTTTCAGGAAACTTCTCAGGAGCTGGGTTGATGGGGTCACGGAGGAGGAAAAGGTTGCGAGTGTTGTGGACGAGATGTTCCTGTATAAGTCGAGTTTGTGTATATGTAGGACACATCCATAGACATAGAAAGAATATGAATCCCAATCCACTCTCTGCCTGACATAGCCTTATTTTTAATAGGAAGCCCTCCTCGATGAGTGGACTGGTCTCTTCCCGGCACCAGGTTATTACCACCACCCCCCGGCCCTGAGCCCACACCCCTTTATGGGTCTGGGCAAGTTCATTGCGGGACGGATCCATCAGATGCGAGCCGGCAAACGCTGCCGGGCGACCCACCACACTTGGAGGACCCCCGCTGCCCCCCCCTCCTGCCCCCACTGGTGCCTTAAACTGGAAATCTCCGAACACGCCACCCTCACCGGCCCGTCCTGACAAGCCGCTGGCTCACGTCTCCTCCACAGCGTCACGATTGTCGGTCAGGACTCTCCACTATGGTCTTCCTTACTACTCCTCAATAGGCTCGCTACCTTCATCAGCATCACCTCCACTGGCTTCCCTCCAACTATCTTTCCGCCAGATACTCCCCCCTCTGCCCCCACGTTGCCACACTCACCCCTCACAGTGCCCCCCCCGGTGTTTGGAGTTTTTTCGTTGGCTGAGGTTTAGGCCTGTTAGATTTTCTTTCATATGGCTCTACGCGTGCTTTCCTTGATTAGACAACGCAAGTTGTTAGTTTGTACTTTCACTTTTGTATGGCCAGTGGCCCCGCGCAGGAGAAACCTTCACGATTGTAGATGTCTATAGGCGCCCTGACTTTGTTTTCTTTATCTGTTTTGTTATATTGGTTTTGTTCACTCAATAGCTGGCACTGAAGGAGGCTTTTTGTACCTTAACACAATGAACACCGGATTAGAAAAAGAAAAAAAAGAAAAAAAAAGAAAAAGCGACCAAGAGATAGGACACTAACCATCTCTCCTCCACCTCCAGTGATTGAAATCTCCACACCACCCGATATCATTCTCACTTTGCCCCACCCACCTCTCTTCTCCCATGATGGCTAATGCCTAGGAGTTGACATTAAGCCATCTTCCCTCCTCTCCTGGGGCCCTCTGGCCTCACGTCCATGGGGTTCTTGTTCCCATTTGTCGTTGACGTGCTCATGATGTTCTGTTCTCCCCTTACCCTGCACTTTCTTTGCCTCTCGCTTAGCAGTTTGCACGGGCGGAAAGCTTCTCGCTTCGTTCACAGTCGGCGTTGGGGTGTCGGACTCTCAGTCGAAGTAGGCCTCAGCCTGCGGAGCTTGTACATCTGGTGGGGAAAGCCTTGGTTAGTAACATCACGGTCCCGTCCCAGTCTCGTCGTTGTCCCAAAAGCCCTTGGGATGGACCATTTGTCGGTTGGGGCTAGCCCGTTCAGAATCGATCCTCCACCCCACTCCGACTTCTGTCCGCTGGCACCGTACTGCCCCTTTAGCTTGCACCTTACTGCTAAAAACTCCCTCCCTGGCTGCCACCCTACTGGTCCCCACGGGCTGGCACCCTACTACTACTTACCGGCTGGCACCCTACTGCTCGTCAGCCGTCCCGGGCACCCCCTCTGCCCGGTGCCTCGGCTCACCTATCTCCCCCCTGCGCTCAGTCGACCTTTCCACGGGTAGGCCTAGTAGTGGTATAGCACTGCCTCAGTGGCTATTGTTTCACGCCTGGGATTGATGTAATGACCTGCAAGACCGCGCGAGCAGTTATAGTGAGCCTACAGTCTCTGTGTTTTCTCATGTTGCCGGTCAACCATCCAACCATCAGGCCCCGAAAGGCCAGGAGTGAGTCTGTTGTTTCTTTTGTTTTGGGGAGCCTGCGGAATGGTTTTGGTCTTTCTGCCTGTACGTTTCTACGTATTGTTTCCTTACGTGTCTGGAGTATATTATCTTAGGTGCTACCCGGGGGTGACTTTTCCTATGGACTCGGGGTGATGGATTTTTCCCATAAACAGGTGCAGCGGGCGGTGGTTTTGTCTTATAGGTTTTGTTTTCTCCGTACCTTGCGCTGCATCAGGCTTTTTGTACTTAGAAACAATAAACGCATGATAACAAAAAAAAAAAGGAAAAAGTGACCCAGACATAGGAACCTCATGCCACCCTCTAAGTACTTGTCTATACGTAAGATATTGCAATACGATTACGCTTTACTCTCTTCACATACACTACTCCGCTACCAGAGCCTACGCTCTAAGAACCCTCAAACTATTGTGACAGTCTCAACGGGCTGCCCGAACATAGGACTATGCTGATAGTGCTGTCAAGCACGACAATCCACCTATCTTACTATCAGAAGAGATAGTGTCCTTCGACACATCGCACAAGACAAGCAAGCCAGCTCAGTACTAGCGGAACAGAGAGTAGTTCCCTACGCCTTGGTATAGAAAAGCAAGACACACTTACGCAGGAGAGGAGTGTCATTGCCTGTTGCATTACTGCGCAACAATAGTATTGTTACATTTCGTTGGGTTTCCTCGCAACATCCAATGTTACTACCGATATTGATCCTATTGAGGACGATGCACCAACACAAAGATTAGGGCCACCAAGCGAACTTGACCTGCTGGGAGAAGGATCCCTCGACCTAGAATGGGCATTTGAACAATCACTCAACACTGCACTATCCCAAGAGGAATCTCAAAGAATGGCAATTCTCGTTACACTGGAAGAAGAATCGCTATAAGGAACACTCTCACGAACTACCCCGCAAGCCAGAAGGATGAGTAGCGGTCAAGGACTAGCACCGGCGCCAGCGCCAAATCTGCTAGTGGGATTGACAGGAGATCAACTTGCGGAACTAGTAGCACAGATAGCTACCTGAACAGAACAACGACCTCAAGTCCAACAACCATCCCACTTTGAGGCAGAAAGAACGAAATTGACAATATTCCTGGTTCAGCAAAGAATCTACTTCGATGCCTTAGGATGGAACGAAGATCAACACCACAAGAAGATAGCATACGCCAAATGACTCCTACGGGGAGTAGCCGGACAATGGCTAGTCTCCTACGTCGAAGGAAGACTTGAAGAAGACTGGGAAACATGGAGGCAATTCGTTGAAACGCTCAAGCTACACTTGGGAGATGTGCATGCCAAGGAAGAGGCCCAAAACACTCTAACGGGCGTCCCCCAAGCGGAACAACGATGACATAATATGCGAAGGAATTCAGAAGGATAGCACCGGAGACCGAATACGACAAAGGAACCTTGACCACACTCCTACTGGGTGGAAGGTCAAAGAAGCTCCAAGACGCCTGGGAAGCAGGAGAAACAGACAACCTCAACACAACCTTGGACCTCACCCAATGCGCAATTGCAAAAGAGAACAAACACAGCATGATGGGCCATATAAGGAAAGGAAGGGGAAGGGGGAAATTCGACACAACACTACGAAATGTCAAGCGGACGTTTAGACCAACATTGGTCAGCAAAGGACGAGGCGATTCAATGGAATAGGACGCTACCCGAAGAAGAACTGGATTCAATATCTCGGCCAAGGAATAGCTCTGAAGGATCAGGGCAAATTTATGCCTCAAATGTGCCAAACCAGAACACAGCGCCGCTGCCTGCCGAAGTCAAGCAAACAACACCGAAGGAGCAATCTGCGAACCAAAGAACGACAGCAAGAAACAATGGAGGCCACCAGCGAAGGCACGAGACATGGAGTTTGAAAGCGAGACTGAACAAGAGTCGGGAAACAACAAAAGTCCCCCGTAAGCAATGGTCTGAAGGGCAAGACCAAACCAAAGCCCATTGAGAGGAGGAACCTATACGCGGCACTGAACAACATGGAAACATTGGCCAACAAAAACGACCATATTAGGGTTCAAATACGACTACACGGCACGAAAAGACATGTTACGATCAATGGGATAATTGACTCAGGTGCAACCGAGGAGTTGATCGACAAAGGGTTCTACAGCAAATATAATATCAAGTGTTCATTAGAGGGCGTGGCGGGGCGTGTTTTCACTCGCCAGACACCGCCCTTAAACGGGGCTGGCGGGGTATTTTTGGGGTAATCCCCGCCCCGCCCCGATTAGGGGCCAACCCACGCTCATTCCCTGCATGAGGCCCCGTTTCTTACCACCTATTTTTAAGGGGGACCCGTCTGAAGTATGAGTGGGGCGGGGGCCAGAGCGGGGACAGGGGCAGGGAATGCTGAAAAATGCACCCCCGCCCCAGGCCGTTGAGTGGGGCGGGGCAGGGAAACCGGCTGGGGGCCCGCGTTTTCAGAGCCCTGTCCGCCCTGTAACGAAGTCTAACAATAGCAGAACCACGCAAGCAAAGTCGACAAGAGAAGTTTACCTCTGGGACGGTCAACCCAGCGCTATTGAACCAATCACCCAGACTGCGCAAGTACCCATGGACAGTGGTAGCCGTAGGGAATTGGCAACCTTCCAAGTGGCTAAAGTACCCAAATATCAGGGTATCCTCGGGATGCCATAGTTAAAGCAACCCAGTCTCCAAATAGAATGGGCCCAAGGAGAAATCACCTTCGAAAGCGAACGGTGTACGACATGGTGGTTAAAGGAATCACCAACGTTATACCCAATACCTGAAGATGAAGCCCGAGAAGAGAACTTGAAAGTCGAGTTCGGCACGACTCGAAGCAAGAAAGATGAGAGGGGACAAGTTAAGTTACTTGACCCTCAAGCAAAGTGAGCGACACGAGGATCGGCAAAGGAGGCAGGACATGACATGTACGCCAACGAACAAAGGACTATTCCGGCCCCAGGACAAGATGTTGTCACAACCGGAATATCAATCACACTACCAAAAAGAACGTATGGACGGATATTACCATCAAGCGGTATGGCAGTTAAACATCAGATTGCTGTCAATGCACGTGTGATCGAATAGCACAACTCATCATTGAGAAAATAGTTGAAAGTGACTGTTACCAAGTCCCTAGGTTGGGAAAGACCAAGTGAGGTCAAAAAGGATTTGGAAGCACCGGATCTTCCAAGCACAGATCTGCGAGATCAGCACACAAGCCTTCGAAAAGCTCTACCAACAACCCGATACAACCACGGAGATAATCAAATACAACAAACAAGAAGAACGAATAAGTCTAGAATCCCACATGATTATCCCTGAGCTAGCCATCAAAAGCAGCAAATACCAGAAGAAAAGAAAGGTAGAGGCAATGGGTCCTCAAGAATACCACAGATGCTTGGACGTATTCAAAGAAGGAGAAAAAATGACGCTGCTGCCTCACCGACCAGGTGTGGACCTCGATATCCAACTTGAAGACAGACACGGACTACCAGTCAAAAAGATATACGCTCTCTCCCAGGACAAACTAGAAGAACATTGGAACTACATCGAACAAAACGAAGAAGGTGGATGGATACGAGAAACCTACTCCGCAGAGGATCTCGAGTCAGGTTTGTCAAAAAGAAGGACGGAAAGCTTCAACTATCGATTGAATACCGAGGACTCAACTACTTTACCAAGAAAGACCGGTACCCCCTACCCCTAATAGGAGAAGCCTTGGACAGGCTACGAACTGCCAAATACTACATGAAGCTGGCCATCATGGATGCCTGTCACAACGGCAGAATCAAAGAAGGAGATGAATGGAAAACAACATTCACCACGAAATACGGCACGTACGAATACTTGGTCATGCCCTTGGGGCTAACCAAGGCACGAGCCGCGTTCCAAAGATGGATCAACAGAACCCTACAATCATATATCGACAAATGCTCCATAGTATATCTGGACGATGTCCTCATATAGTCAAACAGCCTAGAACAACACCGAAAAGACATGGCAGCAATAATCCGTGCCATACCAGAGCAGGGAATGAAACTCAAACCATCGAAATCCGAGTTTCACCAACGAGAAACAGAATACCTAGGATTCATCATGAACAAGGAAGAAGTCAAAGTCGACCCTATTAAAACGGCAGTTATATGGGATTCGAAACCACCAACCAGTTACAAAGAAATCCAAGAATTCAGGGGATGGTGCAACTTCTATCCACGGTTTATCGAAGGATTCAGCGGAACGGCCAAACCCCTATACGACAGAAGCAAGAAAGATGTCAAATGGGAATGGGGAGACAAGGAACAAGCAGCAATCGACCAATTACGACAGAAGCTATGCTCAACCCCAGTGTTGACATACTTCAAACCAGGAAGACCACTCCATGTCGTAACTGACGCTTCACAATATGTCTGCTTGGGCATATTATCTCAACATGACGAATACGGAAAATGGAGACCGATTGCCTATCGGGCAAAAGCGATGGCACCTGCTGAATGCAACTACAATGTACACGACAAAGATCTATTATCTATACTTCAAGCACTCAAGGCATCGAGACGGTACCTTCAGGGAAGTGGACAACACTCCAAAGTCCTACCCGACCACAACAACCTAACAAGGTTCACGACAACAAAAGAACTGACAAATCGACAAATCCGATCCAGGGAAGTCTTGAGTGGCTTCGACTTCAAAACGGAATTCAGGTCTGGAAAGAAAGGTGGCAAAGCGGACGCCTTGACCAGAAGACAAGCAGACATGCCCCAAGAAGGGGATGAAAGACTGACACAAAAAGAAAGAAGTCTTTTACAGAAAGAAAAATACTTCCACACCAACATCCACAAAATGGAAACAATTGAGTTCGAAGAAAAGAGCCACGATGGGCTTCGCAAAGAGTCAGCACGAGACGAAGAAATCCAAACAATAAGAAAAGCCTTGGACAGAGGAAACAAGGAAATGAAGGGCGTGGTCCTAGGACTATGCCAATGGAAAGATGAATACATCGGGCAACAAGGACAAATATGGGTTCCAAACAATGCAGAGATACGAACCAATCTGATACGATGACACCACGACATGCTTCAGTCCAGACATGGGGGAACGGCTAAAACCACAGAACTCATGCAACGAAAATACTATTGGCCAAGGATGCGAGAAACAAGCACGCAATACGTGAAGAACACCGACATTTGCCAACGAACAAAAGTCGTACGACACGCACCTTATGGGTTGACGAAGCCTAACAATGCCTCCGATCCATGGAAATCAATATCAAGGGATTTCATCAGAGATTTGCCGCTATCGGAAGGATCAGATGCCGCCCTAATCGTTATCGATAGGCTTACAAAAATGGGTCACTTTATACCATGGGTGAAGAACATCGATGCGAAGCAATTCCAGGAAACATTCCTCAATGAATGATTCCAACTACATGGACTACCGGAGGATATTATCACCGATCGAGGCTCGATATTCACGTCGGACATAAGGAAAGAAACAACAAAGAAGTTAGCGACAGAAAGAAGGCTCAGTACCGCCTTTCATGCGCAAACTGACGGATAAATGGATTGGACAAATTCCACTTTGGAACAATACCTCCCAGCCTATGTCAACTATCAACACGACGATTAGAAGGAGCTCCTACGAATGGCCGAATTTGCCTACAACAATCGATATCAAGAAAGTATCACGCAAAGACCATTCTTCGCAAATTACAGAATGAATGCCGAATATCAGGCCATCGGACACCTGATCCAAGGAATGACCACGTCACCAGACGATATGAGTCAATTATATGACACACTGCAAGCAGAAATGACGGAAGTCCAGATACGACACAAGGAATACTACGATGCACAGCGAAGACCTGATCCCAACATACAACAAGAAGATATGGTGTGGTTACTACCAAGATATATCAGGACTACCAGACCATGCAAGAAGCTCGATTACAAGAAAATTGAACTATTCAAAATCTTGGCGAAAATAGGAACCAGCGCTTATATGCTGGACCTCCTGGCCTCGATGAGAATATACAACACATTACAAATCTCTCTTCTCGAGCTCTAGAACTACAACAAGCTTCCTTCACAACGATCAGAACCTCCTCCTCCTATCATTATCGAAGGAGAATAAGAATACCAACTGGAAGAAATTGTCGACTCATGTCTACACTACAAGAAGCTCCAATACAGAGCTATGTGGACAGGATACTCATCAGAACACAACAAAACCTGGTACCCCGCCGATAACTTCGAAAATGCAGACCTTGCAAAGCAGAACTTGCACTGCCGCTACCGCGACAAGCTGCACCTCAATCAAACTCGAGGAACACGTCAACGGAGACATACTCGTCTCCATGGGGCCAGCACCAAATCAGGAAAGGCCACCCCCATAACGACCGCAAACACCAACCCATCAGCAAAATTGCGGAACCCCAATAGCCTTGGGGGAGATGACACCGACAAGCTGCCTATACTGCTCACCTTCGGCCTGGGAAAAGGCGGGACCGAAGCAAAAAGAACACGATGCACTCGACTGGACAGCGTGCTACAAAGACAACTGCTGGGTACACGACAGCGAGAAATTGGCACGAGGATGGTAGCCCAAGAAATCACATGCTAAGCAAGCGGGCTAGAACGAGCCATACAAAACGAAGGCACCAGCACAAGAAGAGGACAAAATGGTTCAAACATCAAAAAACCAGCAACGAAAGAGGAAGTATGCCACCAAACACTGGAACGAATGCTACAACAACAAGTGCCGGGCACGCGCCCAATACAAGGTGGACCCAGGGTAGTACCCGCAGAAGGACGGAAATAAGAAGGACCAGGCTCACTGGCACCAGTACCACGGACACCCAATGTTTCGTGTCAAAAGAAAAGGCCTGATAGGGAAACGACTGGAGAGGGAGGGGATCAAAAAAACACAGCCCGACACGGAGGCCTTACACAGCCAGATCCGGGAACTGTTGGACAGAAGGGAGCGATCCCTAAAGAACGACCACGACTACCGAAGGAAGATTGCAGACCAACAAGTCAAGATAGAGCGACTGCAGGAGGAGGTCCAAGCACTTCGCAGAACGGTACCAGGATCCGCATTCAGCCTCGGAAGGCTGAAGAAAGATGGGGACGATGGAGGGAAGGGGAACCAGGAGCTCAAGTACCAGAACCGTGAGCTTTGAAGGAAGTTGAAAAGAGCTGGGTGGAGGTTGCTCGACTTTGTCAATTAGCATCAAGGGACCGATGCTAGTGGGAGATGGCAGCTAATGTCACAAATCGTGACTAAGCAAGGCAGATTTAACATGACTAATACTTATTAGCCATAATGTATTTTGGGATCTGGCACTATGATATCATTTGACTAATAGCCCCCACATAACTGCGGACTTACGAGTCATAGGTTAGTTGTGATCGGTGGATGGTTTCATGACATCATGATCGTGACGTCATATGAAGTAATGATGTAACACATTACTCATATTACGAGTCATGGGTTGCACGCATGTGACTCATTCGAGCGCATGATCCGGTTTATGGGTTGGGATCGAGTAAAGAGAATGTGCGCAGTTGACTGGTACGAATAACTTGACGTATTTCCCACTATGACTCACTATGAGTCATAGGGGCTGTGTTACACGAAGATGATGAGTCACCAGGGTTAGGGTTGTGAGAAGATACCTATAAAAGAAGCTTGGTTTCCGACTATGAGATAGGCACGCTCCGCGCCCTCTATTTTCCTGCCCCTACTTCTCACAACACCTTGTCGTATAGTACACGATCCTGCCCTTCCCCTCATTCTCGCATCTCGCTTAGGCTTCGCGTCCCTGAGCACCCCCACCATGGCCCAGCCTGGTTCGTCCCATTCGTTTACTCCAATGGAGGACCTCCCCTCTGCGACTCCTTCTGTGGCGGACTGTCAACCAGAAGACCGTCACCTTCATCACTTCCTCCTAAAGACAAGGCAGCTCACGGGTCTCACCACCGAGCAGCTACCAGTCCCCTCCCTTAGCGAGATTGGAGACGTCTCCCTCGCGGATAGCACAATCCTTCCTCTCCTCTGTTCCCTGGTCCATGCTATGTCCGCAATGGGTAAGGAAATGGAGGAGCTCCGTCTCGAGACAAGCGACCTCGTGTCTCGTGTCGCCAACGCCTTCCCTGAAAGTGGGGACCACTCCGCACAACTAAACCAAATCCAGTCTAGCCTGCGTGACCTGTCACATAGGGGGACACACCTCCCACCCACTCAGGCCCCTGCACCACCACAAGCCCAAACATCTCGTCCCCGCCCCCCGGCTGTCCCAGCCCCACCAGGTCCCTCCGCCAGGGCTCCTCCTCAACGTCCATCCAAAGAATCCACGCAGTCATATGCAGCAATTGTTGGTGGAACCAGTGAGTTCGATAAAGCGGCCCGGGAAGTACTAGCCGCCAAGAACAATAACAGCAACAACACCACCAAAAGGAAGAAGAACTCCGCTACCAGCACCTCGGCAACAAAAGTCGCGGCAGCCGCCAAGGAAGCCTCTCCCCCAAGGGCTCCCCCCCCACTTGCTAGTGCTGCCAGGAGATTCTTTGCCCCTCGCTCTTCCCCTGCTCCTCACCCTGACGCCGCCGACATAAAAGCTCACCTGCCCGACCTTGCCGCTTCGGTGCTCCGTGAAGCAAACTGCTCCCTCCCACGCTCTCTCAAAGCCATCGTTAATGACAGAGGCTCCGTCCCCCTCATCGTAGTAGACACATCGGTCCCTGCTGCGTCCTATGCCCCATACTTTGAGGCCCTAACCACGAAACTCAACCAATCATTCCCCGTTGGGCCAAACCCCTGGCTTCCCTTCAGACTCGCTCCCACCTCCGTCCAGCTTCCTATCCATTCGCTACCGGTGGACTACATGCCCCTTCAGGATGAGGACCTGTTCAACTACCTCTCCGACTCGATTCTCAACTCCAAGGACGTCATCATCTCTGCGGCACGCTTCCTCAACCCGAACCGTCAGTCCCGTATGGAAAAACGAGCCTATTCGGTGGTTGTCAACGTCGAGCCTGATTCCGTCCAAACTATGCTCCCATCCATCTATCTGTTCGGCAACTCTAGGACTGTTGAAAAAGCCTATTCCTCCTCTCCCCTCACCTAGTGCCAGAAGTGCTGGAAGTATGGTCACGTCAAGCCGCTGTGTAAAGCGGAGACTCCTACATGCCCGCTGTGCTCCCTCCAACATACCAAGGCCGAGCATCGTTGCCCAAACCCCTCATGCCCCAGCGGGGGAAACCTTAAAGCCATCCTCGGATGTTGCCTTGTCTCCCCAGCCAGATGCTCTAACTGCGGGGAAGCGCACTCGGCCAGAAGCCGGGACTGCCCTGAACGACCCCCCACTCCAGCCCCACGAGCGGCCCCCGCCGTTGAAGAAAACCAAGCTGTCATAGACCCCGACCAGATGGACGTCCACCAAGATGCCCCACAGGCCGATCCCAACCGCCCTGCCACCCGGAGATCCAACACCCCCCCCCAAAGCCTCCTCCCACCATTCCAGGAAGAAACCCCAAGAGCCACTCGTACCGCAATAGCAGCCCCCCCAGCCATGACAAGATCAGCCTCCAACGGCGGCCCCCCCCCCCCCGAGGGAGAGGCCAGCCCCTCACCTGCCACTCGTCGACCAGCAGGCTCAGCCTGGTAAGATGTGATACACCAGCGAGTCTTTGCCGCCAGGACTGGGCCCTGGACACACTCTTTCCATCGTACAACACAACTGCCTCGGGAGCTGGGATGTGTTTCTCTCCTTATTTAATTCATTTGCTTCAGCCAAGAACCCTCCTTTGATTGTTTGCCTTCAGGACCCTCCGGTCTGGAGAAACCGAGAGCCCTCGCATTTAGGTTTTACTTCTTTTGCCCCACCAGCCACCGAGCGCTGCCCTCGAGTTGCCTTTTATGTTTTTAGGTCACTCATTGATATGACTACCATTACCCCTATTTATACGAGCAGGTCAGATATAGCTACCCTCGAAATTACCGCTCCTTCCCTCTTCGGCACAACAATGGAGAGGTTTCATATTATCAACTGCTACAGTGTGTGGGGAAGAACCATCACGGAAAGAACAATCGCACCCACGCTGGCCCTCCCTTCCTCTCCCTTCCCTACACTCGTAGTAGGGGACTTCAACATCCACCACCCGTCCGCTGACCCCCTTAGAAAACACAACTCCTCTGAACTCAAGGCTTCCTTCCCGTACTTCTCAAGGGCCGCCGAGTATGGTTATACTCTTCTAAACATCCCAGGGGTACATACACGCTTCCCGCTTCAAGGATCCTCCAGGTCCTCAGTCCTAGACCTCGCATTCGCGTCCCCTGCCCTGATGCCCTTCTTCCAAGAGTGGGCAACTGACCTCCCCTCCACTGGGTCTGACCATGTCCCCATCTCGATAAGGATGGCGCACCCAATCACCTGCCCGCCGCCGCCGGCCCCAAACTGGGTAAGGACGGACTGGCCCAACCTCGAACCTCTGCTCAAAGAAACCAATATCCCCCCGCCTCCGGCCCTCCCCACTAAGCACGCCTTCGAAGAGTGGTTTGATTACCATCTGGGAATGCTGATCGGACTCCTCAAAGCCCACACCCCCTCCTGCCGCCCTTCCGTCAGAGCCAAACCGTGGTGGTCCCCGCTACTGTCGACCCTGCGGAAAGAATTCCATGTATCCTCCCGGAAGGCCCGCACCACCGACGACCCTCAAGACAGGGTAATAGCCAAGCTCTCCAAACAAGGGTACTTCAAGGCAATAAAGGCTGCGAAGGCCCATCATTGGAAATCCTTTCTGGCGGATGCCACGCCACGTACCATATGGACTGCGAAGAAGTTCGCTGTGGGGAGAGTTGCTCCTAGGTTTCCCAACCTGCCTGACGCTACCTCCCCGGAAGAGGTCAACCTGGCCTTGCTCCGTCACTTCTTTCCTCCGAAACCACTCCCTATCGTTCCATCCATCCTAAGACCCTATAAAGGATGCGACCCCCTCCTCCCTGGGGAGATAACGGCCGCCCTTCGAAAGTGTTCCTCCTCCTCTGCGCCTGGGCCAGACACGATCCCTTACTCTGTCTGGAAAAGAGTCCAGCTCGCAGCCCCAGGGCTACTCACGGACCTCTTGGGTCCCCTCCTGAAGTTTGGCTATCACCCGGTCTCGATTAAGAAAGCCAATGGTATAGTGCTAGACAAACCAGGCAAACCCTCCTATGACTCACCTGCCTCGTTTAGAGTCATCGTCCTACTACAGACTGTCTCTAAGATCCTTGAGAGAGTTGTCGCCTCCCGCCTCTCCCTGATTGCCAGAACGCTGAAGCTTGTTCACAGCAACCAGTGTGGCTCCCTCCCCGCCCTATCGTCATTTGACGCAGCAATCTCCCTAGTAGACACAGTCAGGACCCTTCAACGCCCTGGGCTCAGAGTCTCTACCCTCTTCCTGGACATTAAAGGAGGGTTTGATAACGTTAATGCCTCCATCCTGTGCTCATCCCTCAAAAAAGCAGGGGTTCCCCACTACATGGTATCCTGGATCAGCTCCTTCCTCTCCCAGAGGACCTGCCGTCTGCTGTTCCAAGGATCCCCCAAAACTTTCTCCCCCGTCCAAGTAGGCACTCCACAAGGCTCACCGATTTCTCCTCTACTATTTGTCATATACGTGGC
>Ga0307509_10006023_pt1 | contig 16539 bp, 17 predicted proteins | sample 10_EM_MG_FD_202245 | JGI IMG/M metagenome (GOLD analysis project Ga0307509, IMG submission 202245) | Populus trichocarpa ectomycorrhiza microbial communities from riparian zone in the Pacific Northwest, United States - 10_EM | ecosystem: Host-associated > Plants > Roots > Unclassified | place... | reverse complement strand
AAGGTTTCTGCAGTGTTGGGATTAATATCCGCTCGCTCCAATAACATTCTAGCCACTTCCTCATGTCCGCGCTCCGCAGCCCACCAGAGTGGTGTTCGACCATGCAAGGTGTCTACAGTGTTGGGATTAATATCCGCTCGGTCCAATAACATTCTGACCACTCCATCATGCCCGCCCTCTGCAGCCCACGAGAGTGGTGTTCGACCATTTTTGGTGTCTGCAGTGTTGGGATTAATATCCGCTCGGTCCAATAACATTCTGACCACTCCATCATGCCCGCCCTCTGCAGCCCACGAGAGTGGTGTTCGACCATATAAGGTGTCTGCAGTGTTGGGATTAATATCCGCTCGCTCCAATAACATTCTAGCCACTTCCTCATGTCCGCGCTCCGCAGCCCACCAGAATGGTGTTCGACCATGCAAGGTGTCTACAGTGTTGGGATTAATATCCGCTCGGTCCAATAACATTCTGACCACTCCATCATGCCCGCCCTCTGCAGCCCACGAGAGTGGTGTTCGACCATATAAGGTGTCTGCAGTGTTGGGATTAATATCCGCTCGCTCCAATAACATTCTAGCCACTTCCTCATGTCCGCGCTCCGCAGCCCGCCAGAGTGGCGTCCGACCATATTCGGTGTCTACGGCGTTAGGATCGATATCCTCCAGCTGTAATAGCTGCTTTACAACATCTTCATGACCTTCTGCTGCTGCCCAGGAAAGGGCCGTTCGACCTATGTTGTCTCTTTCGTTAATACCCCACTCTTTACTCGCCAATAAAGCAGGAACTATCTCCCCGATCCCGTGGAACGCTGCTCCATGGAGTCCTGTAAAGCCCTTAGGCGTAAACCACTCATCATCCGGGTCATCCCAATCATCATCATACTCATAATAATGTAGCAAGAGAAGCCGAGACGCTACATGCTCTTCGTACCCAACCAGAAGTAGGAGCGCAAGCTGAGTAGCTCTCTCCGTCTTCCCCTTCCCCGTATGCTTTCCCCAATAACAAGAAGCATATTCAACAAAGGGGACTATCTGTGGGGCAGAAACAAGAGTTGGCGAAAGTTCCCGGACGCAACGAAAATTAAGGTACGTCAAGCAAACCTCCGCTATCATCGAGTGTGGGCTTTGGAACAGGCTTGGATTGTTGGATAGATACTCTTGCAAAGTGAAGTGGACAAGCCGGACGATGGAGGAGGATGCCTCAACTGTGATAAGCCCAAGAGAAGATCCTATCAGTGTTCGAATTGTAGGAACGTTTTCAACATCTAGATCCGCGGATCCTATCCCTACTCCCAAGGCATGACATAGCTCGCTAGCCCCCAACGGTCGCTCCGAATTCGATAACCACATCAGGGCGTCTATCCCGAGTCTGGATCTGCTACCCTTCTGGGCCCTTATTCGTTCAAGAGTTGTTCCATAAACATCCCCCAAATGATTGCCCTTGGTCATCTCGCCCAACTTTCGCTTCCTCTCTGAGATGGTAGCCCCTCCCATGATAGTGTCGATTGCTAGAGAGACAAGGAGGAATCTAAACACCATGGTTAGTCAATGTAAGATTATGAATGAATAAGAGCTAAGAATTCCGCTACGCACATTCCAGAGATCTTTTGTGGAATAACTCTCAGGATGTCCGCTCGCAAAGTATCGGACATTGCGTCACTCTCGGTGTCCATCTCCAACTTCTTCTCCAAGTATCTCTCTATGTCGTGCACCTTCGGACTAATCGGTACTATAACACTGCCGGTGAAGCGCTTCTCTATTTCAGCCTGAACCTGAGGCCTCCCAGTGAAAAAGATTCGCGTCCCCGGTGACTCATGAAGGGTGTCCTCCAGTGACATAAGAAGCCCTAATAGATGCTGAGGAATGCACTCATCCAGAGCATCAATACAGATAAACACCCTGGGTAATGCAGTAACAGCCTGCTTCAGCATCTGCACCATATCCGGAAGTCGCAGACCTCGACCCCCAACCTCCTTTTTCGCTTTCTTAAAAGCCTCTTGCACGTGCTCCAGCACTTCCCCTCTAACTACCAGTTGCTTAAGGATGGCTCCCATGATGTTGGTGGCTGTCTGCTCCCTCTGGTCGCGGAAGTCGCAGTAGAACATCGCGATTGCAATTTCTTCCTCACAAGATCCGTCGCACAGGTCATCGATCACTAAGGAACTAATATTGCTGACCGTCGGTGATAATTCCTACTTCTTCCAGATGGATCAGGAACTTACCTTAGATATGTTTTCCCCACTCCCGGATTCCCGCTGCAAAATAAGACCGCCCTATCTGCCCCGCCTTCATAACTCCTCCATTCCCGAAACTCACTTGTTTCTAAAAGCCAATTCCCCACACCATCGATCCTGTCGGTACGCACATCGTGATGCCTTCCCCTAGGGTCGAGTGGCGAAAGCCACTTCATTATTTCTGGATTCTCATCGGCTATGATATTGTTCACGTTGACGGTATTGTTATGACTACCCGTCACGTTATTGGAGTAGACATTGTTGTTACCAATCGAGATCGAGTGTCGATACGCTGTGTTATCCATGGTGTGTCCAACGTGTTCGGCGAGCGTACATATTTTATAGCGATAACTGTGGTAGCGATATTGGAGCTTTTATGGAATTTGGACAAGCCGGGCTGAAAAAAGAGGGACTCCCGCTGGTGAAATTATGATACTATCCAATCATCTCCTGCTGAGTAAACACCATCTCACTGATGACTGTGAGACAAGAGTTTCACATCACATATTCGGATGGAGGGACAATCCATGCTTCTACAACTCCAGGAAACGTACTCCAAGAACCTGTCCCATAGTACGACGAGCCAAACGTGCTGTACAGGTAGGGCAGTTTGGGCTCTACTCAACGTGACAAACGACCATGAGCATAGGTTTGTTTAAAAATAACTTAGACAGAATACTCGTAGATAGCGGTTCATGATATTTGCTTAGGGAAGCGTCACGTTTCTGCAGGGGTGGCTGTTGCCTAGTCTTGGCAGACAGGGGGCTCTGCGTGAGTTACGATCTTTGACTTCTCGCGTTTTCCCTCCCTCCACCATGACCATCCCGACGAGGGCACACAGTACAACAGAGGAACTGTTGAAGGAAATTTTGTCCTGTACCTAGTTAGTCGGAAAACCTGCAAGGCTGGGCTTTCTTGCCGTGGGATTTTTCTCTCTTCTGTGCGGTTCTCTGCGTTGGCTTTAGATAAGAAATTTATAGCTTAGCGGATTTGAACCGATCGCGACTCGTGTGGTTTTCCTTTGTATTTGAGATTTCTTGATAGTGACACTTGTTTGCCCGTACCTCTTTCATTCCGTAGAGTAGATATAGTATCCCGGGAACTTTGTTTTTAGTACCATATGTAGAATAACCCTAAATTCCGTATTTTTTTAGATCAGGTCTGTCAATAATGTCTTAAAGCAGGTGATCCAAAACTTTAACCGGTTATAAAGCCTTCCAATCCATATCCACCAAATGTCTTTTCAATAGATTTTGACTACCGTCATCTAAGCTGAAAAGTTTCCACAAGTAAAATTGCTATAACCTCCTTGCGGGTAGAATAATGTTAAATCCCCCTATATTAATGAGGTTACATATAATCAACAACACTTTTTATATCATACAAAATACTAATGCACAGCAAACAACGACATACTATTTCCTATCAAAGTAGATACCCACCCTTGCAGCCCTAGGAGGGCCTACTCTAGTATACCCGCACCCCCAAGCTCTTCTATCCCAACTTTCCCAGCCGTAGGTCATGGGGGGAAATCAGGAGAAGATACACCCCAGGAGATTGACCGTGCTGGGGTTGTGGCTCCCCCACAACCCCGGGCTCTCCCAAGGGAGTGCCTAACAGCTCAAACCAACATGACAGCTCAACGCAACTTTCAATTTGTATGATATGTGAATTTAAGAATTACCAACCACTACCAAAGATTCTCTGATGCTTTAAAAGCCCTTCTGGCTTTCTCATATGTTGTTTTAAGCCTTTAAAAAATAAGTCTTCCATTTTCCTTCCTCTCTTTTACAACTTTTATTTTCATGTGGTGGGACTTTAAGTTTGAAAGTTGCGTTGAGTTGAGCTGTCGGGCACTCCATTGGGAGCAGCGAGCAATCATGGGTTGTGGGGGAGCCACAACCCCGGCACGGCTAGCCTTTTACAACTTACCAAGTTCGGGCTCGGTCATGCACTGTACAAGAGCGATCACACAGCTTTAATGAACTATGTATGCTCCGCGCACCACGCGCTGGCGGTATATCGCCGTATCGCTCTATATAGCGGAATCCCACCAAGTGGAGGGGGAAGGTCTTAAAGAAAACCAAAGACTATCTGCGCGGAAGGCGGGGGAGGATGTCTTGATCTTGATTCTATCGTCGCAGTCAGGAGGGAAACAAGCATCCTTAAATACATAACTCAGAAAACATTCACATTCCAACTTCTTCTTTTCTTAGACTCTCTTTTCTCACGATAACATTCGCTACCTCTCTTCTCTCTCTCTCCAACCTCTCCTGATCTCTTCGCTTCCATTCCCTCTATTTCCTCCTCTTCACCTCTCTTCCATTCCTAACGTTTCTTTTTCCCTTCCCTTCTCTTCTTCCTCTCTTCTTCACCCAGCTCTTACTTCGTTCTCCGTTTTCCAGATTATTCGTATTTGTCCTTTATGCGAGAAGTGATGAATTCCGGACGTGTTGTCGTTGTTCTTGACACATTAAGATCCTACTGTCAATCAAAGCGCCGGTGATTCACAATAGGTCCCCTCGCCCAATCCCCACAGCAAACAACACCCATACTCCTCCGCCTCGCTAACCAGCCCAACCAACCGCCAACATCTCACCCCGATCATTCATCCTGGTCGGAAGATCCGCACCCACTCCAGAGCCGAGCTTTACCGGGGTGGGAAAGGCCCTTCGGCAGACACAGCGTTCGTTCCCTCCCGCCGCAGATTATACCCGGGCTCGCAGCTCCCTCGAGAAAGGGTTCAGGGGACCAACCACACCATTGTTACGCTGTGGCGGCCGTTCGACCATTCGTCCGTTGGGTTGGAAATTCCCATCGGCACCATGCCTGGCATAGAATGGCGAGGCGTGGCTGGCGGTTAGGAGCTTTGCGAGTGATGGTTTATGACCCCGGAGAACTCTAACTTACAGCACAGCACATGGACATGACCTACGATATGAACGGTCTAATTTGGGTACCGTGTCTGACTCCTATGTCGGGCGTCACGAGTCGGGAGATAATGTCAGTTTTGAGTGAAATCTCGACTCTTTGACGGATGGTTTGGATTAAATGGAAGCCGAGCGAAATAGCAGGACGTATCCGCTGGGAGGTTAGTGGAGTATCATTCGATGGGCCTTTTTTATTATTATCAGAATTACCCGGAGGAAGGAGGAGCTTTTTGGTTTATTCTGGATTTCGCTTGTCCGTTTCGCCTTTCTTCATTCTCAGCCCCATCACCCACTATCACCCGCCCGGCTATACCCCCCACGCCCTGAGCCCTCAACCTGCAAGAAACATATTCCCGAAGTTTATACCCCGCGAGAATTAACCCATATGGTTGGTTAGCATATACTCCCCCGGGAAGGATACCGCTGCAGGTTAGTCTTACTAGACCGGTAGTCCCCGATATGTAGAAGGTCCAGTTATATCCGGCCATGCACAGAAGAAATGAATAAGGAAGCCCACGATTCATGGAAATTTCCTGGATCGTGGGGATTAGGAGTAGATATACGTATCAGTGCATCATAACAGCTGAGCAGCAACTTTTTATTTTATTTTAAGAATTCTAGGGCGATTTCTACTCCGTCTGAGGTGATTAATCCTCCGGCAGGTCACCACAAACAACTTTCAGATTCAGGAGACATCGTGTTCTGCTTCTCGCTCATGCCGCTAGCTATCTAACCGAGTGCTATATAATTAAGGAGTTGGTGAGGTTTGCTATGTTTTACTTAGTTCCTTGCCTTACGTAGGATAAACGTATCATGTTACTTGCAGGGGGGGTCTAATCACTTAGAATTCAGCACATCGATTACGAGCCAGCAGTGAACCACATGGGCATGCTAGACAGTAGCGTTCCAATCACAGCCCCACAGGAACAAAACTATATAAACATCATACATGGTGAAGAGTAGATTGTCAAGAAACCTAGAGGGGAAGGAAGGTATTATATAATGCATTGCAATGATATAAATTTAGGGCCCCAGAAAAGAAAGAGACATCTAAAGAAGAAAAACGAAGGAAATGAGTTGTTCAATAATGAAAGGTGATAAACGGCGTTGAACTGTGGATGTGTTAGTGAGAGAGGCGGGAAGGAAATAAAGGAGCGAAAGAGTAAGAAGGGGGGGGGTTGTGGGCTATAGGCTATGGGACTCCAAGGGTTGATTTTTTTCTATTCGCGCTCGTGCATGAGCCCGTGTCCGGGCACTAAGCAGAGAGTAGTAGCGTTTTTGCCTATACACACTGCGGATTATAATGTAACAAGCATGTATGAAGCGAGAGTAGTAATAAGGAAGGACTAATAACAGCGATAAAACGGAAGAGAAAAACTGAGGAGGAAATAATTGCGGAGGGAAGAGTCGCTGTTGCGAGGAGGGGTCAAGTATTGGGGGGGTTGGCGGTGAAAGGTAGGCCTTCGGGAAAGGCTGGGAGCGGATCTAGAGCAGGTCAGGTGGCCTAGGTGGGGGTTCCCCGGTGTTTCTTTCGCTCTTTCCCAGCATCGGTGATATGGATTTTTCCTCTCCTACTGTTGTTCGAGAGGTTCCCCTGCGACAGAGTGTTCCATCCTGTGTTTGCGACCTTTCCGGTATCGATTGGGATGGGAAGGGAGGGCCAATGTTGGGAAAGTAACTGCACAATACCGGAATGTTCGCGGGGAGCAGCTAAGTCAAGGGTTGTTTCGCCACCGGGGCCGGGCATGTCGGGATTGAGATCCCCTCGTTCCAATAGCAACTTTACTATTCCCTCACACCCGCGCTGCGCAGCCCGCAAGAGCGGTGTTTGACCATATCCGGTATTTGTAGTGTTGGGATCGATATCCTGTTGTTGCAATAGCAGTTTTACTATTCCCTCATGGCTGCGCTCCGTAGCCCACCAGAGTGGTGTTCGGCGATATTGGGTGTCTGCAGTGTTGGGTTGGTGCCCTCTCGTTCCAGCAGCATTCTTACTACTCCCACCTACCCGCGCTCCGCAGCCCACCAGAGCGGTGTTCGGCCAAATGGGGTGTCGGGAGTGTCGGGATTGACACCTTCTCGTCCCAATAGAATTCTTGCTATTCCCTCATACCCGTGCCGCGCTGCCCACCAGAGTGGTGTTCGACTATGTTTAATGCCTGGGATCGATACCCTCTCGCCACAATAGCAATTTTACTATTCCCTCATGCCCGCGCTCCGCAGCCCACCAGAGTGGTGTTCGACCATATTCGGCATCTGGAGTGTTGGGATTGATATCCTCTAGTTTCAATAGTAATTTTACTATTCTCTCATACCCGAACTCCGCAGCCCACCAGAGTGGTGTTCCACCATATTCGGTGTCTGCAGTGTCGGGATTAATATCCGCTCGCTCTAATAACATTCTGGCCACTCCCTCATGTCCGCGCCGCGCGGCCCACGTGAGTGGTGTTCGACCACATTTAGTGTCTACGGCGTTAGGATCGATATCCTCTAGCTGTAATTAGCTGCTTTACAACATCCTCATGCCCTTCTGCAGCTGCCCAGGAAAGGGCCGTTCGACCCATGCTGTCTCTTTCGTTAATACCCCACTCTTTACTCGCCAATAAAGCAGGAACTATCTCCGCGATCCCGTGGAACGCAGCTCCATGGAGTCCTGCAAAGCCCCCAGGCATAAACCTCGCATCATCCGGATCCCAATCATCACCATACTCATGATAATGTAGCAAGAGAAGCCGAGACGCGATATGCTCCTCGTATCCAAACAGAAGTAGGAGCGCAAGCTGAGTAGCACTCTCCGCCTTCTCTTTCCCCATATGTCTTCCCCAATAACAAGAAGCATATTCAACAAAGGGGACTGTCGGTGGGGCAGCAACAAGAGTTGGCGAAAGTTCACGGACGCAACGAAAATTGGGGTACTGTACTTTAAGCAAATCTCCGCTATCATAGAGTGTGGGCTTTGGAACAAGCCCGGATTGCTGGATAAATACTCTTGCAAAGTGAAGCGGACAAGCCGGACGATGGAGGAGGATGCCTCAACTGTGATAAGTCCCAGAGAACATCCTATCAGTGTTCGAATTGTAGGAACGTTTTCAACATCCAAATCTGTGGATCCTATCCCCACCCATAAAGCATGGCATAGCTCGCTAGCTCGCAACGGTCGCTCCGAATTCGATACCCACATCAGGGCGTCCATCCCGAGTCTGGATCTGCTACCCTTCTGGGCCTTTATTCGTTCAAGAGTTGTCCCATACACATCCCCCAAATGATTGCCCTTGGTCATCTCGTTCAACTTTCGCTTCCTCTCTGAGACGGTAACCCCTCCTAGGATTGCCTCGATGGCTAGTGAGACAAGGAGGAATCTAAACACCGTGGTTAGTCAATGTAAGATTATGAATGAAATAAGAACTAAGGATTCCACTACACACATTCCGGAGATCCTTTGTGGAATAATCCTCAGGATGTCCGCTCGCAATGTATCGGACATTGCGTCACTCTCGGTGTCCATCTCCAACTTCTTCTCCAAGTATCTCTCTATGTCGTGCGCCTTCGGACTAATCGGTACTATAACACTGCCGGTGAAGCGTTTGTCAATTTCGGCCCGAACCTGAGGCCTCCCCGTGAAAAAGGTTCGCGTCTTCGGTGACTCCTGAAGGGTGTCCTCCAGTGACACGAGAAGCCCTAATAGATGCTGAGTAAGGCACCCATCTAGAGCATCAATGCAGATAAAACCCTCGGTAGTGCCGCAACTGCCTGCTTTAGCACCTGCACCATATCCGGAAGTCGTAGGCCTCGACCGCCGACCTCATTTTTCGCCTTTTGAAACGCCTTTTGCACGTGCTCCAGCACTTCCCCTCTAACTACCAGCTGCTTAAGGATAGCTCCTATGATGTTGGTGGTTGTCTGCTCCCTCTGGTCGCGGAAGTCGCAATAGAACATCGCGATCGCAATTTCTTCCTCACAAGGTCCGTCGCACAGGTCATCGATCACTAAGGAACTAATATTGCTGACCGTCGGTGATAATTCCTACTTCTTCCAGATGGATCGGGAACTTACCTTAGATATGTTTTCCCCGCTCCCGGATTCCCGCTGCAAAATAAGACAGCCATTTACCCCGCCTTCATAACTCCTCCCTTCCTGAAACTCGCTTGTTTCTAAAAGCCAATTCCCCACACCATCGACCCTGTCCGTATGTACATCGTGATGCCTTCCTCTAGGGTCGAGTGGCGAGAGCCACTTCATTATTTCCGGGTTCTCATCGGCTATGATATTGTTCACGATATTGTTACGACTATTAGTCACGTTATGGGAGTTGATATTGTTGTTACCAATCCAGATCGAGTGTCGATATGTTGTGCTCATGGTGTCCGAAGTATTCGGCGAGCGTAGCTATGCTATAGCGATAACTGTTGTAGCGATACCGGAGCTTTTATGGAATTTGGACAAGCCATGCTGGAAAAAAGAGGGACTCAAGCCGGTAAAATCGCTATCCAATCATCTCCTGCTGAGTAAACACCATCACAATGTTCACTGTGAGACACGGGTTCCACACCACACCCCCGACAGTGATACCGTATAATCTGGCAAAAGTCGGATTGGAGCTAAAGCGAAACTAAGGCAACCGAACCAACAGGAGAGCTCGAAGAAGGCGAATTCGCCACAGTTTAAACATATGGGCCGCTGTGGTTGGACAGGTTCAAGAAAATCCTCACTAGCGTCATAAATAACTTCAGTCCGACTTTTGCCTCTTTGACTGGTGCGACAGTGGAAAATGTTATGCCGCCCCTGTCATGTCTAAGACACAGCTGACTAAGGTACCTGCTTCAGTATTCTCCAGTGATGATGCGCTACTCTGTATTGTATTACTATCAACTAACGTCTGGGATGGTGATCTGACACATGTCGGGGATCTGACACACGGGTTTCACAGTTGCTTCCGGACAGAAAAAAGTTTTCATTCAACGATATCTCCCCCAATACATGTCCTTTTAAGAAACCAATACCGGTTATGAAAGCACTGGCGATAAGAGTAGGTGACTGAAAAAAAGTGGGTTTGTAAAAATTCCGGAAGTGAGTGAATTTGTAAAGTAGCAGAAAATAAAGAAGAGGGGGTATATACATATATGAGAAAGTGAGGATTTGAAGGGAAAGAGAAGTGTTATGGCTTCCGGGACCGAAGCCGCATATGGAGAGGGACATCAGGAAGTAAGGATTTGGGGGCAGCAAATATACTACTAGATCTGCGTGTATGGCGGGGGGTGGTATGTGGAGTGCTCCACTCGTTTTCGCTTAGCTGTTCAACCTCCGAGTAGTCGCTTTCTTCAACCTCCGGATCGATAAACATAACCATTGGAGTATTGGATATAAGGATTTCCTGAACTCTGATAGGCGGTGTAGGTGTGATAGGGGGGGGTTTGGTAGGTTTTCGCTTTGGGGTAATCTTTTTCCTAGAGACTGGAAGACGGAGTGCCTTTTTGGCATCTTTAATGAGATGGGTATCAAGGAGACGAATGAGTTCAGCTCCATTAAGAACTCTGGCAACTGATAGCTGCCGCCTATCAGTAGTATTAAAGAGCTTGCTCGTTCCCTGAAGGTGTCGATTGGACTCCTGATAGACTTCCTTTTCCGCTATGACAGTTTCCAACTGGTGGCCCAATTCTCGTAGAATTCCAACAACCTGATCCCGTATTTCACCACATTCTTTTAGATCCACCTTCGTATCCTCCAAACTCATAAACCCAATATCTAGCAGCTTCTTGCCGGCCTTAACCTTCCCTCTAATATCCCATGCTGTTTGAGGGTTCCTAGCAACTCCAATTGCTGTAAGCTGCTTTGTGGCTCGTGGTGCTAGTTTACCGAGAACCCGGCGGGGATTCAGAGGCCAAATGCCGGTGGCGGTAAACGCTTGCTGAATACTATAAGAGGTCATAGTCTTGGTGCGTGCCTCAGTCAAAAAAGGTATAAAGAGTGCCTTCCTAATCCCGTCCTGGCTCTGGCCGGACAGGATATGGTTATCGACTGCTAGCCCATAAAAATGTTGATAAGGTGAAAATAAACCAACATCTAGGGGTTGTAGTAGATGAGTGGAGTGAGCGGGTAAGCAGATAAGGTGGATACCACTCGCAATGCAATATTGTATGAATTCGAAGCTGATATGTGAACCATGACCATCTAGGATAAGAAGGCGAGGTTGATTCACACCCGCTATCTGTGCTGATTCTGGATTGAACAAATCGCGCAACCACTGCATGGCCAACTCATTATCTGTCCAGCCTTTAGGGGAGTAGCTGAAGTGATAGGTGCGTTCAGCTTCGGTAAGATTTCGGTACCACCCCAAGTAGTGCCCCTTTCCTTTGTTGATAATAAATGGAGACAGTGCAATTCCACTCCCGGATACAGTCTCGATCACTGAAACGAGCTCTCTTTTTCCGTCATGCCTAACTCGTGGATTACGCCTACCGCGTAGACAGATCACCTTAGCCCTTGCTGCCTGGCCCATCAAGAAGCCCTTTTCGTCCATGTTAAATATTTGAGCTCCTTTGAGGCCATAACAGCGTATAAGACGCCCTAACTTCCCAAAATAGTCTTGTAAAAGCCGAGGGTCATTGGCATAAGCCCTCTGTCGTTCAAGGTTACAACTGAGTTAGGAGGCTAGGGTTGGATGGCGATTGAGGAACCGACTTATCCACTTCTGTCCTAATGTTGCAGCAATGGTCCCTGTTCGCTTCTCTTCCCGATGGAGAGCCATACTGCGAACCATATCTAGCCTTGGGGGAAACCCGCCATCGTCCTGCTCCTGACACCATTTAACAATGGCTGACTCCTCTGCTGGTCTTAGCCGCTGTTGTTCTTGATGTGATATAACTCGGCTCTTATGGGTTCCCGCGATCCGCCTATAAAGTGTTCGCTTGTTGACTTCATATTCTTCTGCCGCTTCGCCCACAGATATGGGATTATTGACTGACCCGAGGGCCTTGAGGGCTCACTGGAGGCGTTCATCATACTCCGATACTTTCCGTTGGTTAACTCGACCCATCTTGTTGACTTTTTTTTGAGTTTTGTTTATCTTTGGATCCAGGAGCGGGGTTACTTCCTCAAGACACCTATGTCTCATATTACGCGAAAGTGATGTGACACATCCCGGTCTTGTGTCACATCACAGCCTTTTACGTTATAGCTAACACTAAACCCGCGCCGAATCGGCATTGACATGTCAAACTCCCAACAGCCCTCACCAAAACAACAAATAAAACAACCACAAAATCACAACTCGGCCAAAGCCCGCGCAACCCTCCACCACAAAAGAATACCAAAACAAATTAACTGTCCCCCAAACAAAGCCCACAGCCGGGTTCAAGCCAAGTACCAAAGGGCGGTACCTCATCATCCCCACACACCGACTCCTCCACACCACAACCACCACTCACATGAGTCTGTAACCCCTCCCAAACCGACTCATCAGAAAGGAAGGAGGTAAACCAACCACCACACGGGCACCGCCAAGCCAAGCGCGACCCCCCACAAAGAACCCCCACCGGACAAAAATGTGCTGGCACAATCACCGGTCCATTCCCAACCACAGGGTCAACAACCGACCCACCAGGCACCACATCAGGTACCACATCCACAACCACAGCAGGCGTCCTGAACCCCTTACGCTTCCTGAATGACCGACCCTTCCGAGCCTTACCCGAGGCCCCACCGGCCACAATCACCCCCCCAAGCACCACATTCTCATCACTAGAGTGTGGCACATCCACCCGAGCCACACCACCAGCCATCCCAGAAGACGCCACACAAGGCAACCTCACCACCACCTCAGCCACCTCCTCCTCGCAAGGAGAGGCCACATCATCACCCCTAACAAAAAGTCCGACAAGGGACCCAGGAACACCAGACGGGGTGTCAGACCGTGTAGAGCAAGGGCCACAAGTGGCCAGCAGGATAGCCCGCAAGGAATCAATCTGCCGTTCCTTTAAATAAAGGCGAAGAGAGAGAACGGAAACATGGTGTCGCAAGCGAGAAACTTCGGCCTGGAGGGCAAAGGACTTCTCAACAACACGAGAAAGTGAAACGGACGACTGCAAAGCGGAACCCACCGAGGGTCCGGGACTTCGTCCAACCATATCCAAACGACAGGAAAATGCAGACGAAGGGAACAGGGAGATAAAGCAACCGGAAAGATTCAGACAGGAGATAAACTGATCTCCCGACAAACGAACTAAAACCAGGTAGAAGGCCTGAGATTAGAGACTTGAAGCTACCGTGAGGGATGAATCAAGGACCGTGATTGGTGTAACCTGAAAATGCAACAGGTCACCGAAGGTTTAAACAGTGATGATGCGCGTTGGTCTGGTCGTACCGCATTTTTTGGGCTAACCCGAAATTACGCTAAGGCTCCCTAGCACAAAAATGGTGCAAGAAGCGAGCTTGAGTAAAGCTTGGCCCAGGCAGATCATACTCTTCAGGAAATTCTTTCCGTGGAAAAAGCATCCTGTGGCAAATTATTCCCAGAATCTACACTTGTAACTCTAGGGGGCAACTCTCGTGCAAATCCCATTCGCTTACTGAACCACACCTTGTTTGACTCCGTTAGCGTGATTTCGGGTTAGCATAAAAAATGCCGTATTGTTAATATTAGCCATGGTCTCAACTTTGCACATCTGCGAATTTGTAGTAATAATAATTAACAAATTGTGCTTATTAACAAGGGTCTCAGACACTGACAGGGGCGGCATAACATTTTCCACTGTCGCACCAGTCGAGGAGATAACCCCAGGAAACGTACCCCCACAGCACGGATGGCCAAACGTACTAGGGTGTGAGCATGGGTCTGGCGAACATCCACCATGTCGCTTACAAGTTCCCGGCATGAAGAACCAGAACACAGGGGTCAACATTTTGTACGGCGAATTGTCTGTGCGCATCTGTGACCCGGTGCAAAATTCATCTCCCAGGATCCCCCTTGTGTTCGACTTCTACTTGCCAGATACTTGTACAACCACAGTCATTGAAATTGCACCTCCGTGTGATCATTCACATTCTGGTTTTTGACTAAGCGAGATCCTTGGACCAACTCTCACGATGGCTTCAAGGCTTTAGTTTATGAACATCCTACTCTTACTCTACATCAGCAAAAAAGATACCTTGCATTCTGTCTCTCCACACGCACCCTGTGTGCTGGATGTTCAGGCCGCTTATAACGTAAACTTCAGTTCTGGGTGCATCTGCACAGGCTCTTTCCGTCCAGAAGTGCAAGGGGTGCGTCCAATGCGTCCGGACGCTGACTTGTGTGTCCAGACACATTGGACTAGGCCCTTTTATATCCTTACATATTGGACCCCCCATGGCACAGTCATCCTCCAGATATTCTCCCCTAGGGTCCAGCCGGTTCATCCCTTTGGTCCCAATGTATCCGTTCCCATGCCCCCCTTTTGCGGACGCCTTGCAGATGTCTGTCACAAATCGTGACTAAGCAAGGTAGATTTCACATGACTCATACTAATGAGTCATAAGGTATGTTGGATTTCACACTTTGACGTCACTTGACTCATAGCTCTCACATGACTACGCAGTTGCGAGTCATCGTTATATTATGATTGGTTGATTGTTTTATGACTCACGATTGTGACGTCACACGATGTAATGACTTTCGCACATGACTCACATTATGAGTCATGGGTTTCACGCATGTGACTCATTTGAGCACATGACTTAGTTTACGAGTTATGATTGGTTAAAGGAATGTTGCGCGATGAGTCATGTAAGTCATCGATGGGTTTCGCGCTATGACTCACTATGAGTCATAGAGATTTAGGTAGCGCGAGGTGATGAGTCACCAGGGTTAGGGTTGTGAGAAGATGCCTATATAAGGAACTTGGGATCGCCCAAGGAGATAGGCACGAACCATCTCTCCTCCACCTCCGGCGATTGAAATCTCAACACCACGGGAAATCATCGTCACTATCCCCCACCCACCTCTCTTCCCCCATCACGGCTTCTGCCTAGGGGTTGACGTTAATCCATCTTCCCTCCTCTCCTGAGGCACGCATGCCTCCCCTCCTTGGGGTTCTTGTTCCTGTTCATCGTTGACACGCGCTCATGAAGTTCGGTTCTCCCCCTTACCCCGCACTTCCTTCTCACCTGGCTTAGGATTTTGCACGGTCAGAAAAGCTTCTCACTACGCTCACGGTCGGCGTTACGGTGTCGGACTCTCGGTCAAAGTAGGCCCCGGCTTGCTGGGCTTGTACCTCTGATGGGGAAAGCCTCGGTTAGTAACATCACGGTCTCGTCCCGGTCTCGTCGTCGTCCCAAAAGCCCTTGCTATGGCCCGTTTGTCGGTTGTGGCTAGTCCGCTCGCGATCCTTCCTCTACTCCCCTCCCGGTTCCCTCCGCTGGCACCGTACTGCCCCTTAAGCTGGCACCTTACTGCTAAAAACTCCTCCCCAGGCCGGCACGCTACTGCTCCCCCCCCTCCGGCTGGCACCCTACAGCTCCCCCTCCTCCGGCTGGCACCCTACTGCTACTCACCGGCTGGCACCCTACTGCTCACCTTCCTGGCTGGCATCCCCTCTGCTCGGTGGCCCCGCTCGCCCCTCTCCCCCTCCGATCGTTCGGCCTCTCCTCGGTTACGCCTAGTCGTGGTATAGCCCTGCCTCCGTGGCTTTGTCCAACGCTTGGGAACGATGTAATGACCTGCCCAACCGTACATCATGGTTTTTGGTGGGCCCTCAGCCTATGAGTTTTCCTATGTCGGCGATCATCTATCCTCTCCCCCGGGCCCCGAAAGGGCCTTAGAACAGCCGTCGTTTCTTTTGTTTTGGGGAGCCTGCTGAATGGTTTGGGTCTCTCTACCTGTACGTTTCTATGTATTGTTTCCTTATGTGTCTGGGGTATATTATCTTAGGTGCTAGGTGGGGTAGGCTTTTCCTATAGACTCGGGGTGTTTGATTTTTCCCATGACGAGGTGAAGCGGGCGGGATGACGTTTGCTTATAGGTTTTTTATCTCCATAGCTAGCGCTGAATGAGTCTTTTGTACCTTTAAACATAATAACGATTTGATTACAAAAAAAAAAAAAAATTAACGCCCAAGGAGATAGACACGAACCATCTCTCCTACACCTCCGGCGATTGAAATCTCAACACCACGGGAAATAATCGTCACTTTCCCCCACCCACCTCTCTTCCCCCATCATGGCTAATGCCTAGGGGTTGACGTTAAGCCATCTTCCCTCCTCTCCTGAGGCACGCTTGCCTCCCCTCCTTGGGGTTCTTGTTCCCGTTCATCGTTGACACCCGCTCATGAAGTTCGGTTCTCCCCCTTACCCCGCACTTGCTTTGCACCTCGCTTAGCATTTTGCACGGTCGGAAAGCTTCTC
>Ga0307509_10006022_pt1 | contig 16541 bp, 19 predicted proteins | sample 10_EM_MG_FD_202245 | JGI IMG/M metagenome (GOLD analysis project Ga0307509, IMG submission 202245) | Populus trichocarpa ectomycorrhiza microbial communities from riparian zone in the Pacific Northwest, United States - 10_EM | ecosystem: Host-associated > Plants > Roots > Unclassified | place... | reverse complement strand
TAGTTGTCTACGGTGGTGAGGCCGTCGCTGGTAAGCATTGAGCACTTAGCAAACACGCCTACTGATATTTTGGAGTTAGCTCCCCTGCTCGGTATTCCACCATCTTTCATGCTTTCTGGCATTATTCCAGGTCTATATGCTGCTGTTCAGGCCATTGTAGATTTTCTACCTGCTGTACCCGCTCCTTCTGCAGAGCTAGAGTTGCCATTATCAATTGTTGATGGGTTTACGCGTGCTTATCTTCTGTGCAACCTCATTCCGCCTGCTGTCACTGCCAACGCGTCACCATTAATTTCGTCATCGCCCTGGACACTACTGGTGACCTCCCTGGTATAGTTAAATTCTCGAAACTTATTTTTCTAGCATCACTAACATACGACAATTCGTCAGGTCATTGCAAATGGTGGATTCTTCTTCACCAACCTCTTCTCCTTCCTAAGCCCAACCTCCCTGTCCATTCAAACACCACCAGAACTCCAAGCCTATGGATGGACCACTGCGGATCTTTGGTGTGCGCCCACCATCACCGGCCTGTACGCCCTCCTCACCCACGCGCAGCCGTTCTGGGGTGAGTTGCATGAGCTTCTGGCCCAAGTCCTCGGCGCGACGTCGGTTGGTGAGCCCGTCAAAGCACTAGATCCTGAGAAGGCTAGGGCGGTATGTGCACTGCTCCTTTCTGGACTGTTTTTGGGGCGGACGACGAAGAATTTTGGGCTTTGGAAGCCTTTCCCACAGAAGATTGGTTGGTATCTTATTTTTATTCTTTTTCCATCTGCTGATATGGTATGCGCTTACTCCACAATTGCAGAGCCCAAGACTAAGACTCAATAGACGATGCTTTTACGAACTTCACGGCTACCTACGACGGATCATTTTGCTTACGGTTTCCAACCACCTCACGAAACTAACCGCCCACTCACAATCCGATTTATCTTGTTTTCAGCTTCATTGCTATCTACGCTATCTAATTTTCAATGCAATGGAAGGTCGCTGTGCGCCTGGATACTTTGGACTTGTTTAAGTGATGACTACAATTAAAAACTAACTAAACTACAACAGTAAGCATTTTGAGTGTCTACGTGTCTATGCAAGGACTGAACAGTGAGCACATCATGACATTATGGGCCATATGTCTCCTAGTCAAAATGGAAGAGACCACCACTAGAAAAGTGTTAATGAGGAAGGAAATTGGATGCGCAATGAAAACTCACCCAGGTCCTGTGTGCGAATGCCGAGAGAAATAATCAAAGTCAATGTTGACTGGATATCAAGTTAGAAAATTTCCTCAAAGGGTGGAATAGAGTAGAAACAGACCAGCAAGGGCGAGTAAAAGCTGAGGCGCAAATGAGAACTTGATTAAATCTCGAGAATGTAAAGAAAGGTTTACTTACAGCGCGTGCATCAAGATTTAATTCCTTCGAAATGATCTGCGAGCGATCGGGAGCTAAATTGTTGGATAGTTCAGGTACTACTTCCTCAAGTCTGGATGGTTCGAAGTGCACTGAGTATTTTCCTGTATACACGTATATTAACAAAGATGCAAGAGATGCAAACCGAGGGGAATACCCGTGTCAGTAAAAATCTAAACTTTGGTTAGACTGAGGAAATACAAAGAGTTTGGTGTGTACCTCGCGTCCAAGACCTCGAAATGCTCGTTCAATCCTCGCCATCTCATTTTCGTGCTCGTCCACGACCCGGAAGCGCCATGACAAAAATGGAGAATCCACTTTTGCAATTTGGTAGTAGGCGGCCTCCTCGGATTGATTGTGTACAGATTCTGGATCAGCCAATAAATCTTGACCTAGGAGGTTCTCGCTGACGTTTTCACATCAGCCTAGTAGGATGTACAAAGCGGAGACTGTTCCGAACCGCAGGAAAAGATCATAACGCCTCCTCCATGGGTGCCAAATTTGCTGCACCTCCCCAAAGGTCTCCAGGGATGCCTCAGCATCATGGATGTATTCTGATTGATCCTTGAGACGCTGCACATGCATCCTTGAATTGATCCAGGCAAAAGGCCGTCGAATCTGTAAGTTCAAATGGAAAACCAGGTTGGAGTCAAAGTCAGGCAAGAAGTGAAAAGGCGAGACATTCCCATAAAACGGGTATTCCTTCGTTGTCCATGATCACTGCCCGGAAAGGACGGTGGGTGGCAAACATCTGGCGGGAGAGTACTCCTAGGAATCCTTTGGGTTCTTCAGCAATGTAGCCGAGGGATTCGCCGTCCTCGCTTGCTGAGAGATGCTGGCAATAAGTCACAGCTAAAGCGACCATTTGGAAGAGAGTCCAAACGTACTAATGGTGTATTTGTTTGCCTCTTCAAATCCAATAAACACGTTCATCATCTCGAGTTGTCTGTAACACTGAATCTGAGTAAATCAAGTAGATTCCAATGAAAGAAACTTTCCTTTCAATAACGAGCGTATTTCGTTGTAACAACAGTCGACCGAGACCACTCTCCAGGTCATGGCGATTTACCAGCCGTGCGGGATGTCTGGGGGGTTCGAATTCATGTTTTAGTCGTGGTTCCTCCTCAACCTTGGTCTTTCTAATGGCTGGTATCTGAACTACAATAACCCGGGTCAGTTTATGAGAATAGCAATTAGAAATGAGAGCACGTACCGCGACTCCGGCCAGCGCCCGCGGAACGTTTAGGAAACCTAGATATAGCGTATGAGCGGAATCCTAGATCTTTTATGAAGGTATTTGCGTTTCTTGACGCGAACATGGAAACTGGAGGACAAGAAAAGTCATCGTAAGCCGGGCCGGCCAGATTGTTTTACACCAAGTTGAATTCCAACTTTCTCTTCCCTGTACTCAACTCTGAATCGCACTACTTTCACTCACGAAATATACTGCCCGAACTGTGTATCTGTGGAAATAATGCCGCCAACCGAACTGGGCCCGGAAAAGTATGTTTTTCAAATGACACTTTTAAAAGCCGTTTGTGAACATTTTCCAGGCTGACCTTCAACTAGACATCCATTGGCCTCCATGACAATGGGAATAAACTGCATTATTAGCTCCAGTGGCCAGTGGCCCACCCCACCTCATCCATAAAGCCTTCCTCGCTTTTGGTTCTTGCCACCCCAACACTAAGAAGAAACCACTCATGTCCATCTCTGCTCTCCCATCGCATATCCTATTTAACATCATCCTCGGAGTCGTTGCGGGCTATATCGACACCGCCATCGCCTCTCCGCCTGCTCCACGATGGATGCATCGTTTCTCGAAATCGGCCACCATCCTCGTCCGCGATTTCCTGGTCACTCAAGTCAAGGACGGGCTCCGAGAGCCACCTCACGTTCCGATTGGGTCTAACCGTACTGAATGGTCAGACGTCACTGAACCCGAATTTCTTGCCATTCTTCGCGAGTTGGTTGGAGAGGAAGAGCTGGACTCGTTCTTACTCCCAGAGATTCCTTCTGATTTTGCAGACCATTTTGTTGCATTTGATGATGATGAAATAGGTGGAGCGGACTCATTCGTACCTTCCGAGAATGCCCTTTTGGTCGACGAAATAAAGGAGGCCATTGAATTGGCTGAAGGCGCCATTGATGCAAGCGTAATAAAGGACGACACAGTGCGTGAGGTTGCTGGAGAGAATGACTTGCAGTCGCGCTCGCCTGTATCTTCAGAGTCTCTGACTATTCTTGGATCTCCGAAGGGAAATGCCGCAGAGATCGACGGGTTTAGTTCTATTGCAGATGAAGAGAAATCAATGGATCTAAACGCCTCAGATGCCGACGATAGCTCTGACACTGATGGTGATTGGACGGAGGAATGGTTTCACGAGTGGTTTGCGGTAGAAGAAAGGGAACCTCTTACGAAGAGCACCATCATTCACCTCATGGGTGTAAATGGCGCGTTCAGAGAAGCGACTCTGAAAGCCATCAGTCTCACTCTTGGGATAAAGCGAGGCAGGAAAAAAATGTGATGTATTGATTATCTACTGGTTTTTTTCTCAATACTCACTGCTCTCTTTATTCCAGCCTCAATAAACGCATGACCGTCGTTCTGCGCGACCTTCGAATGCGCTACCGCCTTGCAGTGACCCCAGAGCTGCTTTACTACGTAGATCATGGAATTGAAGCCTATTCAGGTCCCAAAACTCCTTTAATCGACGCCTATCTAGGTCTTATGTGCGGAGGATATCTATTGCGTTGCCTCCACCGAATCGACAAGTTTCAGGATAATAGGAAATCCCCTTCATTGAACACGCAACAGATCATTCAAAAAATGAAGAATATACTGTCCATCACCGCCAGACTCTCGCCTGCTCCTTTACGCACCCGGGTTCTACTGAGGACCTACATCTTCCATGTGCGACTTGAGAAGTGTTAGTCCTCAGCAATTTTCTTGTTTGTCGATTTCGAATTAACTCTCTCGCAGATTTGGCTCTTATACAATACTTTCGGAAAGTTACCGATGCTTATGATTCGGTAAAAATTGGCCAGGGACCGGACGCTCCTATTCATCTCGTAAGCCCTTCTCTTGTACATGTTCCTTGTTCTCATTTTTTTGTTGGTAGTACAACTGCCCCAGGCTCAAAAATGCGGTTCAAGAGTTCGCACTCTGGGATGAATTCACCATGGATAATGCGATCTTCCCCGAATTGCCCCGTCCATTGATTGAGGTTGGTACCAGCAGGTTCCCTTAGCTGAAACCCGCACTCACCCTTCAAATCTGAACAAAGGCTTCTTTGATCCGTGCCCAACTTAACGAAATTGTTGAACTCGAGCAAATTGAAAAGTTGAAAGCCAACAAAGACCTCATGATTGCCGTACACATTTCCAGAGACTTGTTCGAAAAGTGGTCTCGCCGCCATAGGACCTGGCCAGATTTTTATGTCGTCTTGGGATGAAGTCGTATTATCTAGTTTGGTAATTTCTCGTTCTGTCTTCTTATACTATTCGCTCTATAAATCTTTCTTTAATTCTCCTTTTCAACTTTCACCTTTCATTGATCATTGTTTGTGATTCTTGAACACGCGTTTCTGAGGGATTTCGTCACATGACCGCGTTTTGCCCCAGATTTGTCCTGGTGAGTCTAATTTTCGTGTTTTTTTCCTAACTTTCAAGAGTAACTTTGACATCCTCTCCTGATCCATACGCAGTTTCCGTCTCAAAAATCCCAAATAATTAGAGATTCTTGGTCTATAAAGTCGTGTCCAAATCCCCTTTGTCTCTCCAAAATCGGAACGCAACGTGTCGTAAGGTATAAATTCATGCCTTTTCCCATTCGAACACCAGCCTTCTCTTCCCTTCTTCTTGGCTATGTCTTTCAGCAAGCTCGCCTCTGATACTGTTTACCAAATTGCTGGGATGTCGTTGCCGAATACATCGACACAGCAATTACAACACCCCCTCGACCAGTTTGGGCCGCTCCTTATAGCAAGGAGCTCATTAAAGTAGTCATTTCCATAATTTCTGAACGGCGTTGTGGCCTAGGGCGACCAACTCAGCTCTCTGGGTCCGACTGGACGGAATGGTCGGGTGTGACGAAGCAAAACTTCTTTAATGTGGTGATTAATCTCGCCCAAGCCGCCGAATTAGTGGCAACGAAACAAACTTCAACTCGATTACCGTCGAATCAGCCGTTGTCGACCTCGAAATGTAGCTCTGGTTATCCAGCTGCCAATCTCCAGACATTGGATTCTGATACCTCAGATACCATGGTTGATGATTCTACCGACATCGACAGTGATCTTCCATTGGACCTCGAAAACGACGAACAAGACAGCAGTGATTCCTCTGACGACACTGAATCTGATATTGGTGATTACAGTGACGACAGCGATTACGACAGCGATTATGATGAAGATGAACGCAAGGAATTTTTCAAGAAATGGGAATCTAACGAGGCGCTCGAGGAACTTCCTCTTAATCCCATTGGTTCTCTCCTTGCGGTCGACGCTTCAGTTCGGAAAGCCACTCTCAAGGTCGTTCATCAGGCACTGGGGCTCCAACCATACCAGGGAAAGAAGTGAGTTCATTGACTAACTTAAAAATTCACTGATTTAATGATGCACGTTAGCTTCCTTCAAGAAGTCGAGACCCTCCTTAAAGTTTTGCGCAAAGGCTACTGTGTTGCGCTTACTCGCCCTTTTGCTTACACGCCAGATTTCGTCCCCGACTACGAAGGGCCCGAAACACCCTTGATCGACGCTTACATATCTCTATCCATTGCAAGCTATTCTCAACGTGGTACTCACAAATTCTGCACCTCACCTGTCCTCCCGCCTCATGCTGTTCGGGGCTTGATGGAGATGATGAGAGAGACGAAATATCTGGCAGTTGGTATCACTCCAGCCTTTCTGAGGGATAGGTTGTCCCGGAGAGCGCATATCTACGATAGACGATTTAGGGCATGTGAGTAGAGGCCGTTCTTCTGGATAGTCTTTCTCTTACAATGCCTTTCATTCTTTAAGACGCTGCCGTTCTGAGATCCTGTGTGGAGATAACGAAAGTCTTATCTCAGCTCTTCGAACATGCTGGGGCCGCGAATAACTCCATGCGCATCGTCAATTCGGTGAGCTATTCCCGTTGATAATCGAGATTTACCTTGAGCTTCATTCCGATCCTCAGGAACGTTGCCCTGACCTCCGAAAGGTTGTGCACGACCTGAAAGTATTCGATGATAAATATATGGATAAAGAATTCTTCTCGTTGTTGCCGAGGCCCTTGATAAAGGTTTAAATATATCTGTCTCTCTTTCAGAACATATTGCTTACCAACCTCTAACAAATTCTAAAGGGCCTCGATATTAGATGTATCTTAAGATCCATCGCCCACATTACGAGGTTCGAAGAGTATATGGAGCACGAAGATCTCATGGTCGCTGCACGCGAGTTGTTGGAGAAATACCGGCGCCGTTGTACATCTGCCAAGACTCCTTTTGTCATCCTGAGGTGAAAGGTAGAGTATGCCCTTTGTTAGCCCTCCTGGTTGGTCTAATACGCACTTCATTCAAGTCATTTTCATGTCCGTTTCATTCACAATACTTGTTATCGGTATCTTCTTGAAAGATATTAACCTTACACCTACACACATATGACGCTCTTTTCGAATATGTTCCAAATCAATAACACGTTATCATATTTTCCGTGTATTCTACCACTCCAACGAAGATATCAAGGCAATGCTGATGTCTCCTTCCAGGAACCCTGCCGTGCCAGTGAGCCCGAAATCATCACTTTTCACGAATAGTCACAATGTCCCACAATATTCAGGTTCTCTTATTCTTTTCTCAGTTCTAGAGTAAAGTGACCGCCTTCTTAGCGTCTACTCTCCATCCAAATGTGATTTACTTGCGTGACAAGCACGAGACTGTGCGGGGGTACAGAAAATCCACCCAGATGTAATTTATTACTACTGCTTCGAGCGCTCAACGAGAGCAACACAATTCATTCATCTGCTCCTCTCCAAGTTCTGCATGCGTTTACGTACATACATGTTACAAACCTTTGAAAAAATGGGGATTATTGCGTTTAAGTGCTAAATAGAAATAGAAATCCACGACCTCGTTAAAACCCAGGAATTTCAAAGAATTACCTGATGAGTCTTTTTCTTTGAAAGGCGGCACCAGAGACTTTGACTGAACCCAGAAATCTAATGCAAGATTAGGTTACTGTGAAGAGTCAACGGATCTGATCCCGAAACCAGCACATATTGCCATCTTTTCCTGGTCGTCCTCTGTGGTATTGTTAATGAGAATTTCGGCAACCTCCGTTATGTCTTCGTCCTCTTCGTCGTCAGTTGAATTGATCTCGCTGGTGGTTTCTGTCGAGTCAACGATGAGTGGGGCTGCAGGAGGGCAGCCATCAACACTCATTGCCGAACCACAATCGCATAAGCTCGAGAGGTTCAAGTCGGATGTTGGGTCTCGCAGCTTCGTCAGAGCACGCTCAGCAGCTGCGAATCTCGCGATGTTCAAACTCGACGAGACGATGGGTCCAACCACTAGTGTTCCATGAACGAGAACTGCAACGCCATCTCTTTCCCGGAGTTCCGTTTTCTTGACCATTGGTCTAGAGGTGGAAGTTATGCATTTAACAATTCGCAAGATAAGGGAAGGGAACTCACCTGATTGCTATCCGGGTACAACCAGTACTCGCTGCCCATTCTATGAGTTCCGAAACGGGGTCCTTCGCCAGGGATGGCGAAAGGAATTCTAACACATCCTCCATCACGTACTCCAATACGGCGGCGGTTTTCTCGTAGTCATACCCAGAGTCAACTAGTACCGCTCCCACGACACTTTCAAAAAGGTCGCCTAAAACCTTGGGAGGGTCATACTTCCATCCATTCTTGACTATCTCTTCTGCAGACAATGAATCGAGAATGGAAACAGAAGAGTTGACGGCGATGTTTAGATTCACGCTGTTTATAAGCATCATCTTGTGGAGCCTCAGCTTCTTGACCGCAAGATGCGCGAGTGTTGAGTTGCATATTGCCTTGGTCCGGGGAAAGGCCAGCTGATGGGATGTTGCACTTGGAAATTTGTCAAACAGGTACTTGACAACAAAGAGGTCAAGAACAGCTGCTACATTGTCAGCGTCTGAACCATAGATAAGGGGAATAATAGATTACCATCGCCCAGGAATTCCAGCCTTTGGTATGACGGGACATCCGAAAAGGTAAATGAAGGATGTGTTAGACTTTCTGTCACAAGATGATTCTGTTGGAATTTGTAGTTTAGACTCTCCTCCAAGGCAACAAACGCCGGTGCAATGGTAGTTGGTTCTCGAATGCGGTGGTAACGAATAAACCACGGCAAAGGACCTCCCAACTCAAGACCTAATGCAGCCCCAGCTTGCAAAGCAACAGGGATGCCCCCGGCGAGGAAGCTGGCACCGAGGAGCGCTTCCATGCAGTCCTGCAAACTTCGACGGGGATATTTTCTGGTGACAACTCTTGAAAAACGCCCCGTTTCATGGTGATAAGGAAGGGTATCGTCCGGCAAGGTGTACCTCCACTTGGATACATTCGCAATCTCGCTATTCACAAATTGCTCTAGGCCAAGATCTAGGGCACGGTACATGAGATAACGGTTGCTGACAACTTGCTGCCTGAGCTTTGTTAGCTGGCCCTCATGTCGGTTCGGATATCGATTGAGTAGATGAACGGTAGTGCATAGTTGAAGGACCGCATCGCCCAGGGTTTCCATACGTTGGTTGCTGAAGGGAAAACTGGCCGCTGGAATAGTGAATGCCTCGATGATGAAGTTGGTTGAGATAGATGGTGGCAAGTTAAGCTCGTATCGCGCACATCGAGCTCTATATTCGGTGGTAATCCGGTGACAAAGGACGGGTAAGACTTCGAAGGCCTGACGAACTGAATGGGAAATTGGCAACCAAGCACAACTTGCCTGGGGCAATAATCGACCATCGCGTGCTATATGTGTCGGAGAAGACGAGGGGGATGAACCGATCAGAAAAGTGCCGATATTTGAACGCTGAAACCGAAAAGTTTCGAGTATGGGCCCGTTTGTGGGTGATACAACTCGTCGGTTTTTCTTCGACCACTTCTTTGTCCAATACTCGTGATATGTCGGGGATGTCGCTTCTCGAGACCCAGGCAGAGGAGTGGACAAAGGAGTCAAGTCTTCCCTGATTCTTCGTAAAACGTGGATACTTCCGAATTGAGCGCGGCAAATGACCATGAGCTTGTCGTGATCTTCTTCCGATATTTCACTCCAGTCGGTGTTGCCCTCTGGATAGGCCAAGAGGCGTTGGATAGCCTCGAAGTCAGGCAAACGGTCGGGGGTAATTGGGACCAGATAAAAACTAAAAGGCAAAGAAAATGGTCGAGAAGTATTGTTGTACCACACCCCACACCTTGTGAATTGGTGCATCGCCAACCTCTGTTCATGCTCGTGGTCCTCGTCGAATTCAAGCAAGGCTGCTGGAAGCGTCTTGACTTCGCTTCCTCCAATTATGAGATCCTGGGGAGGAAGAACCGTGCTGGTAATTAAGCTCGCAACGACGGTGTTTTCAACCAGAATTGCATGACTCCATAATGTCTGCCCAATATACCAAGGATCCCGAACACGAACAGACATCACGTTTGGTGGGATTTCCCTTTTCAACTTGCCATCCCCCGTTATTGACTGGACCTCCTCTTCCTCGCCGTCAGCGTATTTGGCCAGTGGCAGGAGGTATTCGTCAAAAACGTCCAATTCCTTCAGTCGTTTCACAGCTATAAACGCGACTGCGCGCTTCGCTTCCTGCTTTGACCTCCTGGGAGGACCTTCAAAAATTAAATCCTGCGAGGATAGTGGCAACGCTCGTGGGAGATGAAGGGTCTGTTCGAATTCTCCGGTGTATTTGGGTTTGTGGGCAGGTGTAAAAGCATCCCGAGGAATAAGCGAGCAAAGATGGTTTAAGAGGCTCAAGGAGTTATCGTAACTCAAGACTGCTCCAGTAGAGGGTACGACATAACGTTCGCGTGCTGCGAGGTCGACCGGGTCAGTTTCATCCATATCGTCGTCAACGTCTTCCTCGTGGTTGACTGCATGGCGAGTCTGATAAACACGAGCCACTTCGGGCTCTTTCTGCTGGAGAGCTTGATACCGTTCGAGCTGTACTCCATCGCCTTTGGGTATCATGACAATAAAAGTCGAAGCTCGTTTTCTTGCTCTACCACGGGACTGAAGATATCCTACCATGTGTTGAACAGGATCAAATCGAACAACAAGATCGCATTCCTAAAACCATATGCAAACAGATCAGAATATTAGCATACTTTCTACAGTGTTGCACGTACGGGAAAGTCAAGGCCTTCTTCGGCAACCGATGTTGCAATAACTGGAAGATTTTTGTTATGATTAAATGTCAGCAATTGAAGCAAGGCCAATTTGCTTACGGATATTGAGAATATGGTCGCGGAAAAGCTTAACAGGATCGCCTTCATAAAAATCTGTTCGAGTAGACATACCGTCGGCATTTACACCTTGGCCGACAAGGAACGCAGAACGTATTTTTCCGTGAAGTTCCGGCAATATATTCAAGACCTTTGACAATGTGTAGGCATCATGCCTTTGTTCGACGAAGATGATTCCCTGGAAACTGGGAGAGTAATGTTCGAGCAGGATGCCTACGAGAGTTTTGAGCTTCGGGGTGCACCAGTCTAAATCACTGACCGGAACCGGTGACGATGAAGACATTTTATTTCGAGGGAAGAAACTTTGGAAGTCCTGGATAATGTCGATAACAAAATGGAGTTCATCGGGAATTTTTTTCGATGGAAGGCCGGTAGAGGCAACCACGTCCTCCATTTCGACAGAGTGGGATAGGTCGTCCAATATTCTCTGTTTGTTCTCAATAAGGAAACTTTCAAGATAGTGCTGGATTTCGTGAAAAAGGAACATGGACGCGCAGTAGGGCCCGAGATTGTAAAAAGTCACCCAGTATCGGTTATCAATCTGACGCCATGGAATTTCGAGATCGTTCCAAATAGAATTATCGACGACCTTAAGGCATTGGTAAATTGTTGGTGATGGGTAAGTATATTCTTCAGGGGCGAATGGATATTCTTTGATAAACTTCCAGTAACTCGTAAGTCAAAGGGCCAGAGACAAAGGATACAAGGTACCCAGGGAATATGTCGCTTACCTCCTTTGCTTTAGGGGAATTCTTATTCAATTCTTCGACGTGTTCAACGACGGCGATAACTTTCGCATCCATATTGGATTCGAGGTCGGAAAGCGAACCGAGTGGGTTTTTGACATTCCATATAGGAGATGCAGTCATGCCAAAGATTTTAGGCCTTTTATCTGAAGGTTTGAGTTGAAAATATTCCCGCAGAATTCCATTATAGGGGTGATTCTTCCTGGCATGATGGCACTCGTCAAAAATCATCAACGAAACCTTGTCGATCCCCCAAAGCGAATGGGTCAAAATGTTAACAAATATTTGAGCTGCACGGGCGATGAGAAACTATGATAAACCCAGAAATAAAATAGTTACCAGTCATTACAAACACGTCGTTTATTTCAAATCGTTTCTTCCAACCCGATCTGTTGCTGAGATCAAGGTCCAGAGCCCCGTGGAGTTTCGCCACCTTCAACGACGTTTTCTCTTGAATATATCTCCATTGCTGTTCAACAAGTGCGACCTTGGGTACCAAAAATGCAATTATCTTGCCCTTGGATTGTTCTTGCGAGGCGATCCAACGCATTAACAGTACACTGATGAGAGTCTTCCCGGAGCCAGTGGGAAGTGCAGCGATGACATTAGCTACCAGATAGGTCAACTACTTCCTATGGGTCGGTGGAGTTCAACACACCTTTTTGAGCCCTTACAAACACTTCTGCTTGGTATTGGTGTGGTACAAGTCCGCCTAGCCCATGCTGCATTATGCTGTCGGAATGGACAGTCGCGACGGAATCTAACATCGCCATGCTCAAAATTTAATTCTAGATCGAGTCGAATCGAGCTTCTATCTAGTTAGTGGGGGAAAGAGAGTGTGTGACTGAGCTTTGATCCATCATGGATAAGTTAATGAATCTCAGGGTCTTGTTAAAGAATCAACGTTGAACCCTGTTGAACCTGTTACCTCACTGCAGTCACGTGCATCCGCAGCCTGACAAGTTCCTACAATCATCAATGTAGTTAATTCCGCAGAATAATGTCAAATTCAATTGGTTCCGCAGGCCCCTCTGGTTATTTAACGGTTGGTTCATAAAGAGGTCCTAGGAATCCCCAAAGCTCCCATTCAATTTTTGACACATCTCACCAATCTAATCATCCTCGTTCTTACCCTGATCGACCACCATGGCTGTCAATCCAAAGGAAGATACCGAATTGTAAGCGTCTTAAACATGCAGTACACCGATTATGTTTTCCAACCGAAAGTTATATAGCAACGATGCTTTACGGAAGCACGGGATCCTGCCTCCTCGTGAGCCAACGCCTCCGACACCTTCTCCGCCTCCATCACCGACATTGGATGATCTCTTGAACGATTTTACAACAAAGGAACTCCTGGAACTAAGCGAAGATGCCCCAGACGACGAAACTGAGCGTTTCATTGCTATGCACAGACGACAGAGACTGGCCAAAGAGCGTAAGGATCAAACACAGGCACGTTTCGGGCGGGTGTATCCCATCGGAAGGGAGGATTACACCCGAGAAGTAACGGAGGCTAGCAAGGTCGATGAAGAGGACGACGACAACGAGAAGGGTACAGGAGTGGTGTGTTTCTTGTACAAAGATGGGTGCGTATGCTAGGCCATTCTGGACGTCCAGGTTCAGGGATCTTACCAAGGATTCAGGCTGCCAAGAAGTGAACGCGCATTTGAACACATACGCAGCCTTGCCCAACGGTATTCTCGTACAAAATTTGTCTCCATTGTAGGCGACAAGTGTCTACCCAACCTTCCCGATTCTCGAGTTCCTATGATCATTGTCTACAGAAAGGGGGACATTAGGAATCAAATCATTGCCTGGGGAGCAGATCGCGAGCGTCGTCTAGAGGGTGAGGATTTTGTTTGTATATTTAAGAAGAAAATTTACATTTTGAAAATAGAGCTTGAAGCAATCTTGCTCGTCACGGGGGCTCTCGACTTGCCTGATAGGCCTGGTCCTAATGTCAACCAAGGCGATGAGGATGAGGATGAGCTCGAAGATGAAGACGACGATCCATCTTCCAGGATGCGTTCAGCTGCAACATCGACGAACTTTCGTCCCCAAAAGAATATTCGACAACAGAAAGCCAACGACTCGGACTCGGATTTTGAATTTGACATGTAACACGAAATACTTGATGCCTTATTATATTGCTATTGAATGACGTTCGACCAATAACATACTTCGAGAGCAACTAAAAGGAGAATCAACACGAAGTACGTTGTTGCAGGTAGTAGATTCTCTCCTTGTCTCTCCGTGATAAGGGTGCATTTGCATTGCTCACGAATGGGGTGTTCCTCTGCGTCCATGGTATCCTGACCTCAAATTTGTCTATCCCCAATGCCCATCTATGCCCATGCATGAGGAGAAAATTGATGATTGTCGGGCCGGGAGCGAACCCACTGGATGACAGACAACTCTACCAATACCCACTACTCTGACTCGTCGGTTCTTGGTGGATTTGCTACTTGCAAATATTTTCATCTAGTGATAGCGCTTGGGGTAACATGTCTTCGAAACTTCGGATAACATCAAGCTTTCTCAATAAGCTGAAGTCCCTATTCCCAGAGGGCTCCGGTCGCTTGGCCATGAACGCTGGCTCAGGATCTCCAAGTAAGTATTGAGGCGAAAATTCAGAACATTCTGAAGAAAAACATCTAGTTCTTAGAAATCCGTGGTACATTGTTGCTGCCGTCGCTTTCAGTGCCAGCAATCGATCAGAAGGCGTACCTCGCGTCTTCGAACATGTGTTGGAGGATCTGAGGGCAGCTGGCACGAATACTCTCCAATCAGACGAGAAATTGCTTGCACAAAAAATCCGAGATGCCCTTTTCAAATCTGGCCTCATCAGCGGATATCCAAAGGTCTCTTGTATATTGTTCAGGTTGATGCCAGCTGATGCGTTTGAGACAGGCGATCAACAGTCTGAAAGCGTTGCACGAAGCCATGCCAGAGGAGCTGAAGGATAAAGTGATGCATAGGTATGCCCTTTGTCGTTTCATGTTTACAGTAATGAAAATTTGAAGTATAGAAATCCGAACGCTCCACTTGCAGACTATGGCACAATGGGACAGCAATTATTCCGGTCCGTGTACGGAGACAAGGCAGGTTCAGTTCAAGACATGCTCGACTCTGTCTACCCGGACATGGGTATTCATTTTCCTTCACTCTCCCGGCGTTCGTAGGACTCAGCTATTTGTTTTCAGGGTGGTTCTCGAAAACGATTGGCTATGGGGTAGTTTATGGCCATTCCGATATCATATCCTCGCTGGAAACTTCCTATACCCTGGTAGCCGCATTGATTGCAGGCGATACTCCGCAACAAATAGCATGGCATCTGGACGGCGCTCAGAGGGCTGGTGCCACTCTTGATGAGGTGCGCGCAGTCAGAGAACTATCCATTGAGGTTGCAAAATTTTCCGGCGTTCAATGGCAACACACTGTGCCCCAAGTCGAGGTATTTCAAAGTTAGGAAGCTGTCAAACCGAATTTATTACTCTATAATTCAACATTGAATTCCCATCTTCCATAAAGCCTCCTCTGACTCAAACTCAACTGAATGGTTTTGTTTTGTCTTGACATAGTATGATATCTATCAACATGCAGCCTAAGTGACTGTTCGCAACTGGTTTGATCTTTTACTGGCATTTTGAAAAAGTTCGGACTCGGTTTCTCGCCATTTCACAATGACAGGTTGCATGCAAACATCCAGAGAATGTATTTAATGTTACTTTTTTTAAATCAGCCTTAGTCTCTTGTAGATGTAGATAGATGTCAATTTGTAACAAGGATCAGAGTGATTCAAGACGGACGCGTTTGAAAAAGTTGCGCTACATGATTTATGTAAGGTGGCCTCATCACTCGAATTTAGCGAGGTAAACAATTACTGGTTGCTGTAGAATCTCCCTTAAGGATATTGTGCTTGGAGAAAAAAAAAAGTGCTCACCTCGAAAATAAAGCTAGAATAGGTCTCAATTATAGTGGCGTGGCCGCCACTGCTAACCGCTCTGACTACAAACAATCTACAAAAGACTGCCATAGTTTTCAAACCTTCTCTTGTGCTGGTTCGTTCTTTCTAACTACCCTTTTCTTATTGCGCGCCTCTTGGGCCTTAATTGGACCCACAAATTTCCATGCCGGGTACACGGATGATTGGCTGTCGGCCCATGCTGTAGTTGTTGTCGATCCGCCTACTTACCCTGTTGTTTCCTATACATAAGGCAAGTATTGGTCACGGTGCTTCGGGTGCCCGATTTGAGACATTTATGCTCAGACCTTTCCACCATACCAGAAAATGGGCGACGTTGGTTTACTTCACACCCCAGTCGAAGTGATCCAGCATATCGGAGACAATGTACGTCCTACATTGTTGCTGCTGATATTCAGCTTAGTCGGCACAGCTGCTCCTCCAAGACATGAAGTCGTTACGACTTGTTCGTGGCTCAATCTATGCATGGAGCCTATGGTTCTCTCCTGTGTGACATTGGATATCTTCAATCACACGACGACGACGACGACACGCCAACTCGAGACACTGGCAAGTCAGAGAAGTCACGCTTCAAAATTTGCACGCACCTTCAAAATTGCAAGTCTTATTCCCCGTCACGATTCAACTCTTTTAGAGGAGTGCGTGCGTTATCTCATGATGTGGGAACCAAGTGCAGATATGGCCGAAGCATGCGTGAAGAAATACCTGGCTACCGCAATTTCTTCATTGGAGAATGTTCGAAGCGTCATGTGAGCGTAGATCTACCAATGGGCCCAGAAATGATTCGCTGATCACGTACGTAGGACGCAGCTGGACAATGAACGAACATGACCCAGATTGGGCGCGACAAATTATCAGCGATGCCATTACCAATTTACGATTTCTCAGGAATCTCAAGCTTATTCTCCCTAGATCGGTGTATGT
>Ga0307509_10006021_pt1 | contig 16544 bp, 15 predicted proteins | sample 10_EM_MG_FD_202245 | JGI IMG/M metagenome (GOLD analysis project Ga0307509, IMG submission 202245) | Populus trichocarpa ectomycorrhiza microbial communities from riparian zone in the Pacific Northwest, United States - 10_EM | ecosystem: Host-associated > Plants > Roots > Unclassified | place... | reverse complement strand
TGCTGTGCGTGGTCACCGGCCCCGACCGCGACGACCTCGACGAGTTCTACACCGGCTACCGGTTCCTCTCCCCGCTGCGCAACGGCCTGGCCATCGCGGGCGACTACATCTCAGCGGCCACCGTCCTGACCGTCGGCGGCATCATCGCGCTCTGCGGCTACGACGGTGTCGTCCTTGCCCTGAGCACCCTGCTCTCCCTGCTGCTCCTGATGTTCCTGCTGGCCGAACCGCTGCACCACACCGGCAGGTTCACCATGGGCGACGTACTCGCCCGCCGTATGCCCGGCCGCGCCGTACGCATCACCGCGTGTGCCGTCACCCTCGCCGCGCTCGTACCCATGATGGTCGTCCAACTCGCGGGCGTGGGGCAGCTGTTGGCATACGTCCTCGGCTTCTCCGACAGCACCATGCGTACCGGCTGTGTCATCGGGGCCGGGGCGCTGATGATCACGTACGCAGCTCTCGGAGGGATGCGCGGCACCGCGCTGATCCAGATCCTGAAGACCGTGATCCTCCTCGGCTCGGGCCTGGTCGTCGCCGCGCTCATCCTGCACACCTTCGGCTGGAGCCCCCCGACCCTGTTCCGGACCGCCGCGCGGAACAGCGGGGCCGGCCACAACTACCTGCGCTACGGACTGCAGTTCGCCGGCGGACGGCACCCCGCCCTCGACATGGTCAGCACGCAGTGCGCCATCGTGCTCGGCGGTGCGTCCCTCCCCCACGTCACCATGCGCATGTACACCGCCGGCAGTACCCGGCAGGTGCGCCGTGCGATGTCGTGGGCCGTGTCGGCGGTCGCGCTGTTCATCGCCGTCATGACCGTCGTGGCGGTCGGCGCCACCGCTCTCATCGGCGCGAAAACCATCACCGCCGCGGATCCGCGCGGTTCCACCGCCTATCTCCTCGGGGCCCGCGCCGCGTTCGGCACCGATCTCTCCCGTCCGGAGAGCCTGCTGTTCACCACCGTCACCACGGCCATCTTCCTGACCCTGCTGGCCTCCGTGGCCAGCATGACCCTGGCCTGCGCCAACTCCCTCGCCCACGACATCGCGGTCCGCCCCGACACACCGCCGCTGCGCGAAATGGCGTTGGCCCTGGCGGTGGGCATCCCCGTGATCGGCCTGGCCGTACTCGCCCAGCACCGCAGTCTCCAGCCCCTCGCCATCCTCTCCTTCTGCCTGGGCGCCTCGGCGATCGCCCCGGCGCTCCTCTACAGCCTCTTCTGGCGCCGCTACACCCGCGCCGGTCTGCTGGCCACGCTCATCGGCGGCACCGTCAGCGTCCTCGTCCTCCTGCCCGGCACCAGCCTCGTCTCCGGCACCCCCCAATCGGCCTTCCCCGACGCCGACTTCAACTGGTTCCCCTTCACCACGACCGCCCTGGTCTCCGTACCGGCCGGGTTCCTCTGCGGCCTCGTCGCCACCGTCCTGTCCCGCCGAAGGTCCGGCGCCCGCGCGCGCAACCGCTACGAAGCCATCGAGCCCGTCCTGCTGGCCGGACCGGCGTACCCCAAGAACGGATGACGACCCACCACTGAAGCCGGGACCGGGGGCCGGAGCCCCCGGCACCCGGCTGTCAGCCGGCGGCGAACTGGCGCAACGCGTCCTGGGAACCGTTGAACCGGTCGTGGTCACCGACCGTCTGCCCGGACGACGTGTACTGCCACATCGTGTACGCCGACCAGCCCGCCGGAAGCGCCCCCACCGACGAGGCGTACCGGGCCACCCACAGGGGGTTCGTGGCACCGAATCCCCGGTAGCCGCCTGTGCAACTGCTCCACCAGCTGGTGGCCGTGTAGATCACGGCATTACGTCCGGTACGGGCCTTGTAGCGGTTCAGGAAATCACCGATCCAGGTGACCATGCCGCTCGTGGACTTGCCGTAGCAGGAGTCCCCGTAGGGATTCCACTCGATGTCGAGTGCCCCCGGCAGCGTCCGGCCGTCGCCCGACCAGCCCCCGCCGTGGTCCACGAAGTAGTCGGCCTGCGCGGCCCCACTGCCCCCGTCCGGTGTGGCGAAGTGGTAGGCCCCGCGGACCATGCCGACGTCGTACGCACCCTCGTACTGGTCCTCGAAGTACGGGTTCCGGTACGAGGTACCTTCCGTGGCCTTCGTATAGGCCCACCTGGTACCGGCGCTCCACAGGCTGGGCCACGCCACAGCACGCTGATAGCTGGAGACATCGACACCCTCGGTCTGCCCGGCCCGTTCCTCCGGGGACAGCAAGCCGGTCCTGCCGCTCGTCCCGTCATGGGCCAGGACGCCGATGCCCATGTAGGCGCTGCCCCGCACGGGTCCAGGTTCGGCCGTGGTCGGCGCGGGGGCCATACCGGTCACGGTGAGGAGAAGGCCGGACACCACCACGGCCACGCACAGACGGGAAAGCCCGTCCCAGGTTGTTATTCGTCGTCGCATACCGCCTATACGAACCGCAACCGTGCCGCATCGCACGTCATGTACCGCCAACCACGCCCGCACCCCGTACCGCGAGGCGTCCGTGGTCCTGCCGTACGGCTCGACGGGTGAGGCCGCCGACGAAGCCGTACGGGGACGTGATCTCCTGGATCGAGGCCGACCGGGGAAGGTTCGCCCGCACACGACTGGAGTGGTGAAGAGCAGTGACGAACGAGCATGACCTGGACGACGCGCTTCGGGTGGCCGTGGAGCTGGCCGCGTGGGCAGCGGAGACGATCCGCGGGGGGAACGGAGGGGCCTCGGGGCCGGTCCGGCAGAAGGCGGGCCCGGCCGACATCGTCACGGACACGGACGAGGCGGTGGAGCGGCACGTACGGACGGTGCTGCGGCGCGAGTTCCCCGACTGGGGGATCGACGGCGAGGAGTACGGCGTCGAGGAGGGCGCACCGGACGCGCCGCACTGGGTGATCGACCCGGTGGACGGAACCACCAACTACGCCCATGGGCTGGGCTGGTGCTCCTTCTCGCTGGGCCTCGCGCGGCCGGACGGCTCCCCTCTGCTGGGCCTGGTCGCGGACCCGTGGCGGGGCGAGGTGTTCACGGCTGTACGGGGCAGGGGCGCGCACCTGAACGGCGTCCCGATCCACGCGGCGGACCACACGACACTGACCGGCCACGTGTTCATGACGGAGTGGGCGGCGCACGCGCACTGGCCGGGCCTGGACGCACTGCTGGCCCGACTGGCCGAACGGCACTGCACGGTACGCGTGATGGGCTCGACGGCACTGTCCCTGGTGCAGGTCGCGGCGGGCCGGGCGGCCGCCGCCGCGATCGGCGAGTTCCATCCGGTGGACGGTCTCCCGGCGCTGCTGATCGCGACGGAGGCAGGGGCGGTCGCGGTGCCCCAACTCCCGGCCTACGACGAGCCGTTGCTGCTGGCCGCACCCGGAGTCCAGGCGGAGGCACGGGAGTTGTGGCAGTCGACGGTCAGTCCCCCGGTCCCGCGACAGTGACGACGACCTTGCCCTGCGGGTGGCCGTGCTCCAAGTGGCGTACGGCGTCGGCGGCTTCGGCCAGTGGAAAGGTGCGGTCGACCACGGGAGTGAGTTCGCCCTTGTCGATGATCGCGTCGAGAGTCAGGAGGTCCGCACGGCGTACGACCGCGAGCATGCCCCGGAGCTTCCGGCCCCCGAGCAGCGAGCGCAGCCCCATCTCCAGACGGATGCCCGCGTCGGCGAACCATTGGCTCCCGCCTTCACCGCCGACACGGACAAGGGTGCCGTGCGGAGCGAGCACGCTGCGCAGGAGCGAGACACTGCGATTCCCCGCGGCGTCGAGGACGACGTCGTACCGGCGCGGGCGGTCGGTGATCTCCTCGCGGGTGTAGTCGATGACGTCGACGGCGCCCAGGGAACGGACGAAGTCCGCCGCGTCCGGACCGCAGACCGCGGTCGCCTCGGCGCCGTGCGCGGTGGCGAGCTGAACGGCGAAACTGCCCACTCCACCCGAGGCGCCGATGACCAGGACCTGCTGGCCCGGCCGCAGACCGGCCTTGGTGTGCAGCGCCTGGAGGGCGGTGACACCGGAGCAGGGGACGGCGGCGGCCTGTTCGAAGGTGAGGCTGTCGGGTTTGCGCGCGATCCTGCCGGCCTTGGCGAGGGCGAACTCGGCGAAGGAGCCACGGCATTCGCCGTGGACGGCGTCTCCGGGTTCGAGGTCGGTCACGCCGGGACCGACCGCTTCGACCACCCCCGCGCCGTCCCAGCCCGGGACGGGGTTCTTCGGCCTGCGCAGCCCGAAGACGAGCCGAGCCGGATAGGGCAGGCCGGTCATCAGATGCCACACGTCGGGCCCGGCACCGGCCGCCCGCACGCGGATCAGTACCTCGTCGGGGCCGGGCACCGGGCGGTCGATGTCCCGCAACTCCAGTACGTCCGCCGGACCGTAGACGTCCTGCATGATGGCTTTCAAGGTGGTTGCCTCCCGTTCGGGTCGGGGCACCCACCCAGCATCCCGCGAGCCGGCGCCCACGCCCAGCAGTCGGCCCGATGGACCGGCAGGCCTCGACAGCTATCTCTCCTCAACGGGTTCAGCAGGGCAAGCGGTGACGGCCGATCCGGAGTCGCGTCCTCGCTCCGGGCCCGCCGTCCGCGTGCGGGCCGCCAGGCGGACCGTCCCCGTCACCGGCACCACCAACAACGCGAACGCCCAGACGAACGGGGTGAGTTGACTGTTCGTCGCCGCCGATACCGCGCTGAACAGGGCCGAGGCCAGGGCCAGGACGATCGTCTGCCCGAGGTTCTGCGCGGTCTGCATCGCGCTGCTCGCATAGCCCTGCCCGCCGGCCGGGGCGTGGTTGAGGGACAGCAGGGTCAGCGAAGGCGTCGCGAGCCCCATACCGACGGCGGCCAGCACCATCGAGGACACCGCCGTGGCCGCGGGCACGGCGGGCAGGACGCACACCGCGGCCGACACGACCGCAGCCGCCATCACCCCGGCGCCGACGGCGACGAGCCGGTGCCGAGGCACCCGGTCCTGCAGGCGTCCCTGCAGCCAGGACGCCCCCGCCCAGGCGAGCGCGGCCCCGGTGAAGGCGAGCCCCGTCACCACGCCGGGCACCCGTCGCGCCGTACTCAACATCAACGGCACGAACGCCTCCAGCGTGAAGTACGCGCCGGACGTCAGCGCCCGCAGCAGCACCGTCGCGGGGAGCCCGCGCCCGGCCCGCCAGGTACGCGGCGGCAGCAGCCTCGGCGCGAACACCACGAGCAGCGCCAGTCCGGAGACCGTGCACGCCACGTGCCGTACGTTCCAGGCGGAGACGCCGTACTGCGTGAGCGCCGCCGCCGCGCTCACCGCCAGCGCGGCGGACAGGGCTGGTCGCCGCACCGGTCCCGCTGCCTGCGCGGCTTCTCCTCCGCTCTCCCTTCCCCGCCCGCGCAGCAGCAGCACCGCTGTCACCGCCGGAATCAGGGTGAGGCCCGCGAGGCCGAAGAACACCGCGCGCCAGGACCACCACGCGGCCACGAGCCCGGCCAGCGGCGGACCGGCCAGTGACGGCACGATCCAGCAGGCGCTCATCAGGGCCAGGGCGCGGGCACGCAGGTGATCCGGGTAGGCCTGCCCGATGGCCACGTTGATCGACACGGCCACCAGTCCGGCCGCGAAGCCGTCCGTGAACCGTCCCAGGGCCAGCTGCCAGATGCTCGTACTCGTCGCGGAGACGAGCAGTGTGACGACGGTCAGGGCCACCCCGGCCATCAGCGGCCGACGAGGCCCGGCACGGTCCGCCCAGGTCCCGCCCAGCACCCCGCCGAGCAGGCTCGCGGCGACGAACGCCCCCGCCACCAGCGGATACAGCACCACCCCGTCGAGATCCCTGGCGGCCACCGGCAGCAACGGCATCACCGCCAGCGCGGCGAACCCGCTCAGGAACATCACCGCCGCGAAACTCGCGGTCGCGGCCAGATACGTACGGGAGAACAGCCCGGGCGCAGACGGAGGAACAGGCGCGGCGGGTGCGGCACGGCGACGTCGGGTCACGGACAGAAAGGTATGCACCAACTCGGGGCATGGCCAACGTATTTGATCCCGGCGCTCGCGGTATCAGACATCAGGCCGAAGCGCTCGGCTTCGCCGCCGCGGTCAGGACGTACTGGAGGCGGCGGGCCGCGTTGAGGTGGTCCGCCGTCCAGATGATGCGGACGGCGGTGGCCGTGGCGCGTCCGTCGTCGTCGCGCAGGTCGCGGCGCAGGGAGTCGACGAGGCGCGCTTCTTCCTCCGGGTTGCGCGCCAACGGGTCCGGTACGGCGGTGTGTTGGCCGAGTCCGGCGGCCAGGTCGCGGTACCAGTCGCAGAGTCGGACGACGGTGTCGAGGAGGATCAGCCGGGCCTCGGAGCGGTCGGGCTGGATCTGTTCGTCGCCGCCGTTGCGCTGCCACAGTTCCAGCACCGCGTCTGCGGCCAGGCGCAGTCCTACGATCCCGGTGACCAGGGTGGTCATGTCGGAGAGCCGTACCGGCTTGGCACCCCGTTCGGCGAGGTAGCTGCGGAAGGCGTCGTCGAGTCGGCGGGCCGCGGCGGCCGCCTGCCGGCTCGCCTCCAGCGGTGCGTCGGTCGGCAGACAGCCGATGCTGCAGCGACTGGCCGCATACTCCACCGCGTCCGCGAGATAGCGGGCGCTGGCGTCGTACGCGGCGGACAACGCCCGGTCCACGGCGGCCCCGGCACCTCGCGGCCAGAAGAACAGGCCCACCAGCACACTCACCGCGCAACCCAGGGCGATGTCCTGGATCCGCAGCAGCACGATGTGCCAGTCGGGGTCCTGGCCGATGTTGAACAGGATGACCAGGGCGACGGTGAAGGCCGCCTGTCCGGCCGCGAAGGAGATCGCGGCGGGGGCGATGCCGGCGAAGAGGACGGCGACGGGGAGCAGGAACCAGAGCAGGGTGCCGTGGTGGCCGATGAGCTGGAGCAGCCCGACCCCCACGAGTGAGCCGATCAGTGTGCCGCCGAGGGCGCGCAGTGCGTTCTGGCCGGTGTTGAGCGCGTTGGAGCGCAGCACCGACAGGGTGCCGAGCAGTACCCAGAAGGAGTGCTGGACCCCTGTCGCGTTGGCCAGCGCCACGGCGATTCCGAGACCGAGCGCGCCCCGGAGACTGTTGTGCAGCCAGACCGAGCGCGGCTCCAGGTGGGCGGCGGCGCGCTCGACGGCCGAGCCCAGCGGCTGGGCCAGCGCGCCGGGTTCCCCGCCGAGCAGCCGCTCCGGCCAACTGCGCCGCTCGGCAGCCGCGGCGAGGTCCACGTTGCCGGCGATCTGCAGAGTGGCGAAGCCCAACTCCTGGGCGCGGAACGAGAGATCGAGGGTCTCGATGAATGCGCGGACCTCCGACTCCGTGCGGGGCTTCGGCTGTTCCACGGGCAGCCGGTGGGTGGCGCCGTCCTCCATGCCGTCCATCGCCGCACGCAGGTTCACCAGGGCGGCGCGCAGGGCGTCGGGCGCTGCGCGCGGGGCTTCGAGGAGTACGGCCGCCTCGTCCAGGGCCGTGGCCGCCGCGCGCCGTACGGTGCGCGCGTCGACATCGCAGACCCGGCGTTCGTCCGACACGGGGCCGCTGTCCTCCACGATGGCGCTGAGCCAGGTCAGTTCGTCGACCAGGCGGACCAGGGCGCGGGAGCCGGCGGACAGACCGGTGGGCCGGTAGGGAGTGGCGTCGAAGGCGGTGCGCAGGTCCGCCGCCGCGGCGGTGGCCCGATCGGCGGCAGCCTCGCACTGCCGGGCGGTCGGTGACTGCGGCCCGCCGTCCAGCCAGGAGGCGTCGGTGCGCAGCTGTGCCGCCGCCGCGCGGCAGACCCGGGCGGCGGGCGCGCTCAGCGGATCCGCCGTCGACCGGGGCCACAACAGAGAGATCGCGAACATGGCCGCGACCGCGGCGAGACCCGCTCCCGCGAGCCGGTCGGGCAGCTGCGACAGCGGGGCCGGCGAGGTCACGGGGAGGATGAAGGCCAGCAGCAGCGCGGTCGTGGCGCCCGCGAGAACGGAGCTGACCACGCCCGAGAAGAGCACCAGGAAGCCCACTACGACCATGGTGGCGACCGCCAGCCAGGTCGTCCGCGCCACCAGCGTGCCGAGGCAGATGAGCGCAGCCCAGCCCAGCGCGAGCCCCACGTGCGCCCGCAGGCGCTGCACCATCGGTCCGGTGAACTCGACCAGCAGAAGCATCGAGAACGACCCGAACGCCGCGTAGGTCGCCATCGTCGAGGACTTCAGCAGTTGGCCGCACAGGGCGAACAACGCGGGCATCACCAGTGCGGTGCGTGCGGCCCGGCGAGTCGCCGCGAGCCCCGGATCATGGTCCCGCAACCACGCCGGAATCCGCCCGGGCAGGCCGCGCCAAGGTCCCTCCATACGCCGGCACACCTCCAGCCCGCGCAGCACCCATGTGCCCCGCCGTACCCGAGTATCCGCCATGCCCGGCGCTCGCACCTGCCTCGGTGAGGACAGCGGCCGTCTCGGGATGAGGACCGCTGTCCGCCCACTCCAGAGGGGACCGACCAGTGCCGTGATCTTCCCGTACGTTCGGATCCGCGCCGTGCGCCAGCAGTGCGCGAACCGTCTCCGCGTGCCCCCAACAAGCGGCGGCGCACAACGGCAGGCCCTCCGCGCCGATTCCACTGCTCTCGACGCCGGGGAAAGCACCGGCCGCCAGCAGCAGGCGGACGATCGCGGCCTCCCCGTTCACGGAAGCGGCGTAGAGCGGTGTGGTGCCCTCGCTGTCGGCTCGCCCGGGGTCGGCTCCGGCCCGCAGCACGGCCCTCACCACACCCGTGTCACCCACGACTATGGCCCCGAAGAGACGCCGGGAGAGCTTCTTCTGCTGCCGCTGCTTCATGAGCCGAGATTAGGGGGCGGCTACGTGGCCAAGCCGCCCATTTCCCCAAGGGAGCCATCGGGTGATGATGGGGGCCATGGCTTTGACGACGACGTTCACGAAGCTCTTCGGAGTGCAACACCCCATCGCCTTGGCGCCGATGGGCGGATCGGCCGGCGGTGCGCTGACCGCGGCCGTCTCCCGTGGGGGTGGGCTCGGTCTGCTGGGGAGCGGCGACGGAGAACGGGGCTGGCTGGCGCGGGAGTTGGCCATCGTCACCGAGAACACCACGAACCCGTGGGGCATCGGCTTCCTCACCTGGCAGATAGATGTCGCCGCGGTGGAGCACGCCCTGGAACACCAACCCCGGGCCGTGATGCTGTCGTTCGGGGATCCGAGCCCGTTCGCCGAACGAATTCGCCGTACAGGTACGCCACTTGTCATTCAGGTCACCGATCTGGAGGAGGCCCGGCGGGCGGTGGACCTGGGCGCCGACGTCATCGTGGCGCAGGGTTCCGAGAGCGGCGGCCACGGTGCCCGGCACGGTCGCTCCACGCTGCCGTTCGTGCCGGTCGTCGTGGATCTGGCCGCTCCGGTACCCGTCCTCGCCGCCGGTGGCATCGCCGACGGCCGCGGGGTGGCCGCCGCTCTCGCCCTGGGAGCCGCAGGTGCACTCATCGGCACCCGCTTCCAGGCGACCACCGAAGCCCTGGTCGCCCCCTCGACCAGCAGGGCCATCGTCCAGGGCCACGGGGCGGACACCGAGCGGAACAGGATCCTCGACATCGCCCGAGGCTCCAGCTGGCCGTCGAAGTACACCGCCCGCACGCTCGGCCACCCGTTCCTCGACCAGTGGCGCGGCCGGGAGACGGAACTCGCCACCGACCCTCACGCCCGGCACGCCTACCAAGTCGCCCTGTCCCAGGGCGACATACCGGCCCTGCCCGTGTGGGCCGGCGAAGCCGTCGACCTCATCAACGACCTGCCGTCGGCCACCGACCTCGTCAACTCCCTTGCCACACAGGCCGAGGAGGCACTCGCCCGAGCCGGTAAGGACACCTGACTCGACCTGACGTCACGTCAGGGCGGCTTTGCGCGCAAGGATCTGGATCCCCGTCGACTCATGACCGTTCATCGTGAACACCGTCACGGTCCGGCTGCCGATGCCTTCGAAGCCGGCGAGCAGCGCGGTGAGCCACTCACGGGAGTGATGGCGGCACACCGCACCGTCGCCGGTGGGGAACACGCCGTAACTGACGTCGCTGTGGCCGCCGTTGAGGGTGGCGTAGTCGTCGTAGCGGCTGCGGTTGCGCTCGTCGTCCTGCAGCAGAAGGTCGCTGACGTAGAGGATTCCGCCGGGCTTGAGGACGCGGTGCAGCTCGGCGATCAGTCGGCGTTGGGCCTCGTCGCCCGGCACACAGGTCAGCACGGCGAAGAGCAGGACCACGTCGAAGTCGGCGTCCGGGGAGGGCACGGCCGGGGGTGTGTCCAGGGTGGTGAAGTGCATGGCGGGGTGCAGGTGTTGGGCCCGCTCGATCATCGCCGGTGAGATGTCGGCGCCTGTCAGATCGCGGAAACCGTGGCGTTCGAGTTCGTCCATCGTGCGGCCGTAGCCGCAGCCGTAGTCGAGAATCGGGGCCTGCCTGCTGATCCCCGCCAGCCAGGGCAGATGGAGCGGGTGGGTGAAGGTCTTCGTGGCCGCGGCGGCGTCCCAGTAGGAGATCTGGGTGTCGAAATGGTCGGACACGGTGGATGCCTCTCTGCGGAACGGCAGGGACACCAGGGTGACCTAGAGTCGCCGAATGCGAAAAAGGACAGGCGTGGCGGCAGCCGGGGTGGTGGTTCTGGCCTGGGGCGAGTGGCTGAACCGGCGCTGGTCTCGAACTCTCGTGGGAGACAACGGGGGTGATGTCGAGGCAGTGGTCGTGTTGGGATACCGGAACCCACAGCCGACGGCGAACTTCATCAACCGTTGGCGAGTCCGCGCCGGAATTCGCTCCATCACCGATGACGGCGCACACGACACTCGCCTGATCTTCAGCGGCGGTACGACGACCAGCGGTGGTGTCTCCGAGGCCCAGTTGATGGCCGACTACGCGCGGTCTGTGCTCGAATTCGGCGGCACAGTACTCCTCGAAGAGGAAAGCACGACGACGTGGGAGAACGTCACCAACGTGATCCCGCTGCTTGAGGATGTCAACCGCATCAAGATCGCCTCCCAGCCGGCACACGCTCTCAAGGCTCGCGCGTACCTGCGGCGCCAACGCCCCGACCTCGCGAAGAGGCTCGTGCGCGCGGACGACCACCGCCCCGGCGAGTGGCTGATCGTCAAACCGCTGCTGGCGTTGTACGGGCTTTGGACACTCCGCGGCCTGAAGCCCGATGAACGCAGGACCACACCTGGCTGACCCTCAACTCCCCGTGCCCAGCACGTACAGCCCCGGAAGATTGACCACGATCGCCTCCTGGGTGCTGCGGGCGATCACGACCACGGCCTCTTCCGCGGGGTCGGGGTTCTCCTCGCGGTGCGGGACGAACGGGGGGACGAAGATGTAGTCACCGGGGGACGTGCGCAGGCGTATCTCCTCCGGCTGCGGTCCCGCGTCGTCGAGGAAGACGAACTCGGGGTGTCCGCCGACCACATAGATCGCGGTCTCGGATTCGCCGTGGTGGTGGTCGGAGGAGGCCGTGGCGGGGGCTACATGCGTCTGGCCCATCCACAGTTTCTCGGAGCCGACCGTCTTCCCGCTCACCGCGGCAAACCTGCGCATGCCCCCGCTCTGTGCCGTGTCGCCGTCGAGGGCGTCGGCACGGATGTGGTGCAGGCGGGTGCGCAGGGAGGTTGCGGGCTGCCCTGCGGCGTCGTGGAGATGGGGGTGGAATCCTTCGCCGGGGGTGGTCAACGGCTCGCTCATGGTCGGTGACGCTAGAGCCTCCCCGAAAAGGACGTCAAGAGCTGTCCATTGTCCTTCACCTGCGCCAATGTTCCCGCAATGTATGCGGGAATGGAGTGCCGGTGGACGCCCGACTGCGGGCCGACGACTCGCTGTTGAGTGGCTTTCAGACAGCCCTGGGTGGCGATCTCCAGCATCTCGCCGCCTTTGAACACGAAGGCACCGGGCACCGGTACGGCGTCGATCCAGTCGCCGTCCTCACTCTGCACCTGGAATCCGCCGACCTCGTCCTGCTGCAACAGGGCGAGATACCGCAGTCCTTGTGCGCGCCGACCCCCTGGTCGGCGGTCTCGGCTGCGCGCGGCGGGTAGTCGTCCGATCCGGTGGGGATCGCCTCCCCTTCCGTACCGATGTCGTTCTGTTCCCGCCAGTCGGCGGTGCGCGCGTCAACGGTCGTACAGGGAGGGTCGATTGGCGACAGAGCGGTGGGATGCGCCGAGAACGGGCAGGGGGAGGAAGGGGCGAGATCGCGGTCGTTGCGCGAAGGTCAACGACAGATCCGGTCGAACTGGTAGGCGCGGCGGCTCACCCAGAACGGGTCGAGCAGCACCGTGTGCGCCTGGCCAGTGGTGTCCATGGCCGGATCAAAGCACACCCGGGAAGGTGTGTCCACCACGCGTCCCGACCGGTGAGACGCACACGGACGCCGACCCTTCCGGTGGCCGGACCCGCCGCTCAGGCCCTGCCGGCGAGTCCGGCGATGGTGTCCGCAATCAACGCCACTCGGTCGGCCAGGTCACCGGCCGGCACCTCCACCATGTCGTAGCCGAACCGCCGATAGCTCTCTTCGTGGATCCGCTCGAACACCAGCGACTCCTGGAAGCTGATCCGACGGGCGTCGGTGGGCTCGCAGAATCCGATGTTGCGGACGAAGAAGACCTGCGGTTCGTAGATCCGGTCGCGGATGATCCGGTCGATCTCGGCGATGAGTGCCGCCGGAGCGGGGCGGCCCACATACGTGCTGAGGGCGTGCGTGCAGACCGGGGATCTGTCGTAGATCTGGTGGGTCACGTCTCGCATCGCGGACCGCAGCTGCCGTCGGCGCTGCAGGTCGGCCACCTTCTCGACGAAGGCCGGTCGGGTCCAGGGCTCGGTGTCCCCCGCGGCCTGCTCGCGCGCGATGACCGAGGTGGCCGCCTCGTCGACGACGTCGAACCCGGCCGCCCTCAGTCGGCGGAGGATCGTGGTCTTTCCGGCGCCGGGCGCACCGGTGAGGATGTATCGCTTCATGGCGGGTCCTTGGGTTGTCGTGACGTGGGTGCCGACCGCGAACGGCCCGGCCGGAACGGGAACTGGCAGACGGCTGGCGGCAGTTCGGGGAGGGATGTGACAAGAACCCCGGTTCGGGCAGAGGTGGTGAAGGCCGCCGAGTGGGGCGATGAGCGCCTCGCGGCCGAGGGAGGGCGGGTGGTGACCACGCCGGGGAAACAGCCACGGAATCCGGTCGGCGGAGCGGCGGAGGGCGATCCCCAGCCGGGCGATTCCGGGCGGTGCAGCAGCCTAGCCGACACACCCGGCGATCGCTCTGTGAGGGAAGGTGTCGGTGAGGCTGCCGTGCCCACGTCGCCGACTCCGCACCTCTGCCCCGGCATTGACGCACGGCGACACCGCTCCATACGATCAACAACGGCATTGAGTGTCAGCGTCAATTCCTGGCCGACCGACCGGCACCCCCCGACGCAGTGGGGCGCTCAGGGCGAACGCCCGACAGGGACGCTGATGGCTCTGCGAACGCGCGACCCCGTGGACGGGGTCCCGGATATGGAGGACGGCGTGCTCAACAGCTACGACCCGAGTGCCTCCTGTCACGACGCCGTCGTTTTCTCCCGGCTCTCGCGCCGGCGCCACATCGACCTGCAGCGCTTCACCAGCTGTCTGTGTCACAGCTGACCGAGTCCGGCCTTCAGGGCTGACATCTGTCCGGCCTTCGAAGCTGACATCTGCGGTCGCCCGTCTCGCACGGGCCTCTTCCCCCCCACTTCTCCCACGGGCCGACATGTGCGCGGGTGCGCCCCGCGCCGGTCGACGCGTTTTCCACGCTTCAGGAGTCCCGCCCCCGCCGGGGTCGGCACCGTCCGCGTCCAGCCACGGTCCGCGCAGGTCCGTGTGCACGCGGTGACACGAGTAGGAGCACCTCTCCGTGACAGCACATCCGGTCTCCCGAACCACTCGACGAGCGGCTACGGCCGCCCTTCTGACCACCAGTTTCCTGCTGACCGCCTGCGGCTCGGGTGGCGGTGGCTCCGACGCCGGCGGCGGACAGGCCAGGTCCGGTGGCACCCTGACCTTCGCGGTGGGCTCCGACGCCGGCTGCGTGGACCCGCAGCAGGTGGCCAGCAATGACACCATCTACTCGGTACGGCAGATCGTGGACTCCCTCACCGACCAGGACCCCGAGACCGGCAAGATCGTGCCGTGGCTGGCGAAGAGCTGGGACATCAGTTCCGACGCGACGACGTTCACCTTCCATCTCAGATCGGGTGTCACCTTCAGCGACGGGTCCGAGCTGACCGCTCAGGTGGTCAAGGACAACTTCGACGCGGTGCCGAAGCTCGGCGCGCTGGGGACCCTCGCCGAGGGCTATCTGAGTGGCGTGAAGAGCACGACCGTGGTCGATCCGCTCACCGTCAAGGTGACCTTCCAGCAGCCCAACGCCCAGTTCCTGCAGGCCACTTCGACGCACTCGCTGGGCATCGAGTCGTCGACGAGCGCGAAGAAGACGCCTCAGGACAAGTGCAGCCACGGGGTGGTCGGCTCCGGGCCCTTCGTGCTGAAGCAGTATGTGCAGAACCAGTCGATCACGCTCGCCAAGCGCACCGGGTACGCCTGGGGTTCCTCACGGTGGACCAAGAGCGGCGAGGCCTATCTCGACAAGGTGGTCTTCAAGGTCGTACCCGAGGCGGGAGTTCGGGCCGGCAGTCTCCAGTCGGGGCAGGTGGACGCGATCAGCAGCGTCGGCAAGGCCAACGAGGCGGCCCTCAAGGGCGGTCAGGTCACCCTTCAGCGGCGGGCGAATCCGGGCGTGGTGTTCGGCCTCGCGTTCAACAACTCGCGGCCGGTGCTGAAGGACGCGCGGGTCCGCCAGGCCATCGGGTTCGCCATCGACCGCAAGGAGATCGCCGACACGGTGTTCCCGACCGGGACCCAGCCAGCGACGAGCGTCCTGGCACACACCACACCCGACTACGCCGACCTGCCCTCGGACCTGACGACCGACGCGGCCAAGGCCAAGTCCCTGCTGGACGCGGCCGGTTGGAGGGCCGGCAGCGACGGCATCCGCACGAAGGACGGCAAGAAGCTGAGTCTGACGGTCGACTGGATCCCCAACTCGGCCACGAACCAGCCCGCGTTGGAGCTGATCCAGCAGCAACTGAAGGCCGTCGGCGTCGGCCTGACGCTCAAGCAGTTGCAGGTCACCCAGCTCGCCCCGACCCTCCAGTCGGGTGACTACGACACGGCCTGGGGGAACGTGACCCGTGCCGACCCGGACATCCTGCGCAGCTCCTTCTCCACCGAACTGGCCAACTTCTACCGTGTCCCGGTGGGCCCGCTGGACACCGCGCTTACCGGCCAGGCGGCGACCACCGACACCACGAAGCGCCAGCAACTGGTCAAGCAGGCACAGCAGTTGATCGTCCAGAACGCCTACTACGCACCGGTGGTGGAGCTCCAGACCCAGATCGGCGTGGCGAAGAAGGTGCACAACCTGAACTTCGACGCCTCCAGCCGGATCCAGTTGCACGACACCTGGATCGGCTGACGCATGCGCCGCTACGCGATCAAACGGCTCGCGCAGGCGGTCGGGGTGCTGTGGGCCGCCTACACGGTGTCCTTCCTGGTCCTCGACTTCCTGCCGGGCGATCCGGTCACGGCGATGGCCAGTGCCGGAATGGACTCCGGGACGGTCGACCCGGCCCAACTCGCCGCGCTGCGCCACGAGTACGGCTTCGACAAGCCGATTTTGGTGCAGTACGCCGACTACCTCGGCAGGGCGGTGCGCGGGGACTTCGGGAACTCGGTCTCCACCGGTCGACCGGTGTCCTCGACACTGGCCGACGCCCTGCCGCAGACCCTCCAGCTGACCGGTGCCGCGCTGCTCCTCGCCGTGCTTCTCGGCGGTGGACTTGCGGTCGTGGCGACCTACACCTCGCGCCGGTGGCTGCGTCAACTGCTGCTGTCCCTGCCGCCGTTGGGGGTGTCGGTGCCGACGTTCTGGGTGGGGCTGCTACTCGTCGAGTCCTTCTCCTTCCGGTTGCACTGGTTCCCCGCGTTCGGCAACGGCGGGCTGCGGGGGCTGATCCTGCCGGCGCTGACGCTGGCGATCCCGACCGGTGCGCAAATGGCACAGGTGCTGGCCAAGAGCCTGTTCACCGCGCTGGACCAGGCTTATGTGGAGACCGCGCGTGCCAAGGGCGCCGGCCGGTGGCGGGTCCATCTGCGGCACGCTCTGCGCAACGCGTCCTTGCCGGCGTTGACCGTTGTCGGCCTGCTGGTAGGGCAGTTGATCGCCGGTTCGGTGGTCGTCGAGACGGTGTTCTCGCGTGACGGCCTCGGCCGGGTGACGGCCGCCGCGGTCACGGCCCAGGACATCCCGCTGGTCCAGGGGGTGGTGGTGTTCGGCGCGCTGATCTTCGTCCTGACGAACCTGCTCGTCGATCTCGTCTATCCACTGCTCGATCCGCGGATCGTGGTGGCCTCGGGCCGGAAGGCGGTGGCCGCATGAGTCAGGGTCTTGTCGACGACACCGCCGCCGATGCCGCGCTCGGCCTCGCGCGGCCGGTCGAGCCGGGGTCCGGTCCCGAGC
>Ga0307509_10006020_pt1 | contig 16544 bp, 18 predicted proteins | sample 10_EM_MG_FD_202245 | JGI IMG/M metagenome (GOLD analysis project Ga0307509, IMG submission 202245) | Populus trichocarpa ectomycorrhiza microbial communities from riparian zone in the Pacific Northwest, United States - 10_EM | ecosystem: Host-associated > Plants > Roots > Unclassified | place... | reverse complement strand
GGGTGGCGAACAGGGAATAATTCTTAGTAATTTTTCGTAACCCTAACCTCAGGGAATCAATTTTTGCCCATGAAGTATCCCTGTTCGCCACCCGCCCAGTTTCGCCATGCCCCCGGTTGTGACTGTACTCGTCGTGTCGTGACGTTTGTGAAATGGACCGGGCTTGCATGGTGGCGCACAGGGGTGCAGAGAGGCCAAGTCGAACCAGAATAGGACTAGGAGATAATTAGTGTAAATAGGGGTATTATTAAAATAAAAACAAGAATAGGGGATCTCGTAGAATATATCATGTCCAATTCTTAAAATAAGGAATACCAGTCAGCGGTTCACCAAAATGTCAACACCACGGGGCCCAACAACTTCCATGGCCAAACGAGGGCAGATCATGGGGTATGCGATGCTAGATGGGCCACAAAAGATGAGTTTGAAGGAGATTTCAGCAAAGACAGGGGTGCTTATTAGTACCTGTTCAAATATCATCCGAACAGGACGTCAGCGAGCAAGTGAAGGCCAGAATCCAGATCTCTTTGCTGATGAGAATCTCGCTCCACTACCAAATGCTGTTAAAGGTTCGAATGAGGCCTTAACACAGGCACAAAAGGACCATCTTGTGGAGGTAACTCTACAAGATGGAGACCACTGTCGTATGACTTTTACACAGTTGGCAGAAGCAGGTACTCTCTTTTTATTATATTTTATTTATTTATTTTAATTTAATTTAATTTATATTTTAAATGTTTAAGCTTACAAGTGTAACTAATAATTAAAAATTAAATAAACAGCTCAACTAAATGTTAGCAGACAGACTATCTCAAAAGTACTACGGGAAAATAAAATTTATCGCCGAAAGCCAGTGAAAAAACCAACCCTTAATCCCGAACAAAAGGCAAGGAGACTTGCCTTTTGCCATCACTATCAAAATTACGATTGGAGGAATATCATCTTCACTGATGAATCCTATTTTGAGACTGGGGGTCTACGTGCTCGTCGAGCTCGTGGGGTCCTTCGTCGTGCTGGGGAGGCCTATCGGCCACAGAATATTGATCGCAAGTTTGCCCAAGGGGCAACGGTGATGTTTTGGGGTGCAATTCTCTATGGCAAATCTGGTATGTATAAGTATAAGTTTAATTAATTATTATATAATTATTATTTATATTTAAACTTCTTGTTTATTACAATTTTATATTTTAATTATTTTATTTTTAATATGTATATAATGTTTAATACTAATAAATTATAAATTATATACAAGGTCACGAACTTCCCTATCATTTATATGCTACACCATATGAGACTACAAACCAGCGAAAGCAAGCTCTTGTTGCTCTTCAAAGAGAGTATTCATATGAGCTTGCAGCAAATACAAGTGCCACCTCTTTGGGATTACCAATCCCATTTCCAGACCCGGCCTTGAAAACCCGGAAGGTTGATAGAAGAGGGGGGATCGACTGGTATATTTACCGGGAGCGAATTCTAACCCCTCTTCTTTATCCCTTCACTAGCCGGGCCATTACAGAGTTTCCGGAGAGGGATATTGTGATAATGGAGGACAATGCTCCCGCACATGTCCACCATTATCACAATATCCCTTGTGAACAGCTAGATTTTAGGAAACTCATCTGGCCTGCTAACTCGCCAGATTTGAATCCTATTGAAACCATCTGGACAGAGTTGAAGGATATTTTACGAGAAAGAATTGGTGCTCGAATGACTGCTCATCAGATTCGTGAAGTTCTTGAAGAGGTAACTACTTTTCCTTGAATGACTTTTATTTTATTTTATTTTAATTCTAATTCTAATTTACTTTACTTTTCTTTATTTATTTTACATTTTTATCTAATACTCTATAGGCTTGGAATAACTACCCACAAGAGCGAATCAATCATCATATTGATTCAATGCCAGAACGAATGAGAGCTTGTATCGAAGATGAAGGAGGAAATAATTTTAACTTTTAACTCTTAACTTTTAACTTTTAATTCTTAATTCTTAATTCTTAATTTTTTTTAATTTTTTAATTTTTTAATTTTTAATTTTTAATTTTTTTTTCCTCGCTACTTTGATTATATTATAATATATCATTAATTAATTATGTATCTTGTCTTGCCGCATATGTTAAATTAAATCCTTTTTGGGCTCTTATGTGACACTACGCACGTCCCTTTCCGCCACCATGCAAGCCCGGTCCATTTCACAAACGTCACGACACGACGAGTACAGTATGATACAGTAGTAAGCAAAAATTATTAACAACCGCTGCCATGGCAACCAAGTCCCTCTCCGGTTATGCAACCTTTGTTTACCTCCTCCAAAAAAGCTCCCTTCGTCACCTGCTTTGGTTAGCTAGTTATAGTCCCAATCAACCCTAACCATCCCTTGTCGCTTCCACCCACAAACAAATATTCAATAATTATAATCCTCACGATCTTTAATTCTTTCCCCAATTATTACTTCTTCCTTTCGTCCTCTACCCACCTACAATTCGCCGCCGCCCCTTTGAAACATTCAACACTCACATCAACTCGTCCGCGCCTTTTGCGACTATTGCATAAACAACATTATAACCATGCCCGGCGAAGGTCCGCCTTTGCCAAATAGGTTTCCCTGTCTTTGCAAGGCCATTTATTCTTGGGGTGGAGAGGTATTCAATTTGGCTATAGCGCTTTAAGCTCTTTTCAATGCTAACGTTAAATAGACCAAACGGGATCTAGGTTTCGTGGAAGGTGATCTCATCGAATGCCTGAATGCTGGTGATGGGCAATGGTGGATGGGGCGCCTAAGGCGCAATAAACAGGTTGGGCTGTTTCCTTCGAACTTTGTCGAAGTCCTTGACGATCCTATTCCACCGTCACGGCCAGTTTCAAGGAATGGTGCTTCTAGCCCGACACCTCACGGTGGAAGCATCTCTCGTGCGGCATCTCCGGCTCCTAGTGCGTATTCTCGAGCGGCCTCACCGCAACCTCCCATACATCAGTACCTGGATCGCGGCCGATCGCCTTCTCCGAGTCCGTATCAATACCAGCAAAGTTACTCTCGAGCAGCATCACCCAACCCTTATATGAGAGCAGCGTCTCCGAATCCCTATAGGGCTGTCTCCCCTAATCCATATCAGCGACATTCGAGAGCTCCATCGCCAAATCCGTATCAAAGGGCCGCCTCCCCCAATCCATACAGGGCCGTCTCTCCAGCCCCTGGGAGCTACAACTCTCGAGCGCCTCCCGCCAACCACCAACGTGCCCCCTCTCCCAACCCTTACATCGGACACAGCCACGCACAAGGCGATATCCCACCACCAGCACCTCCCCCTCACCGATACCAGCGCGCAAGCTCTCCCTCACTGCCTCAGGATGGACGTCGGACACCTGCCGCCGATCGAGCCCATTCACCTGGTCTTCTAGGGAATACCCCAAGCCCACTACGCAATGCGATGGAGGATGTTATGGAGAGTTTGGAGCATATGGCAAGCCACGATGAACGGCCACGGACCCCCCATCACGACCCTTGGTCTCCTGAAGCCTTCGCCGATCAGTTCCATCCCTCCCCTAAAAGAAGAAGCTACATAAGACCTGAAACATCGTTGGGCATTGGAGACCGGAATGGCTATCCTGGTGACGATGACGAGAACGAGGGGATAGCATACCCGGATAAGCCCCGTCGACCTGCCTCACGAGTGGAGGACCGGACACGAAGATTCCAGTCTTCAGATCGATATGACGCACACGATGACGATGTGCCACCAGCTCCGCCGCCCAAAAACCCTTCCTACAATGAAACGAATCGACCACGGACCGGTGATGCTTCAGTCCAGAATAGAAAATCTATGTACGATGTAAGTAGCAAAAGCCCGAGCCCGAGCAAACTACTCCGCCCAAGGCCACTTTCGAGAAACACAACAATCAAATCGACCACCACATCCCACCAATCATCAAGTACAAATACAACTACTTCGACAGCTGCAACCAGCGTAAGCATAATGAGCGGTGTCAGTGCTGGTGGATTTTCTGCGACCAGTGCGGGGAGCCTAGCAAGACGAAAGTTAAAGGCAATGAGTGTGATTGAAGGGCATGGACAACGATTCAGTCTCAGCAACTTTGGAAGGACGGAAACCCCTTCTCCAAGCCCGGGGGTACGCCCAGCAAATGGCGGGACGCCCAATGTGTTACGAAGAGGTCAAACCTGGGCCGCCTCGGAAGCAGTTCCATCCAGTGGTGCTGGCGTGTTTGGAGGACTCACAGCCCCTAAGCCGAAGAAGACGGGATTCCTTAAGAAAATATTAAACAGCGCCAAAACAAGCACAGCATCTGCGAGAAGCGTCGCAAACTCGCCAACTCCATTTTCAACTCCTAAAACAATACCTAATGGAATAAATTCAATTGCTGGCGGCAAGGCCGTCGCGCAGCAGCAGAGTCAGGACTGGGTACAGGTCAGAAGGGACGTCAATCGCTCAAACACATTCTCCAGAAACGAACGGATAGAGCGACAAGAAAGGCAACAATTAATGGATCAAGTAGTGCTTCGGCCAGTGGATGCTCTAGACGACGATGTGGACGGTGACGAAGCAGCAGACGGTGGAATAGTTCAACGACCGGCTGACTTCGACGCTACCAATTTAAGTTTGGTAGACAAGTCTGCCAGGTTCATTGGCAACCCACCACCTTTTACAACACCTGAGAGTCTAGCAAACCATCACGTCTGTCGCCCATACCGGAGCGATGTTCAGCGATTGCGCGCGATATTCACTTGGGTTTCAGAAAAGATAGCTTGGGAGCATCCTAGTGGGCCCCTTAGCGGGGAGATGGGTGACGAGTTGGATACAAGGACAGTAATAGCGCAAAAACGAGGAAGCCCGGAGGAGATTGCCGCAGTTGTTCTTGGAATGTGTAACGCAGTGGGAATTTCGTGCGAGACAATCAGAGGATATCTAAAAGCTCCCGGAGAGGTCCTGGACGTGGACATGTGCCCGCGACCCAATCATTGGTGGAACGCAGTAATAGTTGATGGGGAATGGCGATTCATGGATTGCTCTCTCGCCTCGCCGACTCACCCAAGACGAGTGATGTACTCATCCTCACCCCTTGGACAGGCAGACTTCTTCTGGTTCCTCACCAAGCCGAGCCAATTCTGCTGGACCCATATTCCCATAATGATGGAACAGCAGCACCTCGTCCCTGCTCTCCCCATGCCATACTTGCTAGCGCTCCCATGCGCATGTCCGCCGTTCTTCAAACACGGCCTCCAGATGATCAATTTTGACACCAGCCTTACCAGAATCGAAGATTTAGAGGTTGCGCAAGTCGAGTTCAGCGTTCCTGCCGATGTAGAGTGCTTTGCAGAGGTTGAGGTGAGGGGGTTTGCAACCGATCAGGACGGCGATATCTACGATACTGGAGACGTGGTGAAGAAGCGGGCGTTATGTCAAGTCGCCTGGGAGAATAGGATCAAAACGTACAGGGTGAAGGCAGTGCTGCCCGGCGACGAGGGACAGGGTGTATTGAAAATATATGCCGGGAAACGTGGGCTGATAGTAAGCCCCCTACCTTCTCTCTTGAGGATCGTAAACTAACTATACCTCAACAGCACTCAATAAAAGACAACCCCCACCCCCTAGCCCTCGCCTTGCCCATAATCCACACAGGCGAAAACCCCCCTTACGACTTCCTTGTCCGACATCCAACCCCTCACGCCCAGCGTCACGATTTATACGTCTCTCAGCCTCAGTGCTCAAAGCTAGCAGTGAACAACACCTTCGTCTTTGCCGTCCGCCAACACCCCAGCGATGGCCCTCCCGACTCCCCTTCCACTGCCTCAGGAAGCGCACCAAAACCAGCAAAGCTAGCAATCCAAACACCCAGCGGGAAAATCCTTCGGTTGATGAAGAAGCCAGACTCAATAGGTACGGACAACGGCATGGTCTGGGAGACCATCATCAAGTGTGGCGAACGTGGGTCTTGGAGGGCGTTGGTGCTAGCGGACAGGAGTGCTCGGTGGTGCGTCTACGCGGAATGGAATGTTGTCTAACGTTTCACACCTTTCGTTTCCTTCTAGGAGCCTGTGTATATGGATGGTCTGATCTGGCACTTTTTTGTTTTGTTTATTTATTGCGGGCGTCGCTCTCCTCTTTCTTCTTTTTAGCATTTTCCTTATTATCATTATTTTACATTCGATTCTTGTTTATCTTTTTTCTGTCATACTACCGTATGATACCTTTACTTTTCACTTCTTACATCAATACGGTACCGTACTGTGCGAGTACTGCCCGACCTACCCGGCCATCAGCCCAGCCAGCCCACTAGAGCTTTGCACGAAAACAAAAGTTGGCGGCAACCAGACTCTTTACTCCTCTTCCTCCTCCTCCTTCCTCTTCCTTTCCCCATTCCTCTTCCCAACTTCTAACCTCATACCACACCACACCCCCATAACTCTACAAACATCCCCCCCTCCCACCCCACACTCTGCACCTATTCCCTTTTCCTTTTTCTCCTCTTTCCTCCCTTATATATGCTTTCCCCCGTTTAACGATACCACGCACCTACGCTCGCTACGATAATCATTGTCACGTGATGGCTGATGGACGGTCCACAATTGCTATGATAACTTACTTACTTTGTGCATAAATTCTCACTCGGGTTGGTGGGAGGGGTAGACATTGATGGATGGCAGGTTGGATTATCGTGCAGTATCATACAGCTCAAGTTATATTATCCCTGGGAGTTTCCAGGCTTTCTCCGAAGCGTCTCTTTTATTATTATTTAGAGGATTCTTGGTGGCTGTTATGGTTATTTAATAATTTCTCCTTACTTCTTTTTCTTTTTTTCTTTTTTCGTTCAAAAAGAGAAAAGTGATTTAGTTGTGCGAATCATATCTGGTGAACTTTTATGCCTGTCGCATGAGCGATGGATTGAGCGCGTGGGGTTCTCACAAGAGCTCACCGGAAGTTATTCATACCGGTATGATATTCCCAATGTTTTGGTCGGTCTTTTGCAAAAGTTCATGTCCATCCTAGTGGGCAGGAAACGAGAAAAGAGAGAAAGTGAAATCCCGATCGCATGAGAGCGAAAAGAAGAGAACCTAAACTGTATATTCCCATTACCCCTCTCTTCAGGCACATCGCAACCCCCCTTCCTCTCCAATACTCCTCTCTGCCTATGATACAGCCCCCCTCTCCACGTGCCTTACCTCGAAATCTTAGTATTCAAAATCAACGCCACAATAAGACCATACAACCCCAACACCTCCGCAAAAATCAGAATAAGCACCTGACCGACAAAAACCTTCGGTTGCTGCAAGAACGCCCTCGAGCCAGCGTTCCCGACAAGGCCAATGGCGTATCCGGCCGCCAGACCAGTCAGTCCAACACTCAATCCCGCGGCCAAGTGCACGATTCCCGAGAACAGTGAGTACGATTTTTCCTTGAGACCCAGGTCACCAGCTATTAGGACGGCGATTACGAGACCGTAGACCGCTATTATACCGGACATGATTACGCCTAGGAAAAAACTTGTCAGAAAATTGTTGGGTGGAGGGGTAGAGGGGAAAGGCATGTACTGATCAGGGACTTCATGATAAGTTCAGGTTTGAATGTTCCGATGCCGGAGATCGCGATACCGGCCTTGTCACATTTGAGTATTAGTTATTATCGAGCTCGCTTGCGTCCCTGGTTTCCGGAGGAGGGATGAGAACCTTAGCGGTACCGTACGCGGCGCCCATGCTCGAGAATATCATTGCCGATGCTCTATCCACACTTCGTATTAGCTCCCCTTCTTCCCTTTCTCCTTCTCTTTTTCTTTTCGTGTCATCGGACTAGGTAAGGGGTGCTACACTCCGGCCAGGCCGAAGAACGGCGCGTATATAGGGTTCATCCCTGTGATTTCTGACATCGTTGCCTGGGTGCGTTAAACGTCGTGATAATCTGGGTATTATCGTATCTGTGTGTGTGTGTGTGTGCGTTGTGTGTGTGTGTTTGCTATGCAGGAGCTATAATGGGTATCCGGGGAGGACGTAAGGCAAGTGGCTGGGGTAGGTTTTGGTTCCTATCGACGGAGGAGCTTGGTCGCGAATCTAGTGAGGGATGCTGTTTGCTCAGCAGTAGGGTAACCTTTGAGCTTATTACCGGTAGTGATCCTGGTCTAGGGCAGGTAGGAGTTACCCGGCTTGGGGGCCTCGAGTGACATGCGAACGAAGGATCGAAAGGGGCGGCGTGAGAGGGGGTAAATATGTCAGTATAATTTCGAGTGGGAATCCAGGTGTTCTATGCAACGAGCTCAATAGGCCCCAAGCTCGCTTCCAATTTGGCTATCAAAAGATTTTGGTGAATACGAAACATCTTCCCAATGCCTAATCACATGAAATCACTCACCACACGGAATAAGATATCGTAGCCAAAACTTCAAGTAACGTAAATGTCCGGCATCTCACCACGAATGTGCATCATAACACCCATAAACTTCATAAAACAAATAACCCTAGTATCTTACAGCCCCCATTCCCAGACTTGCCTTTAACCTATCAACATTCCCACTATAATACAATCATGGCTGCGAACGAGCGAACGAGCGAACCACCTACCTCCTATTACCACCACCGGGGCCACCACCGCGAAACCCCTGCGCCTCCCGCAAACTCTCCTTTTGACTCGGTAGCGGCGCCCTGTTCCTCCCACCCTGATGATCCTCGTTCACGGCCAGCAGCTGCGCAGCGGTAGGCATACCTCCACCTGCCAACCCTGGAATACCAGGAATACTGCCCGCCGGTGCCCCACCCAGTACGGGGATGCCGAAATTCGGTGGGGGTGGAGGGGGGATGAACCCAGGGGGAATAGCGCCGCCGACAATAGAGAGAGGCGGGGGTGGCGGGCCACCTCCTCCCCCGGGGCCACCCTGAAGATGCGGAGGGGGAGGTGGTGGCGGTGGTAGTTTGCCCGTGTTGAAGAGGCCGGCAAGAGTTGATGATAGATCTCCGAGTCCTGGAACCGCCCCACCTATGGGTAGGGGCGGGACTAACCCGGGCATATTCGGCATGTTAGGGAACCCAGGAATGCCTTGCGGCTGCTGACCTGGTAGTGGCATCTTCTGATCTACTAGTGCATCTGCCTCGTCTTGTTCTTCTTCTTCTTCTTCCTGCCTGTTTCTTCGCCCACGACGGTCGTACGTTCCCATTGCCGCGGCAGCTTCATCTCCGATATGATGCCTGTCACGGAAGCCATCGAGCTCACCAGGACGGGGGCGGGTCCAGAAACGGGTAATTCTATCGTTAGATCCAGAGCAGAGGATGTGGCCGAGCGGGTGGTATTCCATACTCCAGATCGCATACTCATGTGCGAATGGAATTGATGCTGCGGGGTGGATGATTGTTGAGGATGTATGGGATGTGTTAACACCCTGCGGGCTCTCGTCAAGGAGATAGTGATTAAGAGCTCCATCGGAACCCCCCGTCGAGATCAATGAAGGATGGATAGGGTGCCAAGCTAGCGTTGAGATGTCCTTCTCATGGCCACGAAGCACGCAAAAATCTTTCATTGCACGAAGGTCGAAGATTCGACACGTTTGGTCCCTAGCGCAAGTTGCCAGAAGATCGCCACGAGTAGGCTGGAATAGAGACTTTGAGATGGTATTCTTGTGACCATGTAGCGTAGTCAGACAGCGGGAGGTGCGAGGATCCCAAAGTTTTACCAAATGATCCTTTGAACCAGATACTATCAACCCCTTGGTTGGATGCCAGTCCACAGACTTTACGTCCCAACCGTGACCAGTAAGAGCACGCTCCTCGACTCCCTCATTGAAGTTCCAGATCTTGAGCGTGCCATCGTCTGATGCGGTGACGAACTTGGCGTCGGTAGGAGAGAACCTATAATCCGTTAAAATTGTACCAAGAAAATTGGAGAAATAAAACCCACGATAAATCACGAATAGGCTCTTTGTGTGCATCAAGCACTTTAACATTATTGAAATTCGGCTGCCAATACTTGACCGTTCCATCCTGATCTCCAGAAAGCAGCCAATCGCCACTATGCGAGTATTGGCAAACACGGATAGCACAATCGTGAGCCTATACCCAAACCTTAGCCACACCTTCTCGAAAAAGTACCTGCCACAGCACCAACGCACCTGCATAATGGTCTCAAAATTAAACCCCATTCCATTCCATAATGTAAACTCCCCACTACTAGATCCAGTAAGCAACCTTCTGCCTTCAGGTGTCCACTATACAACCCCATCCAGTCAGCGCCATCCCCCTCCACCACTACCGCCAATTCACTAGGACAGGACCCCCAAAACCAACCTTGACAACATTAATCGGGTGTTTGATCTTATTTAATGAAGCATGTATATGTTTTGTCGGCAGAGAACTCGCTGGATTCTCCAAATACGCTGCAGGAGGCAACAACTACAATAGACACGATCAGCAACTTTGCCTCCATCCCAACAGCTACACGCAAGGCAATGCAAAGGTCTACAAACATCAACAATGAACGCCGGCGCCGGCCTCAAAAAGTCGATATTCTGGCCGCGCCAGTTCATCCGTCGCTTCATCATCCATTTTCCGACCGAAGTACCATAATCTGTGACGGGTCCTTTATGATTGTAAGAACGGGCGCTCCGAATTTTTCCCATCGTATTCGAGAAGGAGAAGGAAAAGGGGGGATCAATTAATAGATTGATCGATTAGAGAGGGGATATATATACTCCTGTGCAGAGGTCTGCCTCTATTGTAGGGACCGTCTCGCTCTCCTCCGCCGCCGCGTTTGTCGTAACCTCCTCCCCCACCGCCGCTGCCGGCGGAAGGGTCTTGGTTGTATGTTCCGCCATCTCGGTCTCTGTCTTCGTAGCGGGCCATAGGGCGCAACGGGCGATGAGGGTTCGGGGGTAGGGCTTCAACTTAAAAGATTGCTAGTATGATGTTAGAATAGTGAGAGGGGGTATAGAAATTATAATCCTATTAAGGTGGCTTAAGGCTAAGGAGGTATAATACGGTTGGTGGTGGGTTTAGTTGATGCCCTATCGTGGTACCCAGTGGTTGACGCGAAGTTGCGGCTCCAAGTTTTATGGAGATGGGGCCTGCTGTTTGAATCTAATTAGACTATGTGGCATTGGGATTGACCAGTAAAAATATTCAATCTCACTGCCATCAGATTCTGTATTATATTGTAAGCTCTATAGAAGACTATTTTTCTATTATGATACCATAAAACAGTTCCCCGAGCTCAACTCCGTGAGCAATCTTCTGCGATGGCGAGCCCTTCGGGTTATCGTTTTTCCGGAGATAACCGGCAGGTTGGTATAATACCGGATCTCGTGGGTTAAAGGAAGAACAGACAATAGAGTAACTTAGAAACCCAGCGACCAAGAAACCCCAAAAAATCGAGCGCCAACACCGCCTGCGTGTCCCCCACTCATGCCCCAACGTCACCCTCTCAGTGTTCTCCCCTAATCCAGCGCGAGAGCGAAAACCCGAATGATACCTAGTGACCTCGATTCACCCTAAAACACTTACTTGTACAGTACAGTCACCCTTCTCAAGTTATAATACCTCTATCATACTACTACAACCGCACGACACTAAATGGGCTTCCCAACGCGCCAGACCGCGGTTTTAACGAACCATGTTGGCAAGTACCCAATCCTGCTTCTATACTAGAGCCCTCAACCTCTTGTGTTCCCACAGCTAACAAAACTAGGGCCAGTACATTGCGTGAGCTATAGCTCCGGTATCGGGCAATACGTACCGCTCCCGAAAACCTCTCCCTCACCTCGAACTCATAATTTACTAACTAACTGAACCCACAGATCTTGACCGGTGGCTCCGACCGGAAGAGTGCTCCCCCTCTCCTTCCCCCCCTCTACCCCTAGCTAACTCCCCTCCCCCCCCCTCTCTCTAGTCATCCTCACAAACCCCACGACCGCTACCCCCCTCCAATCCTATGCCTCACACGGCTACGAAGTCCTCTCCCTCAGCATCTCTCCAGACAACAGCACCTTTGCTTCCGCTGGCGGTGACAAACTCGTCTTCCACTGGGACGTCACGACGGCAAAGACCCTCCGACGCTTCGAAGGTCACTTCTCGCGCATAAACTCCGTGACCCACAACGACGACGCGAGCGTGCTAATATCCGGCTCGTACGACGCTACGGTCCGGCTATGGGACTTGAAGTCGCAGTCACGGAAGGCGGTACAAGTGCTCGAGGATGCCAAGGATAGCGTCACGAGTGTGTGTGCAAAGGGCTGTGAAGTTTTGGTGGGGAGTGTAGATGGCAGAGTTAGGAATTATGACGTTCGAATGGGGAGGTGCTTTGTGGACTTGATTGGCTGGCCCGTTACTAGTGTTGCTGTAACGGCCGATGGGAATGCCTTGCTTGTGGGTGCACTTGATGGTGGGGTCCGGTTAATGGATAAGGTTAATGGGGGGATGTTACAGTGCTACCGCGGACACATTAATGGGGATTTTAGGGTTAGGAGCTGTTTTGGCGAGGGAGAGAAGTATGTGATCACTGGGAGTGAGGATGGATGGGTTTGGGTCTATGATTTGCTGGAGGGAAAGGTGGTGGAGAAGTTGAAGGGGCATGGGGGGAAGGTTGTGACTTGTGTTGCCTATAATCCCGGAGGGAGAAAGCAGATGGTCAGCAGCGGGACCGACGGTAAGAATTTGCTTCCCAAAAAGATACATATATGTTCTTTAGCGGACTAATGAGAACATCGCAGGTACCGTTATCGTGTGGGGGGAATAATGAATCAATTATATACGGTGTCTAGTGCTACAACTTCGTTTACAGCTTGGCTTCTACCGCGTTCATCCACACTTTGTTTCCTCGTCAAAGATTACATTATACCGCAGACGGATGAGCCAAACCCAGTCCTTATTTTGATCGAAAAAAGAAAGAGCTGTAGCCGGCAAAACATCGTAGAGGTAATAAGAAAAGGAGAGCGGCAGCGTGAGAGTCAGGGGTGAGCGAAAACTCAGGAAATTGAGGAAACTACAAATAGATAAGGTAGTTGGAAGCTAAAGTTGAAGAGGTGGAGAGAAAAAAAGAAGGAAAAACAGAGCGCAAAGTGAATAAAGGCTACAAAGAGGGAATTCCGCCAATCAGGGAACAAGGGACTAGCATCGTATAAGGTAGGGGCGTGTGAGATGGGTATGGCAAACAATGATTGCCCCATGATGAAATTATCCCGACTTGAAACAGACTTTCAACATGCGGTTTCATCTCTCAATCCTCGCTACTTATTCAAACATAATACAGCACTTTAACGTCTGCCGTGGCTTCTAGCAACGCTACCCTGCATATTCTCCAACTCCAATTCCAGTTGCTTAATACTACGGTTCGTAATATCATTAGTGGGTGCATGCGAGGCAACAATTTCGCCAGGGGAAAAACATACGCAGCATGTGTGCTCTCCAGGTCCTTATTAAGGCGGTCACGCTCTGAAATGAGCTTCTGCTCCCATTGTCTGAACCTAGCCTCCTCCTTTTTGACTTGCTCGGTGAATCGTTTCCTAAGGTTCTCTTCCTCCTCCTTGAACTTGGGATTATCCAACTTCCGGGGACGAGCCTCTCCCATCTTGCGAGTCTCCATCTGCTGTGCACGGTACGCCTCATAGTGCTGCTCCTCAGTTGTGTGAATAAGGTCGAGCATGTGGGTACGGATGAGAATGCTGCGTAGCTTCTTGAAATCGCAGTGGTCTTCATTCTCAACTTCAGCAACACCCCATGAGTATTGGCGACCCTTAACAACACGGCCATCGGCAGTCTTTACGTCCTTCTCACTTCCAATGACGGCGAATGGCATAGCAGCCTGGAGAACAGTAATTAGAGGACTATTGCGAACAATTTTTGAGATAGGAGCTTACCATTAAGCTACGGGCGTGGAGCGCAGCAGCTTCATCATCCTCTTCAATTGGTGGCTGGTAAATTTTGATACCCTGCGCCTCGATAACAGCTCGGATCTACACCAAACATTAGCAGCCTGCCCAAGCTTCAATATCAAATTTTGGCGCAATTACCCTCTGCTTGAAGGTTGTCAGGTCGGCAGGGGAGAGTGTATCAGCCTTGGCAACGACAGGGATCAAGTTGACACGCGAAGACAGTCTCTTCATAACCTCGATGTCCAGGGGCTTCAAAGTGTGGCCAGTAGGCCTGATGAAGTAAAGGCAAGCATGGACACGAAGGTCAATCTTGTCAGTACGGCGGGGTTGTTGCTCCTGAAGCATGTAAGATTCATGCTGGTCGTCCAGGAACTCAATAATTGGCATCCACGAATCGCGGTTGTTGACGTAATCTCCGAAACCAGGTGTGTCGATGACAGTAAGGCGGACTGTGGTTTAAAAAATTAGTAACTCGCATTAGACTCGGATTAATACCAAGCGCACCTTTGAAGAACTTCTCCTCGAGCTCAGCTTTAGTAATAGCAATCTCGACCTACGAGTAGTATTAGCATCTGATAGCCCGACGCCAAACGCGGGTGCACATACAGTCTTGTCCATCTGCTTCTTATGGCGGAGACGGTGCTCAGCATAGTTTTTGATAGTAGTGCTAAACAATGTGTTCACAAAAGTGGTCTTTCCGAGACCACTCTCTCCAACAACCATTATTGTGAAAGCAGCGCCTCTGAAAACAAGGGGCTAATTAGCTTCTCGCCAATTGACAAAGCTTACAGAGGCACAAAGGAACAAAACACGAACCTTTTGGCCACGATCTTATGCCTCTGATTTGGCAAGTTGGCGATGCCAATCGCGTTGTCGACGTGTCCGGTAGGCATTGTGAAGGCAGTTTTAAATCTGGAGTTTTGGTGTAAGGTGGAGGTTTTTTTTGTTACAGCGAAAGTCAACAAACACCAGAGGAGGTCTGATGTATGAAGGTAGTTGGAGGATTGATGGAGGGGATGATGACAGAGGTTAAAGGGGGGGGGTGAGGATATGCACTGGCTGCTCTGGGTGTGCAGTTCTGGTCAAAGCGGTCCTGGAGGAGAGGAGGGTTGAGAAGAAAGAAAGAGAAAAGGAGACTGACAATGGTATGGTCGGAAAACCCCTGAAATTAGATTTGGCGTGTTTGTGCCAAGAGGTATCATAGCGAAAGGGTTCGAGGCTCACCTGTTGGGCTAGGGCTAGCCAGCCAACCCCGGACTGACCATGCAATCCCGCTATGGGTCCGGAATTACACGGCTATCCACTTACCGGTATCTGCGTAGAATTGGAATACGGTACATGCTAAAGCTGTTGATCCTGCACAAGAGGAATTGCTCGACCAAATGGGGGGGAACCCATCACAAACCAATTTTCATCAACACTGAGCTTCTCATGGCGGTGCACTGCTATTAAATTTCGCAGTACCGGGGGTCCAATTTGTGATACCAGTACCTGGTTCACCAGTTACGGAAAACACCAATGTTCAAGTCACAATATTCCACACCCCACATATATGCATCTCACCAACGACCAAGTCCCGGTAACTCAGGGAGAAAAGCTAAAATACTATTTTACCCAGGCAAATTTGGTATCAATCTCATTGACCTAGCCTTAAGCAAACGCCAAATAAATAGTACTTAAACCCGTCAATCCTAGAACTACATAACCCCCCATGTAAACACCCTTCATATCCAGCATCTTGCCCGTATCCCAAATCAGATGCCTAACCCCATTCCATGCATGATAAGTAAACGGTAAAGCCAACATCCCCTTGATCCCAACCTTTGCAGCATCGGGTATGGCACTGAACGCCTCAGCGATAGTCTGGGATTCTAGGTGCAGGCCGAGAGTCGGCGCGACGAGGTAGCTGATTGCGAACGCGTAGACTGAGGTCGACAGGATGGCGCCGGTGATGCGGTTCATACCAGACATCAAGGTGGTGATTTGCGGTTGGTAAATGGTTAGGTGCGGGGAGATAGGGCGGAGTTTGCGCTGGGCGTTGAGGATGGTTTGGGCGTCGTCGTTGCTGAGGTTTGAGGTGCTTGCAGTGGATCTGGGGTTTGTTAGATTGATAGGGATGGAATGGCCAAGTATCATACCTGCTCTGTGTAATGCTGGCCGCGGGGTAGGCCTTCGTCATAGTGAACTTTGAGAGAACGGGACTTTGTCCTACACGTGAAAGGATCCCTCATCAACAATTATCGTCTTGTCAGAAACGGAGGATAAATACCCTTCCAAGCAGATCTAGCCAGAGCTCTTGAAAGCATCGTATCGTATGGAGAGTAGTGAAGCAGCAAATGCCCGTTCGCTCGAGGCAGATAGGCGAGGCGAGGCCGGGGGGTGAGGGTGTGTTCGTTGGTTGGCTCAAAAGCCCATGAAAATCCAAGACATCAGAGGCCCCTATAGAATTCGTTTAGCCGAGGGAAGTTCCTCAAGTCTCGACACGAGCCACTTCTCGCTGACTCATCCGCTCCCCTCGAGCCCACGCTAGAGGTGTAAATCTTGGCACATCCGACGAACCAGTATCCCTTGGGCGGTCTGAAACACTTGAATTCGTTACCAGCGCGCTAACGCTATTTTGGAGCGATTTGAGTGGAGGGAATATTTAAGTTGACCACCACTGCTGAGTCATTTGAGCTCAAAAATGGC
>Ga0307509_10006019_pt1 | contig 16547 bp, 13 predicted proteins | sample 10_EM_MG_FD_202245 | JGI IMG/M metagenome (GOLD analysis project Ga0307509, IMG submission 202245) | Populus trichocarpa ectomycorrhiza microbial communities from riparian zone in the Pacific Northwest, United States - 10_EM | ecosystem: Host-associated > Plants > Roots > Unclassified | place... | reverse complement strand
AGACGTTATCAGTAATTCATCTGCTATTCGCCCACAGTTTTACTGGTTTGCGTGTATCGCATTAGTGATTTTAGCATGTATTGCGTACCAGGCTATTTTTTTAGGTAAAGGGAAAAAGAAGGAAATAGTAAAATCACCAGCTCCGGTTCCCGATAAAGAAGTCCCTTCGCCGCAAAAAACAGCTACGACAATGCTGGCCAAAGCAAGGCTGGCATTGCAGCATGAGCATCAGCAAGCTTTTTATCATGAAGTGCAACAAGCGCTTTGGCATGTTGTTGCTGATACCTACCAGGTGTTGCCATCAAAAATGAATAAGCATTTTATTACCCAGCTGCTTGCCGAAAAGGGTATGCCAGCTGAAACCATCCATAATTTTTCGGCTATACTGGATGAATGCGAATGGGCTTTGTATACCCCTGGTCAGTCTGTTAACAGTATGGAGGCCCTGATGGGCAAAGCGGAGGAGTTATTAAAAGAGTTATTGGTAATAAAAGGGTAGCATTTACTCTGTGTATTTATATCCCACGCCGCGAACCGAATGAAAATACCGGGGATTGCGGCTATCGTGTTCAAAATATTTACGAAAGTTCAATATGAAGTTATCGATGGTACGGGTGGTAGGATAAACATTGTATCCCCATACGGTTTGCAGGATCTTTTCCCGGGGCACTACATCGTTCTTATTTTCAAATAACAGCTTCAGCAGCATGGCCTCTTTTTTACTGAGCTGAATGCGTTGTCCTTCTTTTGTAACGGCTTCCTGGGCATTAAAATCAATCGTATGGCCACCAAACTGGTAGGTATCACCCACTGAATCTTTATCCAGCATCTTCTTGTTCTTTTCTATCAGTTTTTGAACCCGCAGCAATAACTCTTCAAGGTTGAAAGGTTTGGTAAGATAGTCATCGGCGCCTTTTTTTAAACCCAATACCCGGTCGGAACTGGTGTTTTTGGCGCTGAGTATTAAAATAGGTACGTGATTGTTTTGAACGCGGATGGTTTCGGTGATGCTGATGCCATCTACATCGGGCAACATAACGTCGAGTATGATCAGATCGAAGTATTCGCTTTGTATTTTTTGCAGGGCCTCGCTGCCTGTAAACGCAGAAGTTATTTCATATCCTTCCAGCTCAAGGTTTAGCTTGAGCGCTTCGTGCAGGTTTTCTTCATCTTCAACCAGTAATATCGATGGTTTATTGCTCATGAACATGTTTTACCGTGAAACTTACCATAAAATTACTGCCTCTGGTTAAATTATCAACCACCTTGATGTGTCCATTGTGATCTTCTACAATCTTTTTACAAAGGTATAGTCCTAGCCCGGTGCCCTTGGTCGTGCGGGTAGTTTCATTACCTATGCGGTAAAACTTTTCAAATATCCGTTTCTTTTCATCATCGGGTATGCCGGCGCCTTCATCCTGTACCTGAAATATGATGGTTTTGTTCTTTTGATTCAGCTTACAGGTAATAACGCCTTCTTTGGGCGAATATTTAATGGCATTTTCAAGAAGATTGTTTACCAGTATTTGTAACAGTAAGGAGTCACCGTTGAGATCAATTTCTGGTTCTATCTCGCTTTGCCAATGCCTGTCGGGGAACCTGTTCATAAAGTCGTTGATGGCCGTTTTTACCATATCTGAAAAATCCAGCTCTTCTTTCGAGGTCCGGTAGCGACGGCCTTCCAGTTGGGACGATACCAGTATGTTGCTGGCTAACGTATTCAGCCGGTTGGTTTCCTGCAGGGTCGCCTGCAGCATTTTTTGTTTCTTCTCTTCAGGTAGGGAATACTTCAGCAGGGTTTCCAAATTGAGCTTGGCTATAGCAATGGGGGTTTTTAACTCATGCGTTATGGCCATCATAAAGTTTTCCTGTTGATGTTGCAGCCTTATCTGGCGCCTTACAGCCTGATAAACAAATATGGAAGCAATTAATATTACAACCAGAAAAATACCGCCTTCACCGATGTATTGGACGTCTTTTATGTGTTTTTCATCATCAATTACCTGGTATTTGGCCTGAAAGGAGGGATCGTCCATTTTCAGCTCACTGATCTTATAGTTTGCCATCCGGTGGTTTTGTTTTTCGAGGGCGATAAACCACCATACCAGCGCACTTATTATGTAAGCCAGCAAAAGCCAGTAAACGATACTGGCAATAACAAGTCGCTTTTTAGTAAATACGTCCATTTGGTAACAAATAGATACTTATTGAACTTTCTCAAGGCGGATACCAATATTCATCACATTCTTCAACGGGTCTTCCCGCATAATGTTTTCCAGTTTAAAACGATAGGTTCCGGCGCTTAACCGTTCGGGAGAATGCGGCGGTGTGATTTGGATACGGTGTTCAAAAATATCGTCCATGCCGCTTCCCAGCCACCCTTTATTATCAGTTGCCAACTGCAGGTTCAGGGGCTGGTTTTGAACAATTCCGCCGGGGGATTCGGTATGAACGTTTAACCAGATGTTCTTGTAGCGGTAGGCATCTGTATGCCGGATAACAATAAAAATATTGAATCGGGCCATGGTATCCTTTGGCTCTACTGTAAATGTTATTTCGGGTTTGAAACTGCTTTTCCAGACTTGCCGGGGAATGGTGGCATTCTTTTCAAAAACATCTACCGTACCACAAGCCGGAAGTATAAAGCAGGAGGTAAGTAAGATGAAGTACGAAATATAATTACGGATACTTTTTTTCAAGAGAAATTTTTTACAAAGATAGGAATCGGCGGCACAAGGTGCAAGGTGGGGGTAGCAGGTATAAGGAGGAAGGTTTAAGGTATAAATTTTATAGAATCGCTTTATACCTTAAACCTTACCCTTTTAGCTTTACAATACGTTTAAAACCTGTTCTTTTGCTTTTTCCAGCTCGTCTTTCATCAAGATCACGCACTTTTGGATAGATGAATCATAGGCCTTGGCGCCGGTGGTATTAATTTCACGGCCTATTTCCTGCAGCACAAAGGATAGTTTTTTACCTTTTCCTTCTTCAGGCTCATTCAATATGGTTTTAAAATATTCGCAATGGGTTTGTAACCGAACCTGTTCTTCGCTGAGATCTATTTTTTCGATGTAGTAAATAAGCTCCTGTTCAAGGCGGTTGGGGTCGTAGTTTTCTTTGCCCACATTATCTTCCAACACCTTGGTTAAGCCTTCCCTGATCTTTACTTTACGTAAAGGTTCCAGGGTCGCAATTATTTCCTGTTGTTTTTGAATATTGCTTATACGCAGCAGCAGGTCGCCTTCCATTATATTCCCTTCTTCGAGCCGGTGATTATTTAAATTTTCCATGGCGGCTACTATAACTTTCTTAAAAGCGTTCCATTCATCCTCGGTTAGGGTTTCACCGGTAGGGGTGATCACTTCGGGTAATTTGATCAGGGTGCTTAAGATATGAGATGGATCGAGGTTTAATGCCTTCGATAATTCGGCAATTGGTTGATAATAGGCTTTTGCCAGGTTGGTATTAATGCTTACCGGTTTTGCGGCGCCGCTTTCTTTAAGGCTTATTGTACAGTCAATGGTCCCTCTTCCTAAGTTTTTAGATAACAATGTGCGCATATCAAATTCAAAGGGCTTTAAGAAAGCCGGTATTTTTAAGGATAGTTCAAATTGTTTTCCATTCAGCGATTTTATGTCAACCAGGAAGGTTTTATCTCCCACGGTTTGTTCACTTCTTCCAAAGCCGGTCATTGATTTCAACATAACGTACCTTTTTTTAGCAAGGTAATGAATAAGTTGCATGTTTCGGGTTGATGGGCGAACTGGTTAATCTGATATTCGGGAAGTTTATTGACCTTTTAAGTTGTACCCTTTCAACCAAATAAGCGGGTATAGATGTCATTTTTATTCATTTCACGCAAATCACCCGGTAATAAACTATCCAAAGTAATGCCACCAATACGATAGCGGATCAAACGAAGGGTAGGGAAGCCGGTTTGGGCAGTCATTTTTCGTACCTGGCGGTTCTTTCCTTCCGTTAAAACCAGTTTGATCCAACTGGTGGGTATCTCTTTACGAAAGCGAATGGGTGGATCCCGATCCGGAATAGGCGGTGTCGGTGTGTTGGTAAAACGCGTTGCTTTACTTGGACGGGTCTTGTATTTTGTGCCGTTAATGGTTATTGAAACCCCTGATCGTAACTCATGCATCGCTTTTTCATGAATATCACCATCTACCTGCACCCAGTATTCCCGTTCGTGCGCAAAGGAAGGATTCAACAAGCGATGATTGAGCGACGCGTCATTGGTAAGAATTAATAATCCTTCACTGTCATGATCCAACCGGCCAACAGGATATACATCAGTTGGTACATCAAAGAATGTTTTCAAACTTTGCTTGCCTTCGTCAGCAGTGAATTGTGATAATACCAGGTATGGTTTGTAGATAATAAAATAGCGATTCATACAAAAGAAAATCTCCCGGTGAGCCGGGAGATTTATTATGTGGATGGGTTAGTAAGTACCGGGAAATAAATTTCCCTCCACAATATTAAAAATAATTTTTTCTATCTAAAAAAATATTCTAATAAATTTTATTCACATTTTTTTAATCTAATGGGGAAAAGCGAAGCCGTAATTCATCGTTATGTGCAATGTTGAACACAATTTTATATCCGGTTTATTATACAAGCAGGTATGTTCTGTTTTTTTGCATCAGCTGAAACATGCGCTGGCAGCGGGTTGTATACAGTGTTATATGATAAACGATAACACATCAAGATGATCAATGCAAGTTGATAAGCGATATATCTGTACAAATATCACAGTAAGAAAATCCATTGATTAAGCCGGTAACCCTCATTTATTTTTTGGCAAAAAATTTATTGAAAAGGTTAAATAATGCCCTTAGCGGCTCCCTTTAATGACATAACAGGTTGTTGAAGCTGGTATGTTGATCCGGAAAAAGTAATAAACGGATGTTATCATCGCAAATTCACGATGCTTATCATTACCTGTTGCGTTAATATATCAGAAAACATGAAACTGAACCGAATAATAACCTAATTGGTGTGCCCATCGTGCGTTACTTTTGCGGAAATTCAACGGATATGAAATTTCCTGCTCCCGTTTCGGTACAATGGATAGCCAATTTGATAGGCGCTGAGCTTACAGGCAATACAGACGGAATTGCTACAGGCATTAATGAGATACATAAAGTAGAATCCGGCGACCTGGTATTTGTAGATCATCCCAAATATTACGACAAGTGTTTGCATTCTGCAGCCACCTTTATCATCATCAATCAAAAAACTGATTGTCCTGAGGGAAAGGCATTGCTGATCGTGGATAAACCATTCGAAGCATATCAAACCATTGTACATCACTTTCGACCTTTTAAACCCGCTGATAAGCCGGTGAGCGATACAGCTACCATTGGAGAAGGAACTTATATAGCACCTAACGTTTATATTGGCCATGAAGTAAGTATTGGTAAGCATTGTTTTATCGGCCCAAATGTTTCCATATTGGACTATTGTGTTATTGGCGATAATGTGATTATACAAGCCGGAACAGTTATAGGATCGGATGCATTTTATTACAATACCAAAAAGGACCGGGCGGTATGGTATAAAAAGATGGAAAGCTGTGGAAGGGTAGTTATTGAAGATGATGTTGAGATCGGTGCAGGTTGTACCATTGACCGCGGCGTTTCGCACGATACGCGTTTGGGTCGCGGCAGCAAACTGGATAATATGGTTCATATTGGCCATGATACTGTTTTGGGTGCAAACTGTTTACTGGCTGCGCAGGTGGCCATAGCGGGCGCTACAACTCTTGGTAATGGCGTAATATTATGGGGCCAGGTAGGAGTTTCAAAAACGCTTTCTATTGAGGATAATGTGGTTGTGCTGGCACAAAGTGGCGTAGGTAAAACACTGGAAAACGGTAAGGTTTATTGGGGATCGCCGTGCGAAGAAGCGGGCGTTAAAAAAAGAGAGCTGGTGTGGGTAAAGCGGATCCCTGAGATCTGGGAACGCATAAAATCTTTAAAATAGTGCCGTCAAATAGTTCGCTGCGCTCAGAATATGCAGGTTATCGATCGTACGATCCTCATTTTTTCTGAGCGCAGTGATCATGGCTACTTAAATTTCGATAAGAATTCGTCTTTTTTGCGCATAGATACTTCAATAGTGGTCCCATCTTCCATTTCAATCGTTCCGCCTCTGCCGCGGTTGTATTTTTTTATAAAATAATGGTTGATAATATACGATTGGTGCACCCGGGAAAAGTTTTCAAAGGGTAAAATGTCTTCAAATTCTTTCAAAGTGCGCGATACCATTATTTTTTGCTGATCCTGCATATAAACAAACGTATAACTTCCCCTTGCTTCGAGCCAAACCAGTTCGTTGACATTTACAAAAACCAGCCCATCGAGGGTTGGAAGCGCTACTTTTTGCAAAACAGGTTTACTTACCGACAGGTTGTACAGCAACGTATCTATTTTAGTAGTAATGTTTTTTGTTTTAATGCGTTCGGCTGCCTTTTGTACCGCTGATTGCAGCTCATTTATATTAACCGGTTTTAATAAATAATCCAGGGCAGAATATTTGATAGCATTGATTGCATAGTTATCGAATGCTGTAACAAAAATAATTTCAAAGTTAACCGGCGACAGGTTGTTCAACAGCTCAAAGGCGTTACCAAATGGCATTTCAATGTCAAGGAAAACCAGGTCGGGTTGTGTATTTAAAATAAGGGCCTGCCCCGTTCTGATGTTTTCTGCAACTCCTATCACTTCTATCAGGGGACAGTATTTCAGCAAAAGTTGATTGAGCGCTTCTATATTATTTGGCTCATCGTCTATAATTAAGGTTTGTATCATTTTTTCGCAGGTTTAAAATTAATGGTAAAGGGAAAATGAAGAATAATTCTTGTGCCCAGGCCCTGATCTTGTGCATCGGTTAAATCATTAATTTCAATGGATATAGGATCAATTAATTGACGGTTTAAAATGTTTATTCGTTCGGCGGTCAGTGACATGCCTTTTGATTGATACTCAACATGCATATGTGATTTATATTCGCTGGCCTTTTTTCTTCCGATGCCATTATCCTGGATAATACATATAAAACCATCAATACTTTTTTGAAATTTTATATCGATATGACCTCCGCCATCTTCTTTATTCCGTATACCATGCCGGATGCTATTTTCAATATACGGCTGCAATAACATGGTGGGAATACTCATCAGGTCGCAATCAATGTCAGGCTCAATGTCAATGTTATAACTGAAAGAATGACCAAAGCGCATCATTTCCAGCTCAAGGTATCTTCTGAGGTATTTTATTTCGTTGGTAAGGGATATGGTGCCCTTATCAGAATTATCGAGCGTTTGCCTGATAAGTTGGGCAAATTCTGTTAGATACCAGTTAGAGACTTCGTGGTTGCTTGTTATTATAAAATTTTGTATACTGTTGAGGCAGTTGAAAATAAAGTGCGGGTTCATTTGTGCCCGTAATGCTAATTGTTCCAACTCATTCAGCTTTTGCTGTACAGATGTTTTTTCCTGTTCTTCTTTACGCAAAATGCTAAAACGCCAGGCAACTAAAATCCAGGTTAATAATATAGCTACAGCAACTATTAATACCTGGAAGGGCAATGTTTGCCAGAATGGGGTTTCTACAATAAATGAAATTTTTACAGAATTGCTGACGATGCCTTTTTTATTTATAGCAATCAGCTCAAGCTCATAGCTTCCTGATGGTAATGAAGGATATTCCAGAACAGTTTGGCTGGTTGAATCCCATGCATTCGTTAGCCCCTTTAACCGGTAACGGTACCAGGTACTGCCCCCTGATTTAAACGAAATACCGGCATAAGCAATTTTTAAACTGTTTTCCCGGTAGCGTAAACGGTAACTATCCTGCAACGGTTGCGATTTATTGGCTACCGAAATATCGAGTATGCGCAAATTACATTTTGAGTAATTGGCTACTTTGGTTTCGTCGAAAAGAGTAAGCCCTGCGGGGGACCCTACAAAAATGGTATTTCCTTCAGCATAAATAGCATTAATGATATCAGTGGGCAGCCCGTCGGTAATGGTATAGGTAGTAACGGGATAGGGGAATTGGGAGATATTTATTTTATTAAGCCCCTTGTCAGTGCCTACCCACAGGAAATCATTATTTACAAATACGGTTCTGCATATATTACTTGAAATGCCATTTTGGGTAGTTATTTGGTTGATCACCTGGTCGTTCTTCATGCGAATGATACCTGCGCCATAGGTGGCTACCCAAAGGTGACCATCGGATGATTTGCAGAAATAGCTGATGCGTTGACGTAACGAGGGAAAAACATCGCCCATATAACGGGTTCGTTTATCTTTTGTTACGATGTATAACCCGTTTACAGTACCAATATAGTAAGCGTTATTATAGGAGCATACGCTGGTAGTGCGGTAGGGCCAGATGGTATCCACGCAGGTTAATTTTTCGGGGTCTATCAGTAATGTCTTTCTACCTGTACCTACCAGTAGCAAACCATTTTCTAATTCGTCGATTGACTTTATTGAATAGACCCGGGCAGAGGATATGATACCTTTAGGTGTTTTTTTAATTAACAGGCCATCAGAACCTATTATTAATGTCCCGTCTTTTATTTGTTTTATGCAGGTTACCCTGTTTGTAGAGTTGTAGCTCAAATACTTCTTAAACTCTGTATGAAAATTAAGGGTATCAAGCGCGGCGCCATTTCGCACGTAGACCCTGCCAAACCCCGTTCCTGCGTATAATTCGTCCTTTATTTTTGTAAGTGAAAATATTTCAGAGGTCTTATTGTTTTTAAAATAATAAGTTTTGAATTCCCTGGAAGCCAGCTTATATACCCCATCGCCCAGGGTTGTAAACCAAATGTTTTTTTCATTGTCAACCAGGGCATGGCTTACCTGTTTTCCTTTCAGCAATAATTCTTCATAGCGATCAAAAGTAGTGGTATCTACCATCCATGTTCCATCCCAGGTGCTTGTAAACAGTATATTATCTAAACGGGAGGTAAAATCTTCTGCCGTGACCTTTAAGGTAGATCTGAATCGTTGCAGATTTTTATTTAAGACCACTTGTGTTCCAACGCCTGTACAGGGAATGTTTTTAATGATTCTACCGGTTATGGTAAAACATGAATCATCTACGTTTAATTGAAACCCTTTGCCAAAGGGGCTGGGCCGGAGAAAGATATTGCGTTTTACATCTAATGGATGGCTATATACATCGATGAGGCTATCAGCATGCAATACGACCAGGTCCTTGTCAGACATAAATGCCATGTCATGATCGGCGCTTTCCTGTAACATAGCTATAACAGATGCCAGCCTGATCTTTTTTAGAACTGGGTCGTTTTCCTGGTTATGTATTTTGCCGTTATAATAATAGCAAATGTTGTTTTTAAAAGGGGCCATCCATATTCTTCCCTTTGAATCGGCAAACAGCTTTATTATTTCAGTCTCAGGTAATCCGTCGGAAGTGGTGAAATTTTTGAAATGGGTTCCATCGAAGCGGCTGATACCGGCTTCGGTAGCAAACCAGATGAATCCGTCTTTATCCTGGCAAAGATCAAATACGGTAGAACCGGCCAAACCGTCTTTTACATCGTAATGTATATAATTATATTCCTGTGCATGAGAAGCACAAACAGTTAGTAAACCGGTTACAAGCAGCAGAAATCCGATAAAACGTTTGATGATCATAGAGAGTTCGGCTTCTATGACGGCAAGAGTCCCCATAAGCAACTGGTTATTCTGGTAGGCGGCAATTCCCTTTACCACCTATCGGAATTCCGTTTGAAGGTATAAAAAAAGGTTTTAGGCGGGTAGTTTAAAATGCAAAGATTTTACTAATACGCGAAAGGGAAAGAATGGGTAACTGGAAAAGTATATGATTAACACCCTGCCGGTTACCCGACTAATATCATTTATCTATATTCGTAGTCGTAAGGTAGTTGTTCGGCCAGTTTTTTCCAGGCCCAATATCCTGTGTTGATCACATCGTATTGCTCATAAAAGTAGCCGTTCTTTTCAATAACAAAACCATTGGCAATGTCGAGCACCGTGATCTGGAAGCGGGTAGCAGGCGGTAATTTATATTCTTCCAGAAACTGTTTATCGGGTAACACATTTCCATAGCTGATCCGGTAACGGCCAGTCCAGTTTATTTCCACATCGCCACTGTCGGCCAAATAATCCTGTTCGTTATAAAAGTTTGTTATAAATGTACCTTTTACACTTTGTGGGTCGTCGTTCAGTTTTTCAACAATAAAACCTTGCTTGGCCAGTGTGCTATCGTAAAACGACCGCATAAAATGAAGGCGGGACCCCAGGTAGGTACGTGAACGGTTCTTTTTCCATTGGGTTTTTACTTCTTCGGTGCTATCCATTTCCTGAAACAGCGGTGAGCCGGTGTATTGGGTAATACTGCTGGTATAATCGTAACTGAATGAATCGAGTTGGTACCGGATCTTATAACCCAAAGCATAGTTATTGATGATCAGGTCTTCGCGGGCAGTAATTTTTAACCGGTTTCTTTTTTTAGAATAGAAGAAATGTAATACTTCGGGGTTTTGAATGGTACATTGGCTTGAAAAGCCGGAATTACCAATAAAGTTTTCGCTAAAAAACTTTCCGTATTTGTTTAGCCCATCGGGGTCTTCGGTGCTGGCTACTACGGCTACTTCTGTTAACGATTGATCTACTTTCGCCAATTCTACCAAAAGCGTATCAGTCAAAGGCTGGTTATTGCTGATGCGGAATACCTTTTTTTCATAACCAGTGTAGGTTACTACCATGTCGTAACCTCCATTAGGCAGGTGCATATAAAACAGCCCCTGGTTATTTGAAACAGTTCCCTGTGTAGTATTCTGGCAATAGGCCGAAGCGCCGGGTAAGGGTTGTTTTGATTCTGCATCAATCACTTTTCCGAATACGGAAAATGATTTTTCCTGTGCTAATAAGGCGGTACTGCAGGTAATGGATAACAACAGGATCATTAAATTTTTCATGCGAATATTTAATATTTTTTATTCCAGCCCTTTCAAACATCAATTGCATGATTATGAATAAATTAAAATATGCAACCGGTTCATGATCATTAAAACGTTTTGACAGCTTTGAAAGTATTGGCCGGCTATCTTTCAGCACCTGGTTACGGGTTAAATTTCTTTAACATATTAGCCAGGCCATGCATGTATAACAAGTTTTTTGCCAGTTATAGCGGTTGCGGATTGGCCAGGTATTGCTCACAATCTTTTTGAATGACTTTTTCCAGGGGTGTAAATGAAAATCCGGGGAAGGTTTTTAATAACTTACTATTATCGAAGTAGGTAATGCTTTGGGCTACCCGGGCACTCTCCCGGGTAAGCAATGGTTTTTTACCTGAAAACAACGATTTCAATTTTTCCATACGCCAGGCAATGCTGCCCAGGAACGGCGTTGCTTCTTTATGGGGGTGTTTTTTTCCAAAACCATCGGCTATGGTATTGAATAATTGTTGAAACGACCAGTTATCACCGTTAACTATAAACCGTTCGTTGGAATGGTTGCTTTCCAGTAGCAGTACAGCCGCTCTGGCTACATCCGTTACTGCAACAAATCCATTTATTCCTTTGGTATACCAGGGAAATTCATTGTAAACGCTTTTGAATATTGCGCAGCTCGATATGCTCCAGTCGCCATAACCTAATACCGTGCTTGGGTTCATAATAACAGCGTTTAAACCTTCTGCTATTGCCCGCCACACTTCTACTTCAGCGTGGTATTTGCTAATGGCATAGGGGGTGTGCCATTTCCCCGGCTGCCATTTCTTTTCTTCGGTTATTGTTTCACCGGTTACTGTTCTTCCAATGGCTGCTACTGAACTGATGTGAACAAAACGCTGAACATTATTTTCAAGCGCCAGGTTTACCACGTTTGCAGTGCCATCTATATTGATTTTGTAAAGCGCCCTTCTTTCCTTGTCTGCAAAAGATACTTTAGCGGCGGCATGAATAACTGCATCCACTCCGTGCATAGCTTCATTGAGCGATACCACATCCAGTACATCACCAAATACCCATTCAACTTTGGCATTAATGTGGGCGGGAATAAAAAATGGCGCGGCCTTATTGTGTTGAATAGCCCGCACAGCATACCCCTTTTCCACCAGTTCTTTTATGATGTAAGCGCCTATAAAGCCCGAACCGCCTGTAACGAGTATTTTGGTTAACAAGTGCAAAAATTAACAGGGCACGAAGATAACCTTTCTCCCACAAAACGGGTCAGTATAAACACGTAATGCATGTTCTAAAATAATTTATGTGCCTTGAAATAATAAGTGAGTGCGCATACCGGCGACCAGATTATTCAACGCAAATCATATTGGCGTTGCCGGTTTAACTAATATTCATAATATCCTTTGCCTGTTTTACGGCCCAGTTGGTTGGTGGCTACTTTTTCTTTTTGAATGGGGGAAGGTTGTAACCGGTCGGGTTTACCCAGGGCATCATAAACCTGGCAGCTTACGGCATAATTAATATCGTTGCCTATAAGATCCATGAGGCGGAAGGGCCCCATTTTAAAACCTGATGCTTCCAGCAGGGTATCGATGGTTTGAAAATCGGCTACTCCCTGTTCTGCCAGTCTTAATGCCTCCAGGTAATAAGGGCGGGCAACATGGTTTACAATAAAACCAGGTGCATCCTGGCATAGAACGGGTGTTTTATCCATTTGCCGGGCTGTTTGTACAATGGTATCAATAGTTTGCCCGTTGCTGAAGGGAGTAGCTACTACTTCAACCAGTTTCATAATGGTTGCCGGATTAAAAAAGTGCATGCCGGCCACCCGTTCGGGATGCATTACTTTTTGAGCAATTTCAGAAACCGAAAGGGATGATGTATTGGTGGCAAAGACCACTTCGCTGTGGTTCACTTCGGCCAGTTGATTAAACAGTCCTACTTTAATTGCTGGTTTTTCAACAATGGCTTCAATGACCAGGTCGGCGATGCAGTCGTTAATGTCAGAAACAAATTTTATGCGATTCAGAATGGCAACGCCAGCTTGGGCAGAAATCTTATTTTTCTGCACCAGAGTTTGCAGGTTGCTTTCCATAGCAGCTTTGGCTTTTTGGAGCATGCCTGTATTAACATCGTATAAGAGTACATGAAAGTCGTGTTGGGCTGCCGCCTGGGCAATGCTACTGCCCATAGTTCCTGCGCCGCAAATGCATATTGTTTGAACCATAACGTGAATGGTGAATGGTCAATGATGAATGGGTTGCCGTTACAAACAGTTAGGTGGCGCTTGTAAATTGCCGCAGGAAACGCACATCGTTTTCGCTGAACAAACGAATATCATTAATGCCGTATTTGAGTAGGGCGGGTCGTTCAATACCCATACCAAACGCAAAGCCGGTGTATTTGTTGGGGTCGATATTGCAGTTTTCAAGCACTTTCGGGTGCACCATACCGCAACCTAATATTTCGAGCCAGCCGGTACGTTTGCACACGGCACAACCTTCTCCACCGCAAAGCTGGCAGCTGATATCCATTTCAGCGCTGGGTTCGGTGAATGGAAAATAAGAGGGACGGAACCGCACTTTTACATCTTTGCCATACATTTCCTGCACAAAAAAGTACAGGGTTTGCTTCAGGTCGGCAAAAGAAACGTTTTCATCAATATATAAGCCTTCGATCTGATGAAAAAAGCAATGGCTGCGGGCGCTGATGGTTTCGTTACGGTAAACGCGGCCCGGGCAAATAATACGGATAGGCAACTGGCCTTTTTCCATAGCCCGTATTTGGGTGTTGCTGGTATGGGTGCGCAGCAGCCAGTCGGGGTTTTGCTGAATATAGAACGTATCCTGCATATCGCGGGCCGGATGATGTTCGGGCAGGTTCAATGCAGTAAAGTTATGCCAGTCGTCTTCGATCTCAGGACCTTCAGCCACTGAAAAACCCAGCCGGTTGAAAATGCTGATCACATGATTCAGGAAAAGATTGATGGGGTGGCGGGTACCCAATGGCAATGGATCGCCGGGCAGGGTTACATCAATAGCAGCCGCAGTGGTTGTGCTGTCGCCTTCCACTTGCTGTTTCCAGCTTTCGTATTTGGTTTCGGCCAGTAATTTGAATTCATTTAAAATTAATCCGAATTCTTTCTTTTTATCGGCCGGAACATTCCTCATTTCGGTAAACAGGTTCTTTACAATACCCTTTGTACCCAGGAATTTAATACGGTAAGCCTCCAGTGAATCAGCCCCATTGGTAGGCTGACTCTCAATTTCCTGCTTATACGCTGCAATTTGTTGTAACAGTTCGTCCATACGGCAAAGATAAGATTCCTGGTTTTAAGTTCTGCCTACTTCCAGGTACACCTGATTTGGGTTGTTGAAAATAGGGTTGCTACCTGTAATTTATTCAGTTTCAGTAATAAAATCATTTTACAATAGCAATTTTTTACTTTTTCATTTCTCATTTTTTATTCCACATGGCTCATTGCTTATATTGCAGGCATATGTCGGATACATTATATATCGGAGATTTTTTGCAACCGGTTAACCGGTTCATGATTTCGGAAGATGAAGGTTATAAGGATGGGCAGATCGGCAAAAAGATCGTGGTGTATGAAGATGAGGAATTACCCGATCTGAAGGCCGCCGATATTGTATTGGTGGGTTGCAATGAAGTAAGGGGAAGCGGGCAAATACAATCTGGGGTATCGGGCCCCGATACCATTCGCCGGCAGTTTTATTCTTTATACCAATGGCATACCGATGTTAATCTGGTAGATATTGGTAATATAATCCCCGGCGCATCTTTGAACGATACGTACGCCGCTTTGAAAACAGTGCTGGCCGAATTAACGGATGCCGGAAAAACCGTTGTAATACTGGGCGGTTCTCACGACCTTACCCTGGCGCAATACCATGCTTATACAAGCCGCAATAGAATTATTGAAGCCACTTGTGTTGATGCACTTATAGACCTGAGCATAGAATCGCAAAACCGGTCAGAGAACTTTTTAATGGAAATACTTACCGGTGAGCCCAACTTTATAAAACATTATAACCATATCGCTTTCCAGAGTTATTATGTACATCCCCATATGCTGGAAACGATGGATAAGCTACGCTTTGATTGTTTCAGGGTGGGCCATGTGAAAGAGAATATCGAAGAAATGGAACCGGTGATACGCAACTCAAACTTGTTCAGTTTTGATATTGCCGCCATAGCCCATGCATTTGCGCCCTCCAATCTGGTAACGCCTAACGGACTTACGGGTGAAGAAGCCTGTGTACTGACGCGTTTTGCGGGTTTAAGCCCTTCTATCAGTACAGTTGGTATTTATGGGTATGTGCCCGGCCGGGATAAGGATGATTTGACCGCCAAGCAGATCAGTCATATGTTATGGTACCTGATAGATGGCTATAACAAGGGTCAGCGTGAAGCCCGTTTGGAGGAGAAGGACTCGTTTAATGAATTCCACATGGCATTTGCCGAAATAGAAACGGTTTTTTTACAAAGCAAGAAGACCGGTCGCTGGTGGATGCAGTTACCCGATAAGAAATATATTGCCTGTTCTTATAAAGATTATCTGCTGGCCAGCAGTAATGAAATTCCGGAACGGTGGTTGAGGGCGCAGGAACGGGAGTAGTAAATGTTGAATATCCAATATTGAATATCAAATTTTGAAGTGGCGAAATTTAAAGTAACTAAAATAAATAAGTTGATGGCTATGAAGCGTTATGAAACCGTATGTCCTATTTTTTACTGTAAAGTATTTGCTTCACTTCGACGTTCAACATTTAACATTCGATATTCAATATTTCGCATCGCCGGCTTTTGGCTTTCTGCTTTCTGCTTTCTGCTATTTTCCTGCTCAACACAGAAACAAATTTCCAAAGCTGCCAACATAGCCCTTTTACAGGATTCCAGCTTGCAGCATGCGCATGTGGGCATCAGCCTGTTCAATGCGTCGGACAATAAATACCTCTACGATCATAACGCCAAAAAGTATTTTGTACCTGCTTCCAATACCAAGCTTTTTAGTTGTTATGCGGCCTTAAAATACCTGGGCGATAGCCTGCCGGGCATGCGGTATTGGGAAAATGATACGGCGGTGTACCTGGTGGCTACCGGTGATCCCAGCCTGTTGCACAGCGATTTCAAAAAGAATCCGGTTATCGATTTTCTGCAGAAAACCAACAAGCATATTTATATAACGGATGGCAACTGGAAAGAGGAAGCCCTGGGCGCCGGCTGGTCATGGAGCGATTATAACGATAATTATATGGCCGAACGCAGTGCATTACCGGTGTATGGTAATATCGTGCATTGGGTGCAGGAAATTAATGAAAATGCTACCAGCAGTGAAGGCGTGCCCGACCAGGCGTCGATTTACTCCACTCCCGAAATAAACTGGAAAGTCCGTTTTGCCGGTGTTACGCGCAAAGCCTTTTTTGTACAACGCAACCGCGACGACAATTTCTTTTTGATCACGGAGGGAACAGAAAAGAAGAAAGAGCAGGATGTGCCTTTTGTTACACATGGTATTCAATCGGCCCTTGAGTTGCTGCCCA
>Ga0307509_10006018_pt1 | contig 16553 bp, 19 predicted proteins | sample 10_EM_MG_FD_202245 | JGI IMG/M metagenome (GOLD analysis project Ga0307509, IMG submission 202245) | Populus trichocarpa ectomycorrhiza microbial communities from riparian zone in the Pacific Northwest, United States - 10_EM | ecosystem: Host-associated > Plants > Roots > Unclassified | place... | reverse complement strand
GATAATCAGGAGAACCGGAAGCCCTACCAGCAGCGGGCGACTCCTCGGGATCCTCAACAGCGTTTGAGGATGCAAGTGAGGAGGTTCTGGCAGAGGAGTCAGAGGGAGCACGGGGTGGAGGCGGTGCAGAAGGCGTTCCAGATGACACTGGACGATCTTGGTTTTGAGGCGGCTCACAATGTGATGGGTTGTCAGGATTGTCGGTGGGAGGGGCGCAACATAGTGTACTGCATTCGGTCGGTACATAATCGCGACCATCCATACCATGTCTGCCCGGGTCAAGGTCAGGAGTGCTGCTAAGACGCTTTGATAGTTGTTTTAGTTTATTTATTTGGGGAATATTATCGTCTTGTGTCCACCCCCTTTTTATGTCACGAATCTCTTGACATAAGTGCGTGATATCAGAAGGTAACACTGTTGTTCGTGACAATTCCAGCCCACTGCGATGATTATATCCCCCAAATTTTGCACAGCCGGTGGAGGACACCTTATGTATCTTAACCTATGTCATTTGTGGGACAGTCTGGCCGCATTCTGAGCTACCAAACAGGTAGGCTGATTCCCGTACCAAAACCTCATGAAATGGCCGTTTGCAGGAAGAACAGGTCCCGCCATCGCGGGAAGCGTGTTAGAGTGGGCGCAGCGGAGGCCACGATTGTATGACACTGAATTCTTGTAATTTTTTTGACGCCCTGAGGCTCAGCATCAACAAAGTGCTTGATCAAGAATTGATGAATGACGCGTCTTTTTTATTTTGCCTCGCACTTATGTTTGGATGGTGTAAAAAGTATATGAAGCTACAGGGGAACACTATAGCTACAAGGTAGTACTAAAATTGTGGCCGGAATGTTGTTGTGGAAGGAGATGTGGCCGGGTGTCCGGGTGACCGGTGAACTACTGTATAAGCTGTTTCACGAGTGATGCGCAGGGAATCTCGGAGAGGATCGTACTTCGGTTGAAGAGTTCAAGGAGGAAGTATCCAGCTACTCGAGCGAATGTACGGTTTTGCTTTGCCCCCAGATTGGAGGGGTCCGCTTCAAGCTGCTCGTTGGCATGGCGTTCAGCGTCGAGTACGAGATTATACGCGCTGAGGTAGGTGGGCCAGTCTTCACGCCATTTGTCGTACGGGGCAGGCTTGGCAGGGAGGGAGCTGGAGAATAACTCAACTGTCGTCATGAGAGGCTGCGTCACGGATTTGGGGATGGGCACACCCAAGCAACCTGCGAGGGCAGGTGCGTTTGTTTACATTTATTTGTCACTCGCCAAATCGACCACTCGCGCGCGGCCACAGCAGCCTTTAATTCGTAGGATATTCAGGACGTCAGCCCTGCATATCTCTTTCCATACAATTGTCATCTTCATCCTTTCAGCCATCCAGGCTACCTCCGGTTTCGGTCTGATGGCGATTCCAGGGTACGAGTCGACGGTTAAGACGGTCACTGAGCACGTCAATGAATCATGAACGTTCAGCCCTGGTCAGAATTGGATCTGGTTGGGCCGGTTGGTGTCGGGTTCGGGGCCGGTCCGTCTGCTGGAATCGGCCGTGGTGAGTTTTGGTCGTCGGCGCGGTCGGTTCTGCCTTGCTTCACTGCGGGTTCTTTCATGGAACCGGTTGGGAAAAACCCTGTCTCATGCGAGTGTAGGACACAGACCTTCTAGTATATATGTGTAAATTAGCCACACCTGCCGCTGGAGACTATCCCGTTATCTCGATAACCACCGACAGCAATCCTGAGAATAATCTACACTACGGAGTCGGCGCTTCTGTAGTGAGAGACAGTGAACGCAGGATGATGAACGAGTTGATCACCGCTTCTTTCTGGCCACTAACCCGCCGCGCAGGGCCGCGACGTTCGAAATCATCCCTCACCACCGCCGTACCCTGACGCCTCCCATGGATTCTTTGGAGGCAAGATCTCGTGATGTGCAAGAACGGACGTTCTGCAAATGGTTCTTAATCTCCGCTTTCACCTTCACCTATCCGTCCTAACATCGCCCATCAGGCTGAACACGAAACTAGAATCGCAAGGGTATCAACCAATGACCTCTCTCGTCAAGGACCTGTCAGACGGTGTTCGGCTTATTCAGTTGATGGTGAGGCCTTCCTTCATCTCTCAGGCGTGTTCTCACAATACGCGGCAGGAAATCATGGGTGTGTTCCACTTGCTTTCGACTTGATTGGTGTGCATGAACGCTCAACTCACCCTAGGCGATGTTTCACTGGGAAGATACAACAAGAACCCAAGGATGCGCGTTCAGAAGGCGGAGAATGTCAATCGGGCTCTCGAGTTCATCAATTCGCGTGGTGTTAAGCTCACGAACATCGGGCCAGAAGGTTCACCTCTCATCGGAAACACAACACACTTCCCTCACACCAAGCTCAGATATTATCGACGGAAACCTGAAGCTAATCCTTGGAATGATATGGACGTTGGTGCTTCGGTTTACCATTGCCGATATTAGGTCCGCTGCACGTCTGCACTCTCGACGCTAACGATTGCTCAAGCAACTCCATGCTAAAGTGAAGAAGGCCTTTCCGCAAAAGAAGGCCTGTTACTCTGGTGCCAACGCAAGACAGCGCCGTACAAGGAAGTGGACGTCCAAGACTTTTCTACGAGCTGGTCCGACGGCCTTGCTCTGTACGCATTCTTCCCTCGCCTACCACCCTATATGCGCATCCCCTAACCAAATCCTGTTGCAGGTGCGCGTTGATCCACTGCCATCGACCGGATCTGCTTGACTACGATAAACTGGATAAGGCATGTTGTACGGTCGACCTGCCGTTTCGTTGTTCTCATCACTGGCTTACAGACAGATCGACATGGTAACACCCGTCTCGCACTCCAGGTAGCAGCAGAACACCTAGGGATTCCGGCACGCCCGTCATATACTCGTGCGGGCTTCGACTCATTGTTATTGTAGCAACTCCTAGAGGTTGAAGATTTGTGCGATTCGAATCGCCCCGACGAACGGAGTGTCATGACCTACGTTGCGAGCTACTTCCACGCGTTTTCGACCATGGGTACGTGCTGCCACAGATAACATTTCGCATATGGTCGAGCCTTCCGCAGATCAGGCCCAGACTGTGTCTCGGAGGGTGGAAAAGTTTGCCGAGCTCATGCAGTCAGTCTGGGTCAGCAGAAACGACTACGAACGCCGAGTTCGAGCGGTACGTCCTCATCCCTGTATGATATATCAATCTTGACCCCGCCGTCAAGCTGCTCCACGCGCTCGAAGAGGCACAAGCGGGGTGGAGCGCGATCAAATTTGAGGGAACCTATGCCGACGCCATGAATCACTCGGTCCAATTTTCGACCTACAAACAAACGATCAAGAGGAATTGGGTCACCGAGAAACAGGATCTCGCGACTCTGTTCAGCAACGTCCAAACTAAACTGCGGACATACGGACTGAGAGAGTATTTACCACAACCGGGACTCACTCCTGCGGTGTGTACCACGCACCCTGTTGTGTTTCTTCGCCATCCTTCTTACTGCAATTACAACACAAGGATCTCGACAGCGCCTGGGCTTCCCTGCTAAGTTCAGAGGCGAGGACTTCGAGGGCTATAAACGCCCAAATCCGAGAGTGAGCTGGACTTCGAGCGCACAACTCCCTGTTGAATCTGTTTATAGGATCAAGGATTCATTACGGAGAGCGTACGCAAATTTGGCCAATAGCTTCGAGAGAAGGTTGAATGCGATTTCTACGGAGCTCGCGAACATCGGCGGCCCACTGGAGGTACTCAGCCAGATATGCTGGCAAGCGCCGTTGTTAATTCTCCTTCCGTAGGGCCAGCAAGGGCACATCCGTACCCTCGAAGGTCGTATACCTGAACTCTCAGACGCCCTGAAGGAGGTCGCAGAAGCAGAGGCTGCCTGCAGCAATGCCAATATCGACGAAAATGATCACACGGTGTTCAGCTGTCAGGACCTCAGGTTCGAATTCGAGTTGGTCATCCAGAACATCTCAAAGAAGATTGCATTCCTCGATAATCAGGTTTGAACACTTGTTGTTCCCTTCACCAGCCTTGCCTGACCCCGGCGGGCAGATCGTATCCCGCAATATGACCAACCTGACCCCAGCACAATTGGAACAATTCGAAACCACGTTCCGGTACTTCGACAAAGACGAAACCAACACGCTCAACCAGTTTGAAATGTCTGCCGCCTTGGCCAGCCTCGGCATTGTATACCCAGTGAGCTGGGTCCAATGATCCGAGGAACAAATATCTCATTTCACCATACACAGGACGAAGATCTGGACATTATTTACGATGAACTCTTACAGGGATACGGTGCGGTCACATTTGAAGCGTTTATCAACCTCCTGGTGAGTCCGCGCGCACGCGCAACCACGCAACAGCGGGCCTGACATTCTCTGAAGGTCGACATAACGGAAGACCAGACGACGCCGGAACAACTCCGCGACGCGTTTAGGGTTCTGGCAAACGACAAGGTGAAATGTCTCCACGTCATTTGGGTGACCCATCGTCTCACTCCTATACAGCCTTTCGTCACGGAGCTGGATCTCCGCCTGGCGCAGGTTCCAGGGCACTCGATCGATTACTTGAAAGAGGCGATTCCGTTGAATACCAGTGAGGTCGGGGAGCCGGAGTACGATTACGAAACTTGGTTAGATCAGGTTTTTGCATAGAGTCATTGTATCCTTAGTGTCATATGTCATGCATCTATATCCAGGAGGAGTTGGGAACGTGGGAAAATGTCTTTTTGTTCCGGAGATGGAAACCCCTTCCACGCCAAAGCCGGCCACGCCAAAGAAGCCCGTGTACGTTGGAAGCGTTGAAACTTCTGGGGATACGTGGACCGACATTCGTGAAGCGACAAAGGTACACCTGCACGACGAGTTGCCGTATCACGTCTGACGAACTTTGGTGTGCAGAGGTTGTCGTTCTCCGATTTCTCTCGCATCAGTGAGATGCCCTGCGTCCGGAGCAGCCTTTTGACCGGCATCGCCAGTGGCATCGGGGTTGGCGTAATTCGTGGGGTTTCTGCGCGTAAGTCTGCTCGCCAGTCGACCTTCACCTCGTAACCGACGACTCCCGCGATCCAGGACCATTCGTCGCGTCTAACTGGGCCATGTCTACGTTCCTCGTGATATCGACCGGAGCCTGGTACGGACCTCCACACGCGCTTTCCTTTCCAAGGGACCTGATGGACCCCACCCAATAGGACCTTGTGTCAGAACGCCAAACGTGACGAATTTATACGGATCCATCGCGTAATGGATTCAATGCCTCCAAGAACTCTGAAAAACGACAGCGGAAAGGAGCCTCGGAATGATTGATGCCACTGGTGAGTCGCCATACTCTATTGGTCTACGGTCTACGAAATCTAATCCCATGCTCGTTTGTCCCAGTTTTCGACCAGTTCGGGATCGTGCTGGAGGAACGGTGCGTTGAGCAGCCAATTACACAAATTAACGAACCCGCTTACCCTGAACAACTGCTGGAAATCGGCAAACCCACCCTTCAAGACGAACACCTCGTACCCGATGTCGGCGGCGCCTTCCTGCAACAGCCTTGCCTCGGTGTATATCTGATCGAAAAACCTGAGCGAATCAGCTTGGACCAGTATCGGACGGTGCCCACCCGCGCAGCCTTTGGACCTCTTTTGCGTGGGGAGAGTGAACCTCTGGGTAGGATGTAGGCCAGATAGACTCACCTCTGTTGAGACAAGGCACAATGGAATATTATCTTTGATACATCCTGGGTGTCGTCGATGAGCTGGTGCAGCTTGAGGAGGAATTTCTCAGATGGGATGTTTATCCCGCCTTTGATGTTGCCTCCTCGGTAGTCGTCGTCGCGGACGTCTACGACGAGATAGTCGTTGGTTTCGCTCTTGATGAGAACCTTGAGCTCTTGTGGGGTTATGTACTTAACCATCCTGCTCGCTGTCCGAATCTCGCCGTGAATCGTGCGAGTTTCTTCGCCCGAATGGGAATGCCGGGCATAAAAGCCAGCGAGGCTCAAACGTGATGACGCGACCTCCCACAACTCTTCCTCCTCACCACTAAACCCAAATGACTCTCCCTCAACCAGTCCCACCCTCCTGGAAGGTACTACAATCCATAGCATGCTCCACCCATTCTGACGCGTTTTTTCGCTTTCAGGACCTCGGAAAGTCCTCCAATGACCTCCTGGGCAAGGATTTTCCCATCCACGGCGCCGCTCTCGACGTAAAGACCGCCACCTCATCTGGTGTGTCCTTCAAGGTCGCCCTTGTCAGGGACTCCAAGGCTGCTATCACTGGCGACATTGAGACCAAGTACAACGTCAAGCACCATGGCCTCACTCTCACCCAGACTTGGACGACCGCGAACGTGCTCCGGACCCAGGTTGAGCTAGAGAACCAGATTGCCAAGGGTTTGAAGTTCGACCTCGCGACTGCTTTGTTACCCGAGAAGGGTTCCAAGTCTGCTTTGTTGACTGCAACTTACAAGCAACCTGGTCTCCACACCCGTGCCTTCCTCGACATCTTCAAGGTCCGGCATTGTATCTAACAGGCGTGTCCTCTGCAATGTCCTAATCGTGGCCGTTTTTAGGGACCAACGTTCACTGCCGACACCGTCTTCGGCCGTAACGGATTCCTTGTTGGTGCTGAGGCTTCATACAACGTCACCGAGGGTCGCCTCACCCGTTATTCTGGTGCCGTCGGCTTCAGCGCCCCCGACTACGCTGTCGCAATCCACAGTTTGGGCAATTGGTCTACTTTCGCTGCCAGCTACTATCATCGCGTGAGCCCAGATGTTGAAGCTGGTGCCAAGGCCATCTACGACACCAAAGCTACCACCGCCGGTGTTAACCTCGAGGTTGGTGCCAAGGCGTAAGTCTTTTCTCTTCCTACCACTCTAGGTCGGGCCCTGAGTGTTTACGTGTCGATCACAGCTATCTCGACTCGGCCGCCTTCGTCAAGGCTAAGATCAACAACGCCGGTATCCTTGCCCTTGGTAGGTGGTCGACTAGACAGGACAGGACCTATATGCTAAAGCCCCCCTGTTGCAGGATACACCCAAGCCCTGCGCCCAGGCGTCAAGGGTTCGTTCGGACTCGCTATTGATACCCAGAAGCTAAATGATGTCTCCCCCACCGGCCCTGCTCACAAGGTCTGTCACTATACAGCCCTCCAACTCGTCCCTTTTGCTGACCTGCTTCTTCCCCAGGTTGGAGCCAGCTTCACCTTCGAAGCGTAGTAGTCCTGTGTTTATAAGCAGCCACCTGCATATTTGCGTGATCCCCCAAAAGGTTGCGAATACTTGCCTATGACCGTGCCGCCTCAGGGAACCCGGGCAGCCCACTCCTGACCCTGGTTGAATGTCGTTGAACGCGAACCCAAATCTCAGTGGCATTGAACGTAACCTGAGCGGGTCTATTAGTCCGATATTGCATATGCTACCAGCCCGCGCGAAGTCGTATTCCGAATCGACCGGGGCCATTGCGCCGATTGATTACAATTGCTTTTGCAATTTTCCGTTTTCGTCGGCCACCCTCAACGTCGAATCATTTCCTCCCGCAAAAGGAACCATCTCTAGCATGGTCCCGCGTGAAAATCATTCCCAGGTCTCAAGATCTTAAGCTACCCGAGACGGCCTTATCCCAGGGTGTCATCGTGGGACTGCTTGTACCGTCCATGAGTTTTGTGGAATGAGATATGGTGCGGTCTGGCGGACACCCCGGCGTCACCAACCCTCCTCATCTCCCCGACGTGCACCCACTCCCTATCTCGCTTCCACTTCCTCGGCGCTTTGTGACCCACAATCCTCCGGACTCACCCCTCTGTCCCATCCTGGGGTGTCACCGGTTCCGCCCGTCACCCGCCTCCTCTCGCCTTTTTGACCCACCAAACGATAGACTAATCGTGTTTGTTCTGTGGCATGGGACTGCGGGTGTGAACTCTGAAAATGCTTTGGGGTGGATTTTCCCGATAGTGGATTACGATCTCATCACACTGGGCTCACTCTTCTATGGTCAGCTTTCGTATTCGGCCAAAGCGGACCTTGTGGGGCCGTCTGGTCCCCGCCGAACATGGCTTTTGGGCGTTCAGGGACTCAAAGTGCAAAAGGTTTCGAGCTTGAGGGTCATTCGTCGGTCACCTGTCCTGTTCGAGCCAGTCCCCCTCTCGCCCTCTCGTCGTAATTTCCGTCTCTCATCTTCCCTCCTCTCCTCTCCCAAGGCCCTTGCGGCCGCGACCACCCAATCGGTGAACGCGAAGGCGTCCGCCCCAGCACCACACCAAACTGATACGTCTTTAGGTTAAACCCGGAGACCCTCCAGTTAAGGTTGAAGGGCGTACGTGCCCCCTTGTCCTCGTTCATCACCGTGATCACAATTTCTCCAAAGGCGTGTACCCCCTTTGGTGGGGGTTGGAGTATGGTTGGTGCCTGAAGTCATCATGCAGTCAGGAGAGGATCCATTGTTTACGGCTCTCGTTCCCGTTGGGTCTCTCGATATCCCCCCACGGGGGTATGAGTGGAATATGGTGTGGATGTAGCCAATTGATGGCTCATTCACCAATATCGCTGAACCATCATCGCAATTTCACCTCCGGCGAGACTTCCAGCGCCTAGTAGTTGGGTCCCTGGTTTCTAGTTGCCGGTTGGATGGGAGGGCCGCTTTCAGAGGTTTCCTGCGTGAGGTTGCCCGCTACCCCGGACCCGATACCCTCCTGACCGCCTGGCACAGAACTTTCTCTTCTGGACGCTCAATTACCTTCACCTCATTCACTGTTTGCCTTTTTTTATGATAACAAAAAAGATGGGGCGGGGTTCTGATTTTTTCGGGGGTGTTTAGTATCTCGGAACGTGCCCTAATGGCCGGAGGCACAACCGCACGTGGACAGGTCCCAGCGTACGCCGGCGTCTACCTCTCACTGTACGACCTTGCGTACCCTCGCAGCACTTCTGGGCCGCTCCTGTTACCAGACCAGGATTCCGTGCCGAGTGCATTGTATTCCCCACCCATTGCCCTTGAACATCGCGATGTCCTTCGTTCTTTTCCCCACTTTGAAAGAGGCCACTCACTTCAACAGGGTTTTCAACAAGGTTCGGGTACTGTATAGGCCACGTTTGCGAGTTCGGCTGGTTCGAACCGGGCCCACCAACGTTGCCCACGTGTACCACTGACGACCACGTCTTCTCCGGGTCCGTTTACGTCGAAGCGCTCTCCCCGAGGTGGAGTTTAACACGTGCCCCGAGCGCGAGAGCCACACAATCGGGTGATGTGGATTTTTGGCCGAAGGAGTCTCAGGTACGTCACGTGCGATTTCGTCGTCATGGAACCAACTGCGGCACAGGCGAACAGCGGGTGTAGCGTTCGCATTCTCCGCCTTAGTTCACCAGGATGCGCCTTTGGTTGTTATGGGGAGTGCTACTCTTGCTATGTCTCTCTGCAATACCAGGCCTGGCTAGTAGCGGGCAAACGCTGGGGATTAGGCGAGCACACCAGCCAAGGAAAGCTGATCAGATCACTCGTACGTACCTCCATTCTGTCACTATGACAAGTTAGGGGACGTCATGACTTCCTGCAGATATGGAGGACCAATCGCCGGGCCAGGCGCCCACACGAAAAAACCTACAACCTTCCAAGCGGCCCCCAAGCTCGAAAATACCCATCGTACCCTGGACTATTGCGCCTCGCGAGTTAGTCCGCCGTAATAAATTTTGTCGCCCCAGGTCGTGCGAGTCCGGTGAGCACCGTTTCTCGTCGGCTGATCGCAGCTACGCGCTCAACTTGAGGAACAGTGGGCGGTGGAAACTGTGCAACGTCTGCCTCGACGAAGGGTTCGGCCCCAACACCCCTCCCTGACGGTGGAAGTTGGTACATCTTGACATCTCTGACGTCTATTTTGTTGCTTTCCTCTGTTTGAGACCCCCGCTTTGTAAGTCCTGGTAGCGTGATGCCTTCGCCTCTGCTAAGAGCCCTGTCCTCAGATCCCCATGGACGATGTTATGAAAATGTACTGATACACTGCTCCTTTGATTGCCGGACAGATGAGTGGTTGTGATGTATATTGTACAGATACAAGAGAATGGGGGAACGTAACGAAGAGAGCCAGGGGGTCACTGAAAATCGTTAGTTAGAAGAGACGGAGTTGGTTATCCAAGCATGCACCGCCTCGAGCTTTGCGTAACCTCGAGAGCCGCTCAACCCGCCAACAACGATAATAAAATGCGCTAATCCCACCGCCACCACAAACGTCAGCACAGAAGTTACTGAGAAGCACTTGGAACTCTCTGATTCCGGGTTTGACAATATCGAACTTGGTGTCCATGCAACGGGCTTCTGTGTCTTTGGACTGCGTGCAGCGAGCTCGTCGAAGATATCTTTGTGGAGGACGAACGCTCTTGTCGTCTCATCCAGAAGCACCTCTGTTTGAGCTCAATCAATTAATCCCCTACGACCGGGACAACGGTTGATAGGCCAAACCTTTCATCTTGACGTCATTCCCGACGCCAGCATCGACGCCCTTCCTGAACCATTCCTTGATTCTCTTGACCTCGTCCATGTTCGCCATGGGAGGGTTACTCCTCCCCTCACTGCCCATGACACAAAATTCGAAAAACGTTGTTCCTTGCACGCCCGCGAGATCGTACGCCTTTCGAATACTCCTCTTCATGATCTGCCCCCCACTGAGATCTCCCATATATCGGATATAGGAGTGAGCTAAGAGTCTCCGGGGTTCCTCCTGTATGAGGTGGGTCAGATGAGATATGTATGCGTGGAAGGCGGGTGGGGGTGAGGAGATCAGGGTTTGGTTGGTCGGGTGGTTCTTCCACGAGGTATCGTCGTCTGGGACTCCCAATAAGAGAGAGATGTCCGAGGAGAGGGCAGAGGCACGGGCGAGCAGAGCAGGATTATACGTCGTGGAGAGGACACTGTCGTTGGCGTTTGCAGCCAGTCCCTCCTCCAGTATACTAAGGGTAGACGAGGGCAGAGATCGGTGGTCAGAATACATCAAGGGTTGACGAGAGGACGTACGCGTAGACATGCCAGAACATCATGAGGTAGCGGATGTACTCCTCGCGGTCAAGTTCGCCCTTGGTGAGGCGACTGGCACCCTTGCTCTTCCCGATCTCGTCGTGGAGCCTCGCGGTTCCTGTCTTCAATATCGAGCCGGCGGGTTGGGTCATATCGACCTTTGCTTCGATGTGGTGGGTGGACATGGTGGGTGGCGGGAGGGGGGATTACAACAGAGGCCGGCTCTTATATGTAAGTCCAGGTGACGGCAACAGGGCAGGTGGCAGTGCGAGCAGGGGACGTGAAGCTTGCCCAGGCTCACCGGATCTTTGCGACCCATCTTATCCCGTTATCGAAAACGCCAGTGAGAAGCCACCATCCGATCCGAAGTCGACCGATTTGGCACCAGAATATAGTAGGATACATGCGGGTGAGTGGTTTGGCGTAATCTCTGTCAATCGTCGTATCTGTGACCCACCCAGATTATGGCAGATAGTGTCAACGCCACAGAGGCGGTGGGGTCAGCGCTTAGCATTCAATATTCATCGATCAATTTGTACAACGCCGACCGCCATGACAAGCGTGACGGGGCTCTTGTATTCAATCGCCGTCCAGGGCTACAAGGTGACATACATATCTCCTTACACTCCAACTTGTCCAACCGAGATCCATACCAAACTTCTGACACAGGTGACTCAAGCGATCTCTGCGTGAGTAAAGAGCGCCTGCGTGATTAATTCGGTCAGAGTCAATCCTGGTCCGAAAAGTAGTTGCAAACGGGTCAGACTGACTGCAAGGGGGGAGACCTTTGCGGGCGGGAGGGATGATTTGGGTCTTTCGATGATATCAGGCAACGGCGGTCGGTTGATTGTTAGCTTAGCGGAAGCGACGAGATTGGAGAACTCGAAGCTTTCATCTGTGGATCGGTTGAAATCGGGGCTCTCGTCATATGACGCGTTCAAACGCTCTTCCGCAGCCACGCGCATGTATGACTCTAGTCGCTTCAACTTCCGTCGGGATGTAGTGTCTTTTGGAGGTCAGAATCATTTGGGGCGAATACAGTGGTCGCACGCACTCATTGCAGTTCCTAACATCACGCCACCGCCTATGACCCGCCAGGTTTCTTGGTGGGGTTTCATACCTGCACTATCTGAATCGGAAATGGTGCTAGGTTTGCGAGGAGCAGCTCTTTGGAGAACAACTGGCGCGGGAGATCCGGATGTTTCCCTTTGTTGGTTGGTCCTGGTGGCCGAGATCCTGGGGCAAGTCAGTTTATCAATGACAACGGTCGGACGCTGTGCTCACAGTTTGACTTTCGTTCTCCGACGCCGGCTGTCTCGGCCACGTGCACGGTTATCCCGATACCCAAAGCCTCGCTGAACGTACGGAACTGGGGTCAAGTGGGTTGGGGGGTGGGATGAGAGGGGATAAAACTCCGCGAAATGCACATCTGGGGAAGGGGACAAGAACTCGTCTCGCGCGACATCAGAGCGAGTCGTGGAAAATTCATCGCAAGATGTGTCCCCGTTCGGGGCGATAGAAGTTCGTGTCGAGTTGTCTTGCGCGATATCTGAGACCATCATCGGCGGCGTGGGTGACGAGCCCTTTGGCAATCTGGAGTTGAAAATGGGAGAGTTTTCATCTGGCGTTGTGACAGAGGACGACGATGGAGACGGTGGGGGGACTGTGATTGGCTCAGGGTTGAGTGAAGGACGTCGAATTACGTAAGGGCGTTTCGCGTATGGTTGTGAAGGTGAAAATGCTGTGGGGATCGCTCATACCACCACATCAAGAAGGGTGAAGTAGAACTCACGTGTGTAGTTGTTCCAAAACGGCACGATTGGGTGATGATTGCCCTGCAATCCTGATAAACGATGAGTAAAGCGGAGCGTGGGGTAAACTGACGGACAACCTTGAGGTTGTGTTGGATCGTAGAAGGAGTGGGAAAACATGCAAGAGTCGCCACGGCTGCAGTAGCCTCGAGCAAAATAACGGCAAGGAATCGAATGGCGAGGAGTAGAACCAGCCTCGTGACGAGGAGCCTTCGGGGGTCGAATGGAAGAAGAAAATGACCGGAAGTTCATGTTGATAACCAAGCACCAGGCGGATTATCGTTGGTCGGGTGTGCAGAAAGAAAGCGAAAGAGGTCCTTGAACGAAGGAAAGCGCCGGAACACGTCGGCTTTTAACATGCTCAAGCTGGTTATAAGGTTCATTGCTGCAGAACACGGGAAGCAGGTTTATGCCGTGAAAAACGGGACTGTGGCTCTACCGTGGTTTGCCCCTTCCATCGAAAAGCGTGGGTGAACGACAAAAAACGAGCAGATTAGGTTTCACTTTGGGGGGACCGACTTTTGTTCTGGATCTCTCTTGTCGCTCGTGGTAACAAAAGGACGTCAGTGCTTCAAGCGCTGTTACACGATTGGGCTGTCCCGCTGACCCACGCTTGTGATAGGACGAGTTTGAGAGGAGCGAACCGGACGTACTCTCTTGAACCAAATGTAAGATGCCGAAGGTAAGCAACCGTCGAGCCCGTCCCCCCGACGAAGGGGTGAAACCCGGATGCGCGAGGCTCGAAAAGCAGAGTAGGTCGGGTACAATAGAGTCAGATAGGGCGGCCGTAGAAGACACAATAAGAGGAAAGACAAAAAGACCGCCCAGGGGTTGACACGAATACTCGGCAAAGCGTAGACAGTGGCGAGCAAACTAGTCCCCACCCGGAACCATTGGGGAGCAAACAACAGCGATCTCACCAGACTGTCTCCCACAACCTGGCGGCTCATGATCGCAGCCACGCTGGATTTCCCCACGTAATGCAGATTCGTCTCCAAAACCTTCGCGTGGCTTTGTTGTCCTTCCCGGCGGCTAATATGTAGCAAGGGCCTGGTACTCAACCGAACGTTCGGAACCGTTGAGCCAAGCTTCAAGGATCGCCATTACTCAGATACGGAGTGAATCTCGAACAATGGTAAGTGATAGGGTTATGAGGAGTAGCACCCGAACCCAGTTGTCTCGATCCCTGAATGCCTGAATGTTTCGTCGTCAGGTTCTAGATACCTCAGGCCGTGCTCACCCCAAGAGCGTAACTTACGTGCCGTCTCGCATCACCACTCATCCTCGTAAACCCACCACCTCAGTAACTCCCAAAACCGTGGCATTGCATATCGCTTATGTTATACGGCAAGCGTGCCTGCTGACAGATGGGAGTTGACAACCAACCTCCACTATGGCGAGAACAAGTGCAAGTTCAATGGTTGAGAGGCCACCCCGGTCCAATTTCCGAAGGGCCGCTTCAAACATCCTTCCGGCAAGTGGGGGCCGATAAACAACCGTCGTGGAAGTTAACTTCTGGCATGGTAAACCCCCCTCTCACATTGGGGTCCTGGTTGTGCTTGCTTCAACGCCCCCAGGTCAACCACGTCCTTTAGTATATGTGAGCCTTAGTTCTGGACCACGACGGCCGAAATCTAACGTTGTTCTGGTACTACGATTCGGAGAACCTCAGCGGATCCAGAGTAGCGCTCAGGAGAGCAACATCCAAAACCCCATGCCCACGAATTCGAACTCAAGGGCTGCGGCTACTTTATGATATGGGCCGGTGCGCTCGGAGTGTCCGTGATCCCACAATATGGCGGATTGAGGGTGTCCTATGTCTCGGGGGTGCAAGGTATAGGCGACATTGTCATCAAGACTCACAAATGTGTGGCATTCCCGAACTTAACGTGTATCAGTGGCACCATGTCCAAGTTAAACCACCCCACTTGGAGGATCCCACCAAATCCGGTCACAACAAAATCCTTGTCTTGTTGGTCGATCCTACTCAGAGGGTTCCCTCTGCCACGGATGTCGGACCTCAGCAGCGGGAGTGGGTGACCGAAATTGTGCACGGCGCGGATCCAAAATATGTGTTTGGGAGTCTTCCTGTCGAACTGCTCACGATGATCTCGGATGAGGTTGATGGGAGCCGAAAATACAGGGAGGAATTGATGACCGAACGGACCGTATTCGTGGAGGCGAATAGTGAGGATTGCTTTGGGATGGTTCGCGCCCGCCTTCGTTGTGCCCTCCGCGCAGCTGACCCTAGTATCCTGACGGTTGGACAGGAATTCAAATATTCAATGTGGTACTGCTTCAACCTTCAACTTCGACTCCTTCAGACTCATTCTCATGATGCGCCCCACGGCGAACGTTGATACTGGATTGGGGATGAAGATTGTGAAGGCATTTGCCGCGTGTCTTCACACCAATAAATCTCTCACTCTTCGATGCGCTGCGTCCCCGCCTACTGAGGGCACGTCGGAGTTGAGTGGGGAGAGTTTTATGCTCGTAGGCGAAAGAAGATTACAGGTCAAACAACGAATGTCCATTCCTACTCCACCCCGTCAAACCAAGGATCGCTCAGAAGCTCAGCCGCCGTGGACCGGTGCGCCGGATCTAGGCGCAGGCACCGTTTGATCAAGCTCACCACCCCTGTAGCTTCCTCGTCGGAAACTGCCCTCAGGTTGTTAAGGCGAGTTTCGATAGGCCAGAGGAACAAAGTCGGCTCCTTCTTAAGTCGGCCTGAGGAAAATGATAAACGAGGGTCGACAAGAATACAGCCCGACAACGAACACTTACAGGTCGGGGTGAAGTATTTAGCGGCCCCCGGAGAGACCTGTAGCTGCGCAGCGCGGAAATCCTCCTCGGTGAGCAGCATCATTTGATAAAGCATGCTCTCCGTCTCGTCCAAACCGAATTGTTCATGTGGCCGGTAGCGAAAGAGAGAGTTTGAGGTGACCAGTTCGAATATCTATCAAATTCACGTCATATTTTCCCCGCCCTCTCGTCATTAAATGCGAGCGCGTACTAGACAACCGAAAGTCCAGATGTCCGCGGGCTTGTCCCATTCTGCCTCAAGGTATTCCTCCGGTGGTCGTACGGGGGGAGTTGCCATCGTTCGGCTGCAATGGAGACCCGAGTGTTGCGCTGAAACCCGCTATGAACGCTTGGATCGAAAAAGTTCATCAAAAAATACATACCACAACCAAAATCGGCTAGCAAATATGTAGCTCGCATTGCCTCGTCTTCGGAGATCATAGGTAGCGGTTGTGAGACCGCAGCTTGCACCTCGCCATCGTGCGAGGCCTCCGGTGCATGTCGCTGCGAGGGATTCTTCGTAACCCATGCTTCAATGTCGTCCGTGGTCATCTTCGTAGAAAAAAAGACGTTGTCAAGTTTTAGATCAGTATGGACGACCTTGCGCTCGTGCGCATGTGCGATGCCGCGGAGCAGGTGAAGAGCTATCCGTTTAGCGAGAGGGAGCGGGAAGGCAGTTGTCTGCGCCTCGATGAGCGCTTTCACGTCCCCTCCGTATACAGGCATCACGAGGCACATGTGCGAGCCAGCGGAGCCCTTCCCGGGAATCGTGAACTCGTCCAGAAGTAACGTGCAATAAGGGGAGGAGGGCGGGCGCGAGACGATCCGGAGCCATCAGCAGATCGTGGAAAATCATGTACTGAAATATCATGGTCTACGAAAGTGGTAGACCCAGATATTCGATTATAACGTGTTATAACGGTTATAATCCTGAGCGCCAAAAG
>Ga0307509_10006017_pt1 | contig 16560 bp, 8 predicted proteins | sample 10_EM_MG_FD_202245 | JGI IMG/M metagenome (GOLD analysis project Ga0307509, IMG submission 202245) | Populus trichocarpa ectomycorrhiza microbial communities from riparian zone in the Pacific Northwest, United States - 10_EM | ecosystem: Host-associated > Plants > Roots > Unclassified | place... | reverse complement strand
CAGCGCCTCGGTGGCGTCCGCGCGAGCCATCGGCCAGCGGGACCACATCTCCACCTGGCACCGCGCCAGCAGCGCGTACGGCAGGAGGGCCGGGGCGTTGTCCCGTCGCACCCCCTCGATCACCGTGTCCAGCACGCGGCGGGCGAGCTCCCCGTCGCCGGTCCAGGACAGGCCCTGCGCGATCTCCATCGTCGTCTGACGTTCCTCGGGGCCGGTCCGGCCGCGCGTCTCGTCCAGCAGCGCGAGCAGGGCCGTACGGCCCGAACTCACGTCGCCACCCAGAACCTGTGCCCGGGCGCGCATCACGGCGGCCTGCCGACGCCGGGTGCCGTGCGTGCCGTCCGCCAGTGCCTCGCAGCGCACGGCGCTCTCGCACGCCTCGCGCATCCGCCCGTCCATGGTCGCGGGCACCACCGCGGCCCCGTACAGCTGAGAGGCGCGCGAGCGGTCCACCGACTCCACCGTCCGGGCGGCACCGACCAGTAGCTGGTGCGCGCGGCCCGGATCCCCGAGCCAGGTACAGGCCTGGCCGCGCAGCAACTCGATGTCCGCGGTGAGCAAAGGATCCTGACTGTGTGTCAGGGCCAGTTCGCACCACTCGGCGGCGTCGCGCGTCGTACCGCCGTAGAACGCGTCGTGCGCGGCTTCGAACAGCCGGCGGGCCGCGTCCGCGGGGTCCGGCGACAGCTCGGCGGCACGGCGCCAGGCGGGCGCGGCAGCCGCCAACGCCCCGCGCTGGCGCGCCTGTCGGGCGTCGGACACCAGACGGGCGGCGACCGACTCGTCCGGACCGGGGGCGGCGGCGGCCAGGTACCAGGTCTGCAGTTCGCCCGAACTCAGCTCGGCCAGTCGCCGGTAGACCTCCAGCCGCCGGACCGTGGCGCACTGTCCCAGCACCACCGGCCGCAGCACGGGATGCCGCAGCTCGCAGGCGCCGTCCCGCATCCGTACCAGACCTGCCGCCTCGGCCGCGTCCAGATCGGCGGTCGTGAGTCCGTCGAACGCCAACACCCGTTGCAGCAACGGCCATTGCGGGGTCCGGCTGGCGGCGACGTACACCAGAGCCTCTCGACTGCGCGGCGGCAGCATGCGCAACTGTCCGCGCCACGCCCGCTCCACCAGCGGTCCGGGCGCCTCCCACGAGTCGTCCCACGGCTCGGCTCCGCACGCCCGGGTCCGGGCGAGCGCCGCACCGTACTCCACCAGGACCAAGGGGTTGCCGTGCGCCAGCCGCACGATCCGGTCCGCCGCCCGATCCGCCCGGTCGAGCGACTGCCGCCGCAGCAGCGTCCAGCACTCGTCGTCCGACAGCGGCCCCAGTGTGGTGTGCGGCACGCACTCCTGGATCCCGTCCTCCGCCTGCCCCCGGCGCGCCGCCATGATCAGGGCCACCCGTTCCGTGGTCAGCCGCCGGGCCACGAACTGCAGCACCTGGCGCGACGAAGGATCGGCCCAGTGCAGGTCGTCGACGAGGACCAGCAGCGGCCACGACTCCCCGGCGGCGGCCAGCACACCGAGCGCGCCCGCGCACACCGCGTACGGGTTCGACTCGGCCACGTCCGTGAGCGCGAGACAGCCCTCGACCGCTCTGCGCTGGGCCGACGGCAGCTCGTCGAAGTTGTGGCGGAGCGGCAGCAGCACATCGGCCAGCACCGCGTACGGCAGGACCGCCTCCGACTCCACTCCGCAGGCCCACAGCACCCGGGCACCCTGGCAGCGGGCGGCTGCGTGGCGCAGCACCATGCTCTTGCCGATCCCCGGTTCACCACTCAGCAGCAGAGCACCGCCCCGCCGGGGCAGGGCGTCCACCAGACCGTTCACCAGGTCCCGTTCGGCGCGCCGGCCGACGAGGGCAGCGGGTCCCGGGACGGACGTCACCTCGTCGGGCGCGGCGGGAGCCACCACGCAGTACGCCCCGTGCGCACCCGAGTCCTCCGACACGTGGACCGGACCGTATGCCGCGCCGCCCGCCGGCACGCTGGTCATCGCCGCTTCCTCCATGACGCCCCCGTACACCTGCCGCTCCATCGCGGCGTTCCGTCATGTCTCCAGAGTGCCTCCGGGAGGGAGATCGGCGTGAGGGGTCGGGACGGTCCTACGACGGCCTCCGTACGGCGGGGTTCGCACGGTGAGCCCATGACGCGTAGGACCCGCCGGGTGCATCCGGCGCCACCGACCCGCAGGTGGCGTAGGCGTTTCGGCAGGTGTGCTGCTCACGAACGCGGGAGCGCATGTCCCGGGCGGAGGCAGGGAGTTCCCCGAAGCCGTCGAGCGGGCGTTCGGGAATGCTCGCGTGTTCCTAGACCGGAAAGGGATACGGGATGACTGAGCAGGGACAGTTCCCGCGGGTGATCACGAACCTCACGCACGGCGGGCACGCGATTCTCGACAGTGCGGAGGAGGCGGAGAAGACCGCCCAGACGCAGGAGAGCCTGAGCACGCGAAGCTCGGTGGTCCAGGAGTCCACCGACGTGGCCGCGCACGTCGGCACCACCGCCTTCGACTACTTGTTCCCCGACCTCGCGAAGAAGTTCCCGGACAACCACCTGCCGAAGGACGACGTCGCAAAGGTCGTCAAAGCCCTGCTCGCACTGGGCACGGCGATCGTGGAGACGCCGGCCGAGGTACGCGACCCGGATCTCAACTCGCCGATTCCGCCGATCTACACCTACTGGGGCCAGTTCGTCGACCACGATCTCACGGCCGCGACAGACCGCGACCTGGTGATCAACATCACCGACGAGAACCTGCCGCCCGTGCCGCCGGACGAAGCGGTCAAGAAGCTGGCGAACCTGCGGATCCCGTCACTGAACCTCGACTCGGTCTACGGCGACGGGCCGTTCGTGGCACCGGCGCCCGGCAAGGACGCCGTCCCCTACGACGGGATCAAGCTCAGGCTGGGCCTGCTCACGCCGGTACCTGTCACCCTGGGCGTGTTGATTCCCCCGGTCGACGACACACAGCGGGATCTGCCGCGCAATGACGAGCGCACACCGCTCGTCGGCGACACACGCAACGACGAGAACCTCGTGGTGGCCCAACTCCACGTGGCTTTCCTGCGGTTCCACAACGCGGCGGTCGACTGGGTGCGTGACAACGAGCCCGAGTTCGAGTCGGACCCCGAGATCTTCCGCCGGGCCCGGGACCTCACCCGGTGGACGTACCAGTGGTTGTGCGTGCACGACTATCTGCACACCGTGGCCCGCCCCGACATCGTGGACCGTGTGGACACGGCGGAGGGGAACCTGCTCGACCTGGACCGGCGCGGCCTCTACATGCCGATCGAGTTCTCGGTGGCAGCCTTCCGCTTCGGCCACAGCATGGTGCGCGGCGCCTACGACTGGAACCGCAACTTCGGCCGCCCCGGTGACAGGTCCCCCGTGGCCACCCTGGCCCAACTCTTCCAGTTCACCGGCAGGGGCGGTCTTGCCGATCTGCCGACGCTCCCGTCGAACTGGCCGGTCGAGTGGGACCGGATGGTCGACAAGAACAGCCCGTTCGCCAACCGCTTCGCGCGGCTCATCGACATCAGGCTCGCGCCGCCGCTCTCCGATCTGCCCAACGAGGGCAACGACCTGAGCTTGGCGGAACGGATCAGGAAGCTGCTCAAGCAACTCGCGCAACGCAACCTTCTGCGCGGCTACCGGCTTTCCGCCCCCACCGGCCAGGCAGTGGCCCGGGCGCTCGGCGTCACACCCCTCAGCCGCGCCGAACTCGAACAGGACAGCAGCGACAAGGTCAAGGAAGCCCTGGCGGCGGCCGGCCTGTTCGACAGGACCCCACTCTGGTTCTACGTGCTCAAGGAGGCCGAGGTACGCGAGCTGGGCCGGCGGCTCGGCGAGGTCGGCAGCCGCATCGTCGCCGAGACCATCATCGGCCAGATCCGCAAGGACCCCGGTTCGTACGTCAACCGGACGAGTTGGAGCCCCGCCCAGGGCGTCCTGCTCCCGAACGGCCGGCCGGTGCGCACGATCGCGGACTTCCTCCGGTTCGCCGGCGTCCTCTGACCCGACGACACTCCCTCGGGCCGTGCTCCCGCGCCCCCGCCGACCTGCGTCGGAGGGGGCGCGGGCGCGTGTGCGCCGTAGGGAGTTCCCCGAAGCGCCGTACGACCCGCCCGCCGGACCATGCGCGCATGGACCTACGACAACAGCAGCAGAAGATGGTGGAGCGCTACCGGGAAACGGTGGAGCAGCGCGCGGACATCCGGCGACGGCAGGTGGAGACCGGCTCGCCCTTCGCCGCCGACAGCGCGGAACAGCTGCGCGCCCGCGCGAAGCGACTGGTGAGCAAGCGCGAGGCCGACCCCGGGAAACTGGAGCCGGTGCCGTCCGACGGAGGGCCGGTGCGTCCCGCCGTCGTCCTCGAACGGATCCTCGGCGACGCGAACGACCTCCAGAACGTCAACTTCCTTGCCCGCGGCGCACGTGCGGCCCGCGCGGTCGCCCGCGTCTCCATCGTCGAGGGCGGACGGCGGGCCGGGTTCGGCACGGGTTTCCTCGTGGGGGAGCGCCTGCTGCTCACCAACAACCACGTGCTGCCCGACGTGGCGACGGCGACGGGGTCCTTCGCGGAGTTCGACTTCGAATCCGATGCCGACGGTGTGCCCAAACCGGTCGACTCCTACGACCTGGCCCCGGACGAGCTGTTCGTCACGGACCCCGCGCTCGACTACACACTCGTCGCGGTCGGGGCCGGTTCCGACGCGAGGCGGCCCGGCGCGGTGCACGGCTGGCTGAGGCTGATCGCCCAACAGGGGAAGATCGTCATCGGCGAGCCGGTGAACATCGTCGGCCACCCCGACGCGCGGCCGAAGGAGATCGCGGTCCGCGCCAACGAACTGCTCAACCAACTCCCGCAGTTCCTGCACTACCGCACGGACACCGAACCCGGAAACTCCGGCTCGCCCGTGTTCAACGACCAGTGGGAGGTCGTCGCACTGCACCACGCCGGCGTGCCCGATCCCGACGGCGCGGGCTGGATCGCCAACGAGGGGGCCCGCGTCAGCGGCATCCTGCGGCACCTCACCGCAGCCGCCCTGCCACCGGAACAGCAAGCGCTGCTCGCCGAGTTGGGCCCACAGTCGGTACCGGTCGGGCCGGCGCCCACCGAGGCGGCGCCGGTCGACGACCACTCCGTCGGCAGCGGCACAGACGCCCAGGAGCGGCGCGGCGTCACCGGGCGGACCGGCGCCGGCCGACGGCGCGTGGTGTTCCTACACGGCCGTGGTCAGCAGGGCCACAACCCCGCCGAACTGCGCGCCGGTTGGTGCCGGGGCCTGGCGACCGGGCTGGCGGCGGCGGGCCTTCCGCCACTGGACGCCGCCGACGTCTGGTTCCCCTTCTACGGCGACGCGTTGGCCTCCGCGACGGCCACCCGCGAGAGCGTCGCCCTCGACACGGCGGCGACCACGGCCGAGGCGTACGTGCCCGCCGACCCCGGCGCTCGCACGGTGTACGCCGCGCTGATCGCCGAATCCGCGGAGGCCGCCGGGATGCCTGAGCCGAAGCCCGAGGCCGCGCAGGAGTCGGGTCTGCTCGGCGGGGCGGTCGCCGCACTGCAGCGGCCGTTGTCCTGGATCGCGGCGCGCAGCGGACTCGACGACATCGTGATCGCGGCGGTGTTCCGGGACGTCGCGGCCTACCTCGGCGACAAGTCGGTACGCGACACCGTGCTGGAGGCGGTGCTGGCCGGGCTGCCCCAGGACGGCGAGATCGTGCTGGTCAGCCACAGTCTCGGTACCGTCGTCGCGCTCGACCTGTGCACCATGCTGCCCGGCGGGACCTCGGTGCCCCTGTTGGTGACGGCCGGCAGTCCGCTCGGACTGGACGCCGTGTACAAGCGACTGCTCGCCCGCGGCGCGGTCCGGCCCGGTCGGGTGGACGCGTGGCTCAACGCGTGGGCGGCGGCAGACGCCGTCGCCATCGGCTGTCCGCTCGGCGACACCTGGGACCGCGTTCGCGACGTGCTCTGCGCCAACCCGAAGGACCGGGCGCACGACATCGCGCAGTACCTGTCCCACGCCCCCGTCGCGGCCGAGATCGGCCGCGCCCGGTCGGCCGGCGGCTGAGGGGGAGCTGCCAGGGACGAGCTCCGTGGCCTCGGACGATCCGGTCGAGGTCTCTGGAAGGATCTCCGGCATGAGCGAAAACTCCCTGCGCCTCGTCACCGTCGACCGCACCGCCCCCGGTCGCTTCACCGCGACCAACACCCGCGGCGGCACGATCGACTTCGGTACCGCCGTCGGCGGCGGTACCGAGTTCACCCCGGTCGAGCTGCTGCTCGCCGCGATCGGGGGCTGCACCGCGGCCGACGTCGACGTCGCCACCACCCGGCACGCCGAGCCGGACGGCTTCACCGTCACCGTGACCGGCAACAAGGTCAGCGACGAGCTCGGCAACCGCATGACCGACCTGGCGGTCACCTTCGCCGTGACCTTCCCGGAGGGGGAGGCGGGGGACCGGGCCCGCGCCATCCTGCCCCGGGCGGTCACCGTCTCGCACGACCGGCTGTGCACGGTCAGCCGCACGGTGGAGACCGGCACACCCGTCACCGCGACGATCAAGGACGCCTGACCTCGGCGGCCTGTTCTCTGCGGACCGGTGACAAGGGTGCCGCCGTGCGCTGCGTTCTTGTGAGCACTGACTGATCCCGGGGGCTGGAGCGCCCTACGGTCCGGCCATGAAGACGAGCCGCAGCAGAGGAAGTTCGTGGCGCGGTGGCGCGCTGGCGGTGCTGTTGACCGCCGGCGCGCTCACCGTGGCCGCCCCGCAGGCACAGGGAGAGAGCGCCCGCACCGAGACCCCGGTCGCCTCGACGCATCCCGCCGACGGTGTGGTCGAGTCGGTGGTGCGGGTGAAAGTGCCGTTACCGCAGTCGTTCGGCGCCCGCCCGGCGGCGTGCGACTGGCTGTCGTACCTGCGCTACCGCTCCGCCGACGGCCCGCGCGCCTCGGCCGACGCGGACCGGATCCTCGTGGCCCAGCCCGGCATCCTGGAAGGGGCCGGAGCATTCGACAGCGTCGCCCGCGACACGGTCGCCCAAGCCGCCGCACAGGGACGGCACTTCGAGTTCTGGGCCCTGGACCGGCGCTCCAACTGCCTTGAGGATCCCACCGGTATCGCCTCCGGCGACCAGCACACGGCCGTCGACTACTACTACCGCGGCAGGGCCGTCGACGGCCGGACCTTCGCCGGGTTCGTCGGCAACGACCAGCTCGGCTGGATGGCCAGGCTCGGCATCGAGCAGACCGTGCGGGACGAATACGACCTGCTCGTCGCCGAGTTGCCCGATCGGGGCATGCGCAAGAGCAAGGTGCTGTGCGGAGGGCACTCGCTCGGCGGGGTGATCACCGGGTACTTCGCGGCGGCCGACTTCGACGGGAACCCCGCCACCATGGCCGACGCCGGACAGAACCAGTGCGCCGGGTACTTCGCCCTCGACACCACGATCTCCACCTCGCTCGCCGACCTGAGCGGCAGCATCCCCGACGACACCAACCTGCCCGACATCGGGCTCGGTTACGCCGTCGTACAGGCGGGACTCGACAGCGGGGTGCTGTCGCGCTCCCTGTCCGCGCCGGTGCTGCTCAACCCCGAGACCATGACCCTGCTCGCCATCGCGGGCCTGGGCGCCGTACGCGACCCGGACGGCGAGTCGGACCTGCCCGCCTCGCTGCCCTCCAACGTCAACATCGAGGCCACGAACCGGTTCCTGTTCTCCAAGGACACCGCCACCTTCCTCACCGGCTCACCCGCCGTGAAGGACTTCCGGCTCACCAACGACGCCGTGCTCGGGGCGCTCATGGACGACAACTCCGAACCGCTGGCGTTCCTGCAGAGCAGCGTGGGCCTCTTCGACGGCGGACCGCTCACCGACAAGAACTTCCCCGCCGCCAACGGGAGTTCGGGGCAGTCGCAGCTGTTCGGCGTCGAGTACAAGGCGATTCCGGCGCAGCCGCACGGCCCGCTCTACACCTGGCGGAACTACGACCGGGTCGGCGCCGCCGACGACCCCGGGTACCGGTCGGCCGACGGCACCCCCTTCACCAACGCCTCCAAGGAGGTCACCGACATCCACGAGCTGGCCCGCAGCATGGGGGAGCAGCCGCTGGACTTCACCGAGCAGTACTTCCCGACCAAGCTGGTCACCGACATCGAGCTGGCCACCTCCCCGCAGGTCAGGCAACTCGTCGTCCACCCGGGCGGGTTGACGGCAAACCCGACGCTCACCGTGCTCGCGGGCGACGGACTCCTCGCGGGTCGCATCCCGGCCGGCCTGCACCCGGTGATCGCCCCCGGATACCAGCACTTGGACGTCCTGACGGCGGCGCCCGTGCAGAACAACGGCCGGCCCGAAGTCGTCTCCAGCAGCCTCGCCGGATTCGGCGCGTCACCCGAGTAGACCGACAGGGGCCCGGGAGGATCAACTCCCGGGCCCCGCAGTGCTGTTACGGCTCAGACCTTGCCCGCCGCGAACGTCGCCGCCGCACCGGCGTCGGAGGTGTAGCCGAGGTGGGCCAGCACGTCCGTCCCGCCGTTCTGGCAGATGGGGTCACCGGTGGCGCAGAAGTCGATGGTGCGGCTCTGGTATGTGCCGGTGACGCTCTTGCCGAGGGCACGGATCGGGTTGCCGAAGAGCAGCACCGCGGCGACCTTGGGTTCGACCGCCGCCGGGATCGTCGCCACGACAGGGCTGCCGACCACCGCGCCGTCGCTGCTGATCCCCATGGAGTTGTCGACGACATTCGCGCCCTGCGAATAGCCGACAAGAATGAAACGCTGATTCGGACAGGCCGCCGCCTGTGCGTTCACATGGTTCACCACATCGAGATTCCCCGTCGCGGCGGACGTCAGGGAAAGGTCGGCGGGGTAGTTCACCGCATAGCTGGAGAGGGTCTTTCCGGTGATTTTCTGCTGGAGCGCGGAGAACACCGGATCGCCGACGATCAGACCGAGAGTCCCCGGCTCGAAGGTGCCGCGAGCTGCCACGACGTCGAGGTCCGCACAGGTGGCGGCCGACGCCGAGGGCGCGGTGAGAGTGGCGAGACCGGCTCCGCCGAGCAGTGAGAGCGCGGCCAGGCACAAGCGAATACGCATGGGAATCCTTTGAGGGTGGGGCGCGTGCGACGCGCCTGTGGAAAGGACACCTCGAAGGTATTCGCGTTGTTTCACCGGGTGTTATGGACGGGAATTCAGAAACCGTCCCTGTTTTTGTCGGGGCGTGAGTCGCGCTCGCTCTCCCGCGACGACGCCGAACGCAGCGCGAGAATCAGGTCCAGCCTGGTGCCCGGGTCGTGCAGGGACTCGCCGAAGAGCTTTTCCAGCTGGCGCAGGCGGTAGCGGACCGTCTGCGGGTGGATGTGCAGCCGGGCGGCGACATCGGGGACGTTGCTGCCACTGAGCAGCCAGGCGAGCAACGTCTCGGCCAGCCGGGCGCGTTGGCCCTCGGAAGCCGCGTCGAGCGGTGCCAGGACCCGGGCCTCCAACTGAGCGAGCAGCGGCTCGTCGCCGTGCAGGAGCAGCGTCGAGAGATGGTCGGCGCACAGCACCACGCCCTGCCGGGGCAGCACCCCGCGCCCCATCAGCCCCAGCGCCCGCGTGGCCCAGCGCAACGACCGCGCGGCCTCCGGCACCGGGACCGTGGGACCGACCGCCGCCGGACGGCCGCCCAGGCCGAGCACGAACGACCGTCCGCCGAAACGGCCATAGCCCTCCGGGTCCGGTACCAGCACACGCGGCGGCCGTGACTCCATGTCGGCCAGCGCGCCGGGCATCGCCGGCGGCCGGTCCTCCGTACGCGGATCCGCGGGTGCCGCCAGCGCGATGACGGCGACCCGCGAAGGCACCCGCCACCGCGCGCCGTGCGCCAGGTCCTGTACCTCCTCCGGGGAGACCGGCCCGTCGCCCAGCAGCAGATCGAGCAGCCGTCCGCGCCGCCGCTCCAGCTCGTCCGCGCTGCCGGACCGCGCGTCCGCGTAACCGGCGGCCGCCGCCTCGGCGACCTCGTGCACGGTCCGGAACGCCAACTCGCCGAGCGCGGCCACGACCTGCGAGTCCAGGCCGAGTTCCTCCGCCGTCCGCCCCATCAGCCGCCAGGCGTGCAGCCCGCCCACCCGTAACGCGGACTGCACCGCGTCCAGACTGCGGCCCTCCAAGGCCACACCACGACCGATCTCGTAGTACGTCGTGGCCATCGCGGCCCGCTGGTCGCGGGGGTCCGCGATGTGGTCGATGAACAGGGTGAGCGCCTGCACCACACCGGCCCGCAGATTCTCGCGGTAGACGGCGCCGGACGGCAGACCGTACTCGGGCACCTGTCTGCGGACCTCCTCCTCCACCTCGTCGGCGACACGCGGCAGTTGGGCGCGCAGCAGCTCGGCCAGCTCGGGCGGGACCGGGGCGGCGGTGGGATCGACGGGCATGCCGCGCGGGGTGGGAACGGCCACGACGGACACTCCTTTCCCCCGGAGGCGGCTCGCCCACGGACCGTTGCCCGTGGGACGAGGGGGACGTCCCGTGTTGGACGGCCGTCCCCTGCGCTCCGTTCCGTGCCCCGGCTGCACCGACATCACTCCGGCAGCCCCAGCGCGGCGGCGAGCATCGGCCACGAGGTGGTGAACTCCCCTTTCCAGTAGGCCCAGCTGTGCCCTCCGCCCGGATAGAAGTGGGCGGTGACCGGAATGCCGAGCAGCGCGAGCACACCGGTGAAACTGTGCGCCGACGGCCACAGCAGACTCTCCAGCGCCTCGGGCAGCCAGTCGCCCGAACCCCCGGCCACACCACTGCCGTTGGACACGTACAGCGGTGTGCCGCGCAGCCCGCCGGCCTGGGCGCGCGGATTGAAGGCACGCCAAGTGAGGCCGTCCAGCAGAGGGTTGCCCCACAGCGTGCGGGGCGCCAGGCTCTCCCGGGCCACAATGGCGTCCACCAGGGAGGGCACTCCGGGTGCCGTGGTGTCGAGGATCCCGCTGTAGGACGCGGCGGCGGTGAACGCGCCCGGGTGGCGGGCCGCGTGCGCCATCGCGCCGTAGCCGCCGGTGGACACCCCGGCGACCGCCCGCACACTGGACGCCCGGTAGTCGCGGGCCAACAGCGCCGGAACCTCAAGGAGTTGGAAGGTCTCGTAGTCGGGCCCCTCGCGCCAGACGCTGGGGATGCCGGTCGGACCCGCGTCCGGCATCGCGACGATGAGATCGCGCCCCTCGGTGAAGGCCTCGATGTCCGTCTCCCGGGTCCAGGACGTGTAGTCGTCGTGCGCCCCGTGCAGCAGATACAGCACGGGATACGTCCGACCGGGCTGCGCGGCGAAGTCCGACGGCAGGATCAGCCGCACCGGCGCACTGCGGCCCAACGCGGGCGAGGACACGGACACGTCGAAGGTCCGCGCCGAGACCTGCGTCGCGGCCCGGGCACGGCCCACACCGGCCGTGGCACCGAACAGGACGGCGAGCCCGGTGGCCGCGGCGAACCGCGTGGCGGCACGGCGGGACATCCCGGCGGGAGGGTGCTGGGGGAGGGTGGCGCGGGGGGAGATTCCGGACGGGTGCTGTGGTGTGGCGGGGCGGTGGTGCGGCATGGCGGCTCCTCGGTAGGAACGGCGGGTCCTCAGGCCGGTGCGGTGGGTCCGCCCGGCGAGGCCAGCACCCGCCGCAGCTGGGCGGCGATCTCGTCGACGTGCGGCGGGTCGAGCAGCGACAGGTGGTGCCCCGACACCGGTACGACCGTCAGGCGCGGGCACACCTCGTCCCAGCCCAGCGCCTCGTCGTCCCGTTCGTACGCCGGGTCGCGCACGGTGTGCGGCGCAGGTTCCGTGGCCCGGTACAGCACCACCGGGCCCTCGTACCGGCCCGGGCGGTGCGCCTCGCCGATCCTCAGATCCAGGTAGGAGGCACGCTGGTGCTTCAGCGCGGCGGGCGGCACCCGCACGGCCCCGCGCAGGGCGCGCAGCACGGCGTCGATGCGTGCACTGTCGTCGTCCATCGCCACCAACTCGTCGTATGGCAAAGGCAGTTGGACGCCGTACGTGTCGGCGACGTGCCGGGCGAAACCGGTGAGGTGGGCGCGGACACGGTCGGCGGGGGTCCGGCCGGGCCGGTGGAGGGGGCGTACGGAATCGATGAGCGCGACGAGTTCGACGTCCCGGCCGGCAGCGACGAGCCGGCGTGCCGTCTCCTGGGCGAGGAACCCGCCGAAGGACCAACCACCCAGCACACACGGCCCGTTGGGGTGAAGAGCCGTAATGTGCTCGGCGTAACGCCGCGCCTTCTCCGACACCGTACGGGCGTCCTCGATCCGGTCGAGACCGTGCACCGGCCGGTCGTCGCCCAGGTGTTGGGCCAGTGCGCGGTAGACGTCGGTGGTGCCGCCGGCGGCGTGGAAGAGGAAGAGCGGGGGGCGTGTGCCGCCTGCGTACAGCGTGCGGAGCGGGGACGGTTCGTCGGTCAACTGCCGTATCCGGTCCGCCACTTCGCCGATCGTCGTGGCGTCGAACAGGTCGCGCAGCTGCAGCTCGATCCCGAACTCGCGGTCCAGTGCGGTACGGATCCGGACGGCCAGCAGGGAGTCCAGGCCGAGGTCGGCCAACGCCGTGGTGGGGGTGATGCGGGCCGTGGGATGGCCGGTGACGGCGGCGATGTGGTGACTGACGCGGGCGACCACCGAAGCGGGTGGGGACTCCACAACGGCAGCGGGCGCCGGGACAACTGCCGCTGACTGTTCTCCCGTGAGGTGACCCCGCCCGTCCGTCCACCAGTACCGGACATGCCGCCAGCGCGGCAGCGGAAGGTCGACGACCCGCCCTGCCGGTACCGGCAGGGACAGCCCCGCCGCGTACAAGGCACCCAACTCCCCGAGAAACGCGGCGGATCCGGCCGCGTCGCGGCGCAGTGTGCCCACGGTGAGCGCGCCGGGCACCGTGTCGGTGACGGCCCGGGCCAGGACCGGATGCGGCGAGATCTCGACGAAGGCGGTACGACCGTCCGCCGCGGCCGCCGCGAGGGCCCGGTCCAGCCGCACCGGCCGGCGCAGGTTGGCTGCCCAGTGCTCGGCGCCGAACTCGCAGGCACCGCACGGGTCGTCGAGGACGGTGGAGTAGACGGGGACGCCTGGCGACCGGCCCCGGAGGTCCGCGAGGGCCTCGACCAGCTCCGGTAACAAGGGGTCCACCTGGGGCGAGTGTCCGGCGCCGACGACCCGCATGGACCGGGCGGCACGCCCCCGCTCCTCCATCCGGCGCACCAGCCGGGCGACCGCCACCTCGTCACCGGTGACGACCTTCTGCCGGGGCGAGGAGTGCACGGCGACCTGGACGCCGGGGAACTCCCGCTCCAGGTCGGGCAGTTCTCCGTCCTCCAGGTCCACGACGGCCATCGCGCCCCCGCGCAGCCCACCGAGCAGGCGGGCCCGCACTGCGACGACCCGCGCCCCGTCCACCACGTCCAGCGCGTCCGCGCACACCGCGGCGGCCACCTCGCCCAGGGAGTGGCCGATCACGGCGGCGGGTTCGACGCCGTAGGACCGCCACAGCTCGGCGAGTGCCAACTGGGTGCCGAAGAGGACCGGTTGGGATACCTCCAGCCGGTCCAGAGGTCCGGCGGCGGCCAGGTGTGCGCGGAGGGAGAAGCCGAAGACGTCGGCGAGCTGGGCGTCGAGTTTCTCCACGGCGGCGGCGAAGGCCGGTTCCTCCAGCAGGAGTTGGCGTCCCATGCCGGTCCACTGGCTGCCGTATCCGGAGAACACCCACACCGGACCGCGCCCCACCCGGTCCTGGTCGCCGGTGACCACCCGCGCGTCCTGGTGGCCCTGTGCCCACGCGCCCAGTGCGTCGGACAGTTCGCGTCCGTCGCGGGCGACGACGGCGGCGCGTACCGGCCCGCGCCCGGTGCGTCCCGCGAGCGTGCGTGCCACGTCGGCGGGGCGGGCCGCGCTCCCTTCGGGCGTGCGCAACCACGCGGCGAGCCGGGCGGCGGTGTCGCGGACCCGCCCGGTGTCGAGGTCGGAGAGGAGATGGAGGCGGGCGGCCGACGTCCCCCCGGACTTCTCGGTCGGAGGCACGGCCGGCCGCCATTCCTCCAGTACCGCATGCGCGTTGGTGCCACCGAAGCCGAAACCCGAGACGCCGGCGGTGGCCGTGCCGCCGTAGCGGGGCCAGGGCTCGGGCTCGGTGACCAGGCGCAGCCGTGCGTCGGGGAGTGAGGTGCCGTGCAGCGACGGCGGGACGAGGTCGTGGTGGAGGGCCAGGACCGTCTTCACCAGGCCGGCGAGACCGGCCGCGCACTCCAGATGACCGAGGTTGCCCTTCACCGAGCCGAGCAGCAAAGGCTGTTCACGGTCACGCCCGGCGCCCAGCACCGCGCCGAGCGCGCCCGCCTCGATCGGGTCGCCCAGCGGGGTACCGGTGCCGTGCGCCTCCACATGGTCCACGTGGGACGGGGCGAGTCCGGCCCGTCCGTACGCCGTCGCCAACAGGGCTTGCTGCGCTGCCGGGTTGGGGGCCAGCAGGCCGCCCGAGCGGCCGTCGGAGTTGACGGCGGTGGCGCGGATCACCGCGAGGACGCGGTCACCGTCGCGCTCGGCGTCGGACAGTCGTTTCAGGAGTACCGCCGCGCAGCCCTCGCCGCGCCCGATGCCGTCGGCCGTCGTGGCGAACGGCTTGCAGCGGCCGTCCGGCGCGAGCGCCCCGGCCCGTGCGAAGGCGACGCCGACGGCGGGCGAGAGCAGGACGTTGACCCCGGCGGCGATCGCCGTGTCGCTCTCGCCGTCGCGCAGGCTCACACAGGCCTGGTGCAGGGCGACCAGGGAGGACGAACAGGCCGTGTCCACGGCCATGCTGGGGCCGTGGGTGTCGAGGACGTACGCCAGTCGGCCCGCCGTCACACTGAGTGCCGCGCCCGCCGGGGCCCAGGGGTCGACGGCGTGCGCGTCGGCGCCGGTGAGGCGGCCGTACTCCGGGGCCGAGACGCCGACGTAGATGCCGGTGGCCGTGCCCGCGAGGGCCGTGGCCGGGACGGCGGCGTGGTCGAGCGTCTCGCGCACGACTTCCAGGAGGATCCGCTGCTGGGGGTCCATCACCGCGGCCTCGCGCGGGGTGATCCGGAAGAAGTCGGCGTCGAACCCGGCGATGTCGTCCAAGTAGCCGCCGTACAAGGGTGCTTCGGTGGGCGGGAACGGCGTGAAGTCGCCCCATCTGTCCTCGGGGACGCGCCTGATCGCGTCGACGCCGTCGATCAGCAACTGCCAGTAGGCGTCCGGGCCGTGCACTCCGCCCGGCAGCCGGCAACCCACCCCGATGACCGCGACGGGCTCGCCGGGCGCTTCCCGCACGGCAGGTGCAGGGACGCCACGCGGCGAAGGCCGGGAGTCCGTACCGCACACCCGCGCCACCAGCGCGTCCACGGTCGGCGCCTCCCACAGCAGCGTCGCCGGCAGCTCGTGCCCCGTCAGCAGCGACAACTCGCCGGCCAGCACGACCGCGTCCCGCGAGGACATTCCGAGTTCGGCCAGCGGCCGGTCCGTCGCCACGTCACGCACGGGCGTGCCGTACCACTCGGCCACCCGCTCCACGATCCGCAGCCGCAGCGCGTTCTCGTCGCCGGAGATCGACCGTTCCCTCGCCCCGTTCTCGCCGGCGGCGGTCATCCCGTGCTCTCCGTCGCGTAGTCGCCCTCCAGATACCGGGCGCGGGTCAGGGCCCGCGACACCTTGCCGCTGGAGGTGCGGGGCACGGTGCCCGGGGCGACCAGAACGACATCGGCGAGCCGCAGCCCGTGCCGCGCGGAGACGGCCGCGCGCACGGCGCGGGTCAGGGCCGGTACGTCGAGGTCGGCGAGGCGGGTGCTCCGCGTGTGCTCGGCCACGACCACCACCCGCTCGCCCGCACCGCCCGCGATGCCCGGCACCCCGAACGCGGCGAGCCGATCCCGCCGTACGGCCTGATGCGCGTCCTGCGCGGTGGCCTCCACGTCCTGCGGATAGTGGTTGCGGCCGTCGACGACGATAAGGTCCTTGAGCCGGCCGGTGACGATCAACTGCCCGTCCAGGACGGTCCCCAGATCGCCGGTGCGCAGCCAGCCGCCCGGCGCGTCCGCGCCGAGCGAGACGCCGAACACCCGCCGGGTCTGTGCGGAGTTGTTCCAGTAGCCGCGCCCCACATTGGCGCCCTGCACCCAGATCTCCCCGATCTCCCCCTCGGCCAGCAGGGCGTGGGCGACCGGATCGACGATGCGCACCCGCTGCCCCACCGGGGTTCCGCACCCCGCGAGGAGCACGGCCCGCGGATCCTCGGGCCGAGCGGGCAGTGCCTTCCCGGCGGCGAGGGCGTCCCGGTGGAGGGCGAACCGGCCGAGCGGCCGGCCGGGCCGGGCGGCGCTCACGAACACCGTGGCCTCGGCGAGCCCGTACGACGGACAGTGCGCCTCCGCCGCCAACCCCTGGGCGGCGAACGCGGCGTGGAAACGGTCGGCGGTGCCGGGCCGGACGGGTTCGCTGCCGTTGATCAGCGCGGCGACCCCGTCCAGCCGCAGCCCCTCCTTCTGCGCCTCGGTGACGGCGGAGGCGCAGT
>Ga0307509_10006016_pt1 | contig 16561 bp, 6 predicted proteins | sample 10_EM_MG_FD_202245 | JGI IMG/M metagenome (GOLD analysis project Ga0307509, IMG submission 202245) | Populus trichocarpa ectomycorrhiza microbial communities from riparian zone in the Pacific Northwest, United States - 10_EM | ecosystem: Host-associated > Plants > Roots > Unclassified | place... | reverse complement strand
AAATGCACAGAACATACTCCTCAACTGACAGACATGCAAGCAACAAAAAAATAAAGACACCGGAACAGAAAAGACCACTGCTTGTAGCAAGATAAGATGGTCTCTATGTTCATCACCTTCAGAATACTTGACATAAATGAGGTGCCATCAAGAGACAATGCATTGTCCGCTGCCTCTTTGCGCATAAATTCCACATAAGCTGACCTGCATAGTCATGTTGACTTAGCCCCAACAAAAACAATTCAAAGAATTGCTAAGGAAACAGAGCTGACTAGTGTAAAACAACTCACCCTGTTGGTTGTCCTGTTGCTGCATCAGTTACTATAACCACTTTGAGTACTTCACCAAACTTGTTAAAATGCCGAGATAGACTGTCCTTAGTTGCAGCAAAATGAACCTGTGAATAGAGCGGTGAAAATATTACCAGGATACAGTGATGAATGATCCTTCAAAGCTACAGCTTGATGCGCATCAGCACTTACATTGCTAACGAAAATGGTTCGAGAATCAGCATCTTCTAAGGGGCAACCTGCAGTGTATGGACCTGAAGAATCATCCAAAACAACCTCATTTAAATATTACAGAAAAATGGCCATAAGAAACAAGCAGGACACATATCAGAATGGCGACCGTCTTGCCATAGATGAGTTTGAGATGATGTCAACCATGAAAAACACCCAAATGGGTAACTCCATAAGTTGCAACAAAACTAACATAAATTTCATTTCATATTAGAACAACAGATTCAATGGCACTTAGAAGATTCTATAGAACTGACCGGATGCAGATGATGGAGGCTTCTGAGGTTCTTGCTGAATACCACCAGCAGGTTTTGCCTGTTCATCATCACGCCACATAAAAAGTGTCATCAGTCAATGCAAAGGAGGAATGGCAAGTGATTTCATAAGAGAAAAGGCAAGAAGAATAAAGAACCCTGGCAAACGAGACCATCTTACATTTCCATTACCAACTGAGACAGGCTTGCTAACCTCCTTCATTAGCTTAGCACCAAATCTCCCAGCATTTCCTTCATTATTCTGAACCGATTTCTGATTATCCATTGCAGCATCCCTGGGTTCTTGATAATGAGGTGGCCTCCATGTATTCACATTCACAGAAATGTTTACTATTTTAAGAGAAGTGTTTGCAGCTGACTGATCCTTAGCTAAATTGTATTTTGACATGAGTGCATCCTCACCCTTGCTTCCGTAAGATGTGCCAGTATGAGAAACATCCATAACCCTATGATCCACAACATTGGCATCATCATAACCTTCATTATCAGACATCAAATCAGAAGTCAATCCAGCTTCATGCTCCATCATATTCATAGCCCCTGCATGTCCACAGAACTTGCTTCCATTCAGTTCTTCATATTCGTCATCTTCAACAGCAGCATCTCTAAATTCAGTGACTTGTTCAGTGGTCAATGATGCATCCATATCACGACCAAGCCGGTCAAACACACTTCCTGAAGATTTAACTTTTACTACATCTTCAGCAGCTTCTTGCACAGCTTTTAATACCGTAGCCATGGGGTTTGGAACTCTTGCAATTGACTGGAGCCTCCTAGGACGATCAACCAATGATGTGTCTTCAGTAGATGTAGACACTACTGAGCGAAGACGCTTCAGCAAGGGTTCTTTTACCATGCCAGATGGTCTCAAAGTTCTGACAGCATCTCTCACTGCAAACTGAAGTAGTCGTCGAGGAGCACGACTGGTTGCTTGAGAAACTGTGTCCCTCTGCTAAAAAGCTTGTTAGTGGATGCAAAATTTGATGATCAAGGGACAAAGCACTTATTTTCATTAAAAAAGAAGAAGAAGAAGAAGAGAGAGAGAGAGAGAGAGCGAGAGAGAGAGAGAGAGAGAGCTTGAGTATTGAAATTATATTAAGATTCGCAGCATGATGGAATCTAGTATTCAAAATCAGATGAGTAGGTATGTCTATTGCTAACCCTACCACCAGCAATCACACATCATACATCCTCCAAATTTTAGTTAAGAAACATAGTTCCCCAGGTCTGAACCACAGGGAATTATTTAATCTATTGTGTGTAAATTCACTTTAACAATTGAAGTTTTTTTTTTCTTAATGTGGAAACCCTGTGCAGCATAATGTGCAATAGAAGCTGTTTTATAGGCTGAGTGATGGTAGAAAATTATGGCCTCAAGTTTGTAAGCAAAGCAGAAACATAAATCTCCTAATTTCCAACAAAACATGAATTTGTGTAGAGTTTTATTTTGGTAGCTTTAGATTATATCATAAATCTCCTAATTTCCATTCTTGATTTTAAGAACACCCGTTAATGCCCATTTAGATAAAATAAAAGTAATTAACTTTTAGGCCATACTACTCAGTCAAATATGAAAGAAAAACTAGAAATCCAAACCTTCACATGTTGTCGCTCATCATGCTGACTCCTTTTCTTCTGCTGTGGAGGTTGGGGAGATGTAGATCTTCTTGCACGACTGACTTCACAATGAGTTTTTTCCTCCTGATGAATATTAACAACCACGGAGCTTCGAAGAGGAGGCCGGTGGTTCACATCTCTCACTACACCTTTCCATTCTCTTTTATGCCGGCCTCTATATGAATTATCAGGCTTCACTTTTTGGGGTTCAGAATCCATATGATGAGATTCATTCCCCCCAGTCTGTTCTACCAGTGTGGGATTTGTTCTGGCCACTTCATCTGTGCCAGTCTCCTGAGGCTGTACATACAAATCCAGATTTGTAGCCAAGTGATCCCACAGCCTGTTAAAAAACAAGTGATCTCTTTATACAAATGGGAATGACTTAAAACAGAGTTAACAATAATATATTTTCTACAATATCAAAGGCATCAATAACTGGAATGAGAATCAAATTACCAGGATACAAAAGACTCACTGTCATCCCCCAAAAAAACATTCAATTCATTTCTTGCTTCTTCCTTATCCCTGCCATTTCTCAGCAAGACAATCACATATTCCTGCCAAAACATTTATATTTTAAGCATCGAGGAGAAAATTGTCAAACCCTCTGCTGAATCATGGAATTTCGTAATAATAGAAATGTATTATGAATGTGATTTTTAAGACAACTAATAACTAACAGGACTTAAAAATACTAAATGCGGTATCAATAACAAAAGAACATCACTCTGGAAACAAATATGTGATGTATAGAACTGACATTGGGAAGAACTTTTAGGATTAAACCTTTATAAACAACATAGGAAAAAAGATAAAGGTAGTTCCAAGCTACTCAAATTTATAGACAAAGTAGCACAGGTGCAGTCTTAAAATTAGTTTTATTTTCTGAAATTATTATTAAGAGTATTACCATGTGACTTTTAAAATATTTCCTTAGGTTAGGTTTTGTTGCATTGATAATAAGACTAGTGTATTCTTTTCCTGCAAAGATCTAGGGCTTTAACTGGTGTAAATAGGCTGCTAGGACTATTTTTATATTTATCAATCTGTTCAGATTTTAGAGGTTTCTTGGTGAACCCTAAACCTCATTATCTTGTTACAGCTTCAATTTTATTCATATCTTAACCATTGTTCAGCTGTAAATGCTGTTTTTTAGTGCTTTTCTCTTCTCAACCTATGTCACAGAATCTCTCAAAGCATGCCCTGTAACATACATCAACATCTCAAAAATACACAAGGGCATGGCTTCCCACTTCAGGCCAGAGTCCAGCTCAAACTGTACATGATCCTGACCTAATACCCAAAACTGTACCAAATTCAGAAAATTAGTCCCGTAGTCAAATCACCCAAAAAAATAAATGAAAGCAAAAGGATCCTTGTATTTTTTTTTATACATAGAAAAAAAGAATCAACTCAGAACTCCATGTCCAGTCTGAATTAAATTCCTACGTGTACCTGAGCACCAATGAGAGCAACATGACACAACAAAACCAATTTATCAACACTTCATTCAGCTAAATGCCGGCTCACTTGATAAAGTCCACTCAAATAACTGAACAGTCTCATGTGAATAAGGCCAAGCAGCTAAAAATAATCTCAAGTACAAATTCCAAATCCTGCAAGGTTTTGATACTCCTCACCTTTTTTTCATATTCATAAATAAAGTATTGCCTTTGCTAACTTCTCAATGTAGTACAGAATTCCAATAATCATGTAGCATGTTCAATCCCCATGAGACAATGCACTATCATGTGCACAGTCATTCATTTGAATCTTACCTTAGAGCAAAACCTTAAAAGTTCCCACAATCTACACATAACCAATTTCCTGGAGGTAACCCTGCTTTATTGCAAGATATTCAAATTCATTAACCTCAGCCCACATGAGGAAATAAAATATGTCATTGCAAATAAAATATATATGCAATCCACCCACAGAGTTCCTTGCAGCGATAAAATATCAACCATCAACGAGACATCCAGAATCATAATAGCTTCAGATAAAATTCCAAAATGCAAAATCCCTAAAAACACCCAGAGGGTTGGACAGCATTCAACAAACTATGCACGCTGAAAATGAGGTCAATTTACAAAAATGTTTGGCACATTTCCCTCAAACAATTTTGAACATTCTCTACTTCAAAAGCAAACATGTAGCAATTACAGTTTCACCATTTATCTTCTCACCTACGCGCTATCACCAATTATCTCACCGTGCATGTCCACATAACCAGTGACATTAACAAGTAACAGCTCTAACAGATTCTAAATTTATGTCATTTTCACCTCTCTTAATGTTAGCCCAGCAACAGCATTTTCCACTACATGAAAAATCACAGAATGAAATTCCACAAATACCTCTCCTGAACCAGTTCATAACAGCATAAACTCACTTCAACTTTGCTAAACTCAATCCCAAACTAGTCGGGATAAAATGAACCCCATCATTTCTTTGAAGGAAACAAAAAATAACACGATATCTATCCAAAACTAGCCAGTCAAATTAAACCCTAAAGAATAGATTCACTGCAACGCGAAATTCATAATTTCAAAGAATACAAAAGCAACGAAATTTATTATTCATATACTCATATATAAATGCGTACCACAAGAACATCGTCAGTGTAATCGCCCATAAACTCCTTAAGCTTCTCGCTAACTCTATCTCTCAACAAAGCGGCTCCATCTCCACTGAAATTAACCCTAATTTTTTTATCCACGCTTCCCATCTCTCTCAAACAATCAGAAACCCTGATTAAATTTTCCGGCTATAAAATCGCCCGCAAAAACACAATGATTGAAAGTCTACGATTCTGAAAACACACCCTAAGTTTGAGGGTTTAAGCGGCAATAAAAATTCTTCGACATTAATAGAGATGGTGTCATAAGTAAATGCGGATGGGTTAAGATTTTCTCGGGAAAGTGGGGGAGAATTATGGGGTTTCATGGAAATAAAAAAACCCCAGAGGATTTTAAATTTCCGGAGTTATGGCAGGGGTGTGGAATTTTTAAAAGAGATAAATTTTGACATTGCGAGACTGCGTTTACTGTATATATATTATGAACAAAATATTAACGGCATGGGTTTTTTAACGTTGCACTGGATACTGTTATAGCGAAATTATGTTTTTGCCTTTCAGTTAAAAAAGGAAAAGAAAAGGAAGTCTTGGTGTAGGGGCAGTTTAGTCTTTTCCACTTACCCATTAATATTGGATGGCATATTTATCTTTAAAAAAAAATAAACAGTAAAATTATTTATTCACTCTCATTATAAAAAAAATAAATAAATAAAGTTGTTGATTAATGGTATATTTGACTTTTTGCTTATTAGATACAATAAAATATGTTTTTATCAAATCCAAGACACTTGAACCTGACATTTTATCACGTCCAAGGTGATGTGGGTTTGATAAACATGACAGATTCAAGGTGCTTGGACTTAACAATCAGTCAAGTCTAAGATCACGTTGATTTGGTAAACATGTCAGATCTAAACCGTTTGGACTTGACAGTTAACTATGTACAAAGCACTTGGACTTGACACTCTACAAGTCTAAGGTCACATGGCTCTGGCAAGCATGTCATACCCAAGACACTTAGGTTTTATAATCAGTTAAGTTTAAGGTAATGATCATCCTCCATTAGCATGTTCAGGAGAATGACTAACCTCTCTTGGATCTAATCTCGGGGAATAACTCAACCTCTATAGGCTTGGCTATATTTGACGTCTTAAAACTCTAATATCCCTACATCTTTTCAGGTATATAAAAAAACTTTAAAGACCTGTCATATTTTCATTTAACATTAATATAGATGTAAAGAATATTCATTTCTCATTAAATATTATCAGAGTAATTACACTGTAATCTTTTCTTTTCATAAAATGACAAAATTCATGAGTTATAAATACACCATGAGACCTTCAGAATAAATATTTACAATCTTCATTATCTATTGCATATATATTTTCAAAGCATCTCTAGAATATTTATGTATTTTCTCTCTCTAAAAAAATATTTATTTAAGCATCGGAGAGTTCCTGCCTCCATCAAAAGGGATCTTTTGTAGGTACTAGCCACGAGTAGCTTTGACCTACGAAGAACCAGGTACAAGCTATCAACTACCTTAGTTAAGAAAAATGAAAGAGATTATTATAATCAATTGATTAACTGATTGCCCAACACGAAAACTCTATTCTCATGCTAGTTGGATTTTTGAGATATCATCAACTTCAAAAGCATAACAATATATTTACCCAGGTATAATTTAAATAAAGATACAATACAATAATTAAATATCAAACACTCTTTTTATCCCATAATACAATACTACAATACTGAATAACATAGCAGCACAACACAATACAGCTTCTTTATACTAAATTTAAATATATCTGTAAAAATATATGTTTGTTGTATTGTTAAAATTGAACCTTTCCATGCATGTTTGGATCAAATGAGTATATAAATGAATTTTCATGCACACACCCATTATTAATAATAAAAAACCTTGATTAAAATGTTAATATAAGGAAAATTGATAAATCATTGCGTATCATATACTAATATCTATATTTTAATATTACAAAAAATTTATGTCTCCTTCTACGGCAATCAATGTTATTGAAAATATCCTTTGCTTAAATAAAATCTATATGGATGGTATGAAGTATAAACATATAAGGTGCATGATATAAAGAAAAGGTTGGTGTGATAGTATTAGCATTAAATTTATGGTTACTTTTTTTAAATAGTTATTTTTAATTTTAAGTTTACGTAAATAGTATCCAACGAATATAGTATAAATACTTTCATTTTTAAATGAATAAAAACTTTAAAAATATTTTTTAATATTTGTTTAACCTCTCAAAAGAAATTATAAAAGCTTATAAATCCGAAGAAGCCAAAAGTGATACAAATCACTTTTTTAAAAGATAGTAACCGAGGATACTCAACATTTTAAAAAGAAAAATTATTGAAAGGATATAAATCAGTAATTTAATTAATTTGAAAAATGTTTTGGAATGTAAATATTTTGTATTAGATTTTTAGAGTTTTATTGATAGAAAAGAATAAAGCGTGATGTAGGTTTTGGGGGATTTAGAAAGCATATTTTATATTGTTTAGTGCTTTCCATGATCCACAAATAAATATACAAAGAGCATCGGAGCTAGTATTTGTTTTAGAAATTAGATTTTTTTTAATAAAAAATCACTAATGTATCAACTCCCAATCCAACCCTGACCCAAGGAGAAGATGGAGACAAAAAAAAACCTACAACAACTCGATCCTTTGTTATTGAACTTGTAAATCGATCGGGGTGTACTTCACGAACAAGGTAGATGAAAAAAACAAGGAGTTATTTCACAGAAAGAAAGAAGAAGAGGAAAAGAAAGCAATGGTCACTGATGCAGTGTTAAAAAATAGAAGTATTTATAGGATAAGGTTTTTTGGTGGTCGAATTATAGATTGGATAAGTGTATTTGTAAATAATTAATTTCTTCAATGTTAAAGTATACTTGCAAAAAATATTTTTTTAAGGTGTTTGAGGACTCTCTGATATTAAAATTAGAAACTTAGTAGAGAAAAGTAGTGATAAATACACTTAAAAAGCTTTAAATTCTAAGATTTTGGTTGTTATTGTGTTGAATTTGTATTTTTTTAATGTAAAAAAAATACTTATTTTTTACCGGGTAGTTCAAAGGGTATTTATAATCCTAAACCTTATTTTTTTTAGGGTGAAGAAGCTGAAGAATAATTTTACCATGAAAATATTCATGAAGAACAAATATCTTTACACAAGCATTATAAGCATTAATAGAGAATGATAAAAAAAAAAAAACTCTTGTTATTGGGTTTAAAAAGTATACCATAACACATCTTTTGAGTGTTGTGCTTCGGTGGTGTGCCGAGCCCACAAAAAGATGCAGAAGGTGCCTAACATTTGGCTAGAGTGTTGGGTATGCCCAGCATCCAGGCTCGGGCTCGGGCTGCACCCGAGCTCAACAAATGGTGTTGGGTGTGCTTAGCACCTAGGCTCAGGTTGGCGCCCGAGCTCAATAGAAAAATCTTGATCCGTCAATCACCATTTTTCTAACTATTTTTCCTAGTGCAAAATACTATAAAAAGGATATGTTTTCCTTTATGACTGGGAGACGTTTGCTTTGCATATGACTTGAGTCATATATAGTGACAATGATTTATGCAGTTAGGAATTGAGGTTAAATTTATTTTTTTGTTAAAATTTGAATTTTTTTTGTTTTAAATTAATTTATTAGTACTTTTGGATTATTTTGATATGTTAATTTTAAAATTAATTTTTTAAAAATAAAAAAATATTATTTTAATATATTTTCAAATAAAAAAACATTTTAAAAAACAACAATCTCCACAAAACTCTGAAACACCTCTCAATTTAAAAACTCCCTGTGCCCGAAGAATGTATATATTCATGTGGCTCGCCTGTCGTAATTTGTAATCATATCCTCTGTAATGAACTTCCTTAGGGTAATATCTCACACTTCCTCGTATAATGCTCTTATATGCCTTTAAAGAGTTGGTGCAGGTGATGAGGAAAATACACACGCACACATTCTTTTAAGATCGGAAGAGGGCTAAGATGTCCTAACAGGAAACTAATTCCATATATGTCTTCAATTACAATGGACAAACATCCTAGCAAAGTAGAGGAGAAATAATGCAGACGAAAACCCAAAAGAAAAAGGTATGATTAGCTAATCAATCTGCTCAACGTCTGGCCTCGTTATAGACAAGTCTCACACGATCCTAACAAGGCCAGAGAATCACCTATCTATTAATTTCCATGTGCAAATAAAATCGGAAACTCTTCTGTATTAACTTACCTTGCACAGAACACAGTACGCGGGCAGCCAAGATTTCTGGAGGAGTTGGAAGGAAAAATCCTAGCAAAGGTATGCAACACACGCCCACCTGTCTCGCATCTCCCTTCTCCCTGACTCGTTCACGATTATTAGAGAGAACAACAAATAGCTGTATAGAAATGGAAACTAAAACCAAGGACATCGCAAGTTCTCACTTCTGCTTATTATCCAATGACACGATTATTACAACTACAGTGAATTTCCATCAATCAATCAAAATTTAAACTCTAGACTTCAACTCTGATCAAATAACATTCTGCCACGCATACCTTCTCGATAGAACCTGGCGCATTGCGATCATTTACTCTGCCACCATTTCTATGCGATATATACGCCACCTCAATCTTCCTGTTTTAGTCCCCTTTCTAACCAACCACGATTTCCTGTTTGTTTTAGGGTCTCTCTCTATTCTAATCTCATATATTTTTTATGTAGTGAAACATTTATCTGTTTGTGTTCTACGTGTACTGTCTGAATTTTGTTCGTGTTTGATATTTTAATTTTTAAGTGAGCTTAATTAGCAGAGTTTAACACTGTTTTATGGTTTGTTGTTGCAGGGGTTTAGGAGTACTCACCTTCGAGTAACTTTTTTTGGATTTGGAGTCACCAGAGGTAACGGCTTTTAAGAAATTATCTTCCCTGTGCCAAGGTAAAGGTTTCTTCACTTCTACACTCCTGAAACTAGTAATTAAGTATTTGATTTTCGAAAGTTGCAGTTGAATTCAGTGAAAAACAAATTTTATTTATGTGGCTTTATTTCTTGATTTTACATAAATTTTGTTGAATTTGAGCTGTTGTGTTGGATGATGTAAGTTTTAACCTCTAATCAACCCATCACCTTTTTTTTGGGTTAGTGTGGTCCTATCAGAGTTCATGCATTAGTTAGATTTCCTTGGTGGTTTTGGATTGCTTTAGACAATCATATTTGACCTGCAGTTGTTGATGCTTCTCGATTGCTTAAGATTATTATTATTATTAGGAACTTATTGGACTTTGGATATCGTAAGCTGTCAGACCTTTCTTGATCCCATTCATCTCGGATTTGATTCCAGGTCACTTGATTTAACTTCATTCAGATTAGATAGCACCCGTTATAGCTTGAGATTCTAAATTGTTCTAGTTTTGTTTCATGCAAAAAGCTTAGAGGATATGGTTTGATAAGTTGCAGTAACAGTCGATCACATTAGCGCGTCAAGGTTTTGGTGATACCTGGTTATGTTCATCGAACGGATGATGCTGAAAATGTTTGGATTCACTTCATAACGAAAGAAAACGGGGAAAACTTTCTGAATCCCCTTCAGTTTTTTCAAAGATTTTAGTCTCCTATATTCTCACTCTAGTTTTTCGAGGCAAGGATGTGTGTCTTGCAATAGAACCTAGAGTCAGACATGTTTTAATTAGTGCGTATATATATAAAGATGTAAACATGATTCCTGGTTTAGATAGGCATGAAACAACCACCGTGAATGTGTTGTTCTTGTTCACACAACGCACAAAACCAATGATGAAGGCACGTAGCAGCCTACTCAACAAATGAAATTCTCAAGCAACTTGCTTCTCGTCCCCTCCCCTCCACTTTTTAAATCTACCATATTGAAGAAATTTGTGGTACCTGGAAGGCTGGAAAGTAGATGTGTATGCTGACAAGGAATCTGATTAGTAAATATCAAATGGTTAAAGCCCTAAAAGTCCAAATAATCAACTGTTGTGAGGTTATTTTTGTTGGTGGATTTGTGCTGCGGAGGATAATTGCCTTTGGATGTATGCTCATTTTCCTTTTATGTAATTGAAAGCAAAGGCAATTCCGATGCAGGAAAGTCAATTTATAAGAGAGGTGGTGTATTGTTCAAGGTGGGGTTCTATCACTTCAGTCATCTTTTGCAATACAGGTGCGTGTAGCGTGATCATCACCGTCAAACGAGCCCTGGTATGAGAAAATCATGGGCTGATGCAAGAACAAGTGGATTCCATTGGAGTAGACTAGTCCTTCTCCATTGCTGGAGATAGATTTAGACTTTTCTGAAGCACCCAACTCAGTTTTATGGACAGATTCATGGAGCCTCTCTCATGGGATGCTATGTTTGGGCTCGAGATAAGAAAAGGTCTTACTCGTTTTAGAGGGTACTCGAAGATGAGATGTGCATGGCTGATTTGCTTATACTTTTAGGCCTATCTTGATAGTCTTGACAAGAAGAACAAGTGAATTCCGGTGGAGGAGGCTAGTCCTTCCTCGTTGTTAGGGACAAATATGGATTTTTCTGAAGCATACAATTCAGTTTTATTGACAAATAGATATACGGAGCCTCTCTCATGAGCTGTTGTGCTCGAGCTCAGGTTAGGGGATGTTTAGAATTGATGTTTTTGTTGTTTTTTAAAGTATAATTTTTTAGAAATTAATTAAAATAATATTTTATAATTTTAAAAAATTATTTTTGATATAAATATATCAAAATGATTTAAAAATATTAAAAAAATATTGATTTGAAGTAAAAAAATCTCTATTTTTTTTAAAAAAAATTAAAGAAGCCTTATTTTTTTTTTATTAACGTGGTATTCGGACCAGCTTGTACGCATTCGATTAATCTTACGGTTTTTTTAAGTTAACGATCATGTAAACTTTCAGTAATTCTGGAGTTTGTGAGACTTAAACTAATAATTTTTAAAAAACAAATTTAAAATCTGAATTATACACTTGAAGGTTTAAAAAAGCCTTACTTGTTTTAAAGGGTACTTAAGGAGGAGATGTTTATGGCTGATAGGATTTTATTTTTAGGCCTAACCTATTAGTATTGATAAAGAGATTAGAGGCTATTAAGCTGTTATTACTATTTAAATTGTATATATTTTTTATTAAAAAAATATTGTTTCAAAATAAATAAACATTGTTAAAGTTATAGGAATCTCAAACAAAAAAATTCTTTGAATCTCGATCAAATTTTGGGTTATAATTTGTGAACTAATTTAAGGTTTAGCTAAAGCGACTTGAATCGATTTTATCCGAAGGCCGACCAGATGACGATGTCACATCGACGACCTGCTGGTTCTACTCTTTTTAAGAAAGGAAACCAGCCTAGTGCCACGTTCACGTGTAGCCAACCATATTGCCTCACTTTCAATCCTTCAACACGAACCCGCCACGTGTGTTCAATTGATGCACGAATATGAATCCGAACCGTTCAAACTTCTTCTTGTTTGACATCCCAAAGCCAGTCACATCAATTGACCTGTTCAAGTGGTGGACCCACAGATAACCTTCCAAGCCTTTTAAGAGTTGATTAGCCGCGTAAGGTGATTCTTGATGTCAAACAAAGCTTTCGGCGCCGTTTGGAATTCCGAAAGGCGTTTTATAATTTTTTTTTTAAATATATATATTTTTAAATTATTTTGATGCATTAAATAAAAAATAATTTTTTAAAAATAAAAATATTTTAAAAATAACAATTATTACATTTCTAAACATCTCTTTAAATGGTCAAAATCTAAGAGTTCATGCCATGTACATATTTCAAAAAAAAATTGATCCTCAAATTAAGCTTCTAGCTCGATCATTTGCACAACAATAAACCAACATCAATTAATATTCAGCATCCCATGCATAATGCTCTTAATTTTTTTAAAATTCTTTGTTTTATTAATTTTCATGGATTAAATTATTTTCTTGTTATTTAAATAATTTGTATCATTTTCATAAATAATTTATTTTTCTCCCAAAAATATACATTTTATGTTTTGTAAATTAATGAGATATATGACAAAAACTCCAAAATCCAGGAAACTAAAGGGTATTTCTAATTGAATGAAAATAAGCATGGATAGTTTGAAAAAAAAAAATGCTCAGATCAGTCACGTAACAAGTTCGTTTGCTGTAAGGAGAGTGAGAAAAAAGTTTTGCTTGGTGGGACAAAAATCGTTTTTTAGGTAATGTTGTAAAATATGTCATAAAAAATTGTCAACACAAAATATTTCTTAATCATTACATAAAGTTTATGAATTGAAAGATATTTTTAATTTATTAAATTATAAAATAATATTTCATAAAAAAACTAACAATATTATTAATAATTTCAATCATAATCATAATCACAATCATCGTCTTATCATAGCCATATTCTTCATTTCTAACTTAAATTTTTTTTTCTGTTATCATTCTTACGAAAATTATTATTATTAATTTTTTAATGTTATTAATCACTAAAATTATTTTATTATCATCCTATGTACCAAACATCATAAAAAAATCCATGAAAAATGTTTTTAGTTTCATGAAAAAATATAATATATACTTGACTTTGTATTTTGCTAAAAAGTCTTGTGTGCACAATGCAGTTTCATAAATTATTTTATTTAAGCAAAGCAATTTATTTTGGATCCAATTTTAAAAACTCATCATCTAATTATTAATGATGAAAACATTGTTTTATGCTAATGATAGTTTCAACTTAAAACTTAACACAGAACAAAGCAGGATTGAAATCAAAGGACATGACATGGGAGATAGTTTTAAACAAACGTGTCCTAAGCCTCCATTCAGTTAAATTGAAGATTAAAATCTTCAATCATTGAAGGATCTTATCTTTTCCTCCCCTTTTTTGGCACAAAAAGATGTCGTCTCGGATACTCTAAAACGGGTTCGGAGTGCATGTACGTGGAATGATGGTGTCTCTACCGAACTACGAAATGTCAAAAACAAGGAAACACGTTAATAATTGATGAAAAAAACTACAATATTACTATTATTAGTATACACTAATGACTAATCTTTTGCATTTTTTTCCTGGTTTTGTTAAAACCTCTATCGAGCCCTGGTCGCGTGTGAGGGGGGATGATGGCCACCCTCACCCGTCTCCCAGTCCTTTTTTTTTTATATCTAGATGTCAGGTGAAATTAATAGTACTCATTAATTTTACGCAAATTATAATATTTCCAAATAAATAAATAAATAAATAAATGTAGGTGGAGTTTAATTTCATATTAGTCGGAACAAGACAAGAGACTTCATTAATTAGATTAAGTTTTTACTCGGCACATGTTCTTTCATGCGTATAGCATTTTTTTAGTAACATTATACTGTTACTAGCCATAATCAGCCCATGCTAATTTCACGTTTTGCACATTTGGGAGCTAGATCACACGCGTACGGAGAGTGTTACAGGCGATTATGTAACAGGGACCTAAGCGTGTATGCCACGTAGAGCTCGACAGGGACTCGAAGGAAAAGGCAAGGTGGGGGCGGTCAGTCCGTTTGGGCGGCTTAAAGCCTCCCTGTCACCATTAACATCCAAGAGGGGTCCGTCACATTGTCTGCGATGCCAATTTTACCACCCGTCAAGATTTTTGCAACGCGTGGATAAACAGGTTTTTTTGGTGCAAGAGAAAAGGATATGGTGTCAACCAGGTGTATGTTACCGCTAGCAAGAGTCCAATCCAAAAGGTTGATGATGGTGGGAAAGATTAGACAAGGGCTACAGTTTGTTTATTCAGTAATTCCAAGCTCCGTTTGTCGTTGGCTTCTAAAAGTCATTATCCTCGGTCCTTGCAGGCCATATCGAGTTGAAATCCGATCGAGGGGGAAAAGGTGAAAAATAAAATATTTGAGATATGCATAGATTGATGATCAGGGAATTTGATCTCGAGGGGCAAGGTCGCTTCGATGTTAAGCTATCTAGATTTTTAGCTTTTCTCGAGCTGCTTCAAGTTTATCAACCAGCCTGGACGTGTAGATGGAGTAATTGTGCTTCCCTGTCACATCTTTCTTTGATATAAAAAAAAATGGAAGGAAAAAAAAGCATCGATGAATGGACGTCATGCCTAACCCCGGAGGCCTTCACAGATTAAGGAAACATAATTAACAGCATGCATGAATTTTCGAGGGATAATTATTAGTCACAAACATTTTAAGATGGAATCATTCATGCAGTCTGAAAGCCTTAAAAAACCTTTTGTTTATGGACACCTTAGCAATTCCTTTTTCTTTTATTTCGGCACTCTTTCAGAGCAAAGTACTTGAAACCAATTGCATCGGCAAGAATACCACGTCTGACGAGCTATCATCGAGGATGGGGAAATTGTAACTGGCCGAAAATTATTGGCACAAAAGAATTAGTATGAAAATAAAATGAAAGCAGTCACATGTCAACACCAGCGATAATGATGATCCAATATTCGAGCTCGAAATGTAAAGATTTCTTGATATTTTCCATAAAAAAATCCACCCAACAAGGGAACAGCGAGGCAGCGTCGCTGATCAAACTTTCCACGATGGCTCGTTCACTTTGCCATTATACACGACAAAACCTTGTTACAAGCTTACAAACATTATTTAATCTCTGAAAAATGCAGCACTAGGGAGTTGATAATCGAGAATACCACTTCCCCTGCTTGGTACAGGAGAAAGATAAATATAATAAAAAAACACGAGAAAAACAAAAGTGAGGAAATTCTTATAACTTTATAATGGTATAGATATTATTTTCCATCTTCTTTTTATATCTATCTTTTTTGGAAGAGGATGGCGAGTTTTATGGTTAACATAGACTTCATACTATATATAATTTTTCCGGCATTGTTTTCATAACATGGTAGCAATTACCTTTTAAAATGTTTTTTATTTGAAAATGTATTAAATATATTTTTTATTTTATAAAATTTATTTTTGGCATCAGCACATCAAAACGATAAAAAAACACTAAAATATTAATTTGAAAAAAAAATCAAATCTTATTAAAAGCACGGTTGAACCACGTAAACAAATAATCACTAAAGGTGATTTCCTAGATATTTTTTTATTTGAATAGATTAGAAAATACTTATTTTTCAGTATTTTAAAAGGTTTTATAATTATACAAGTTACATTTATTAAACTCAACCTAGTAGGTCCACCTGGGTTAGGTTTTAAAAAAATCAATTTGAAGTGATCTAGTTTGCTTAACGGGATAACTTACAACCTATAACCTGATTTTTTTTTGTCAAATCTCTTTTCTCAAAATAAGATTGTTTTAATTAACTTAGATTAATATGAGTTAACTCGTTTAGTTTATAATCCGAGTTTGGAATTAAATAATAAACAACATATTTAATAACTTTTGTACAAATAACATGTATTGTAGAGTAAAGATGTGTCCTGCTAAAATATATACCACTTTTGTTATGTAAAATATGATTTTTCTCTTTATCCTCCTATAAAAAAGATATTCCAACATTTCAATATGATCTTTTATTGTTAGTTTTTATTTTATTTGCCATAAG
>Ga0307509_10006015_pt1 | contig 16563 bp, 16 predicted proteins | sample 10_EM_MG_FD_202245 | JGI IMG/M metagenome (GOLD analysis project Ga0307509, IMG submission 202245) | Populus trichocarpa ectomycorrhiza microbial communities from riparian zone in the Pacific Northwest, United States - 10_EM | ecosystem: Host-associated > Plants > Roots > Unclassified | place... | reverse complement strand
GCACTCAACGTCCGCAAGCTGGAACCGGGTGTGGATTCGATGCCTTGACGGAGAAAAGACAGTTCTGTGGGAGCGGTATATTGGTCCTCTGTGGGCGCGTGTGACTGGAACTAGACAGCACTCATGTTCTAGCATGCCACTGGTGCCTGGTGTAGCTCTCCGCCCGCGCGAGCATCATGAGGTTGAAGAAACAAGCTTACTCGAAATGAACTGGATACAACTTGGAACTGACAGGTTCATTCAGTTTAACAAGCCGCGGAGAATGCTTACATTAGTGGGGACGTAAACTCCACTGGTTGGGACAACCAAACATCGATGTTCGCAAGTGAGGGGTGGCGAATGTGCGACCCATCATTGATATCTACTTGGTGACAGTTTACCCGGCTTCCGCATATTGACATGGCCTCCTCCTTGATTGACAATCTTAACAAGCCCCATCCCTGGACCATGCCAGACATACCCCACCGTTTCCCGCTCTCAAAGTGGGATATCCAACGGAGACGAGATCGTACGTCGCTCTTCATTCCGAACTTAATCAGTCTAACCCGTTGATCATAGTGGGACTGGGCTGTACAGCAAGTAGAATATGGAGATGGGGCTAAACCAGGCTTGGTCGGTACGCTGCCTTGGTCAACGACTGTTCGGAATCTGAGACTCTCCCGTATCAGCGCACATACAGTACAGTATTATCGGACATCAGGTAGGGCCACCGCTCGACAAATTTCGGAAAAGGGGCCACCCACTGTATGGCTGCTGTACAGCAAGGGTCGGTCACCATCACAAATGGAGGTATCGAGTCCGCGTGTTGCGACTTCTCTGGAACTATCGCTGCGGAATAGAGCAGCAGATGGCAGCGAAACTTGCAAAGTGGGGCCTTAAAGCCGAAATGAATGTGTTCGATCTCACCGCGACAACATGTCGATGCATAGTTCTGCCAGCGTACGGAAAGTGAACGGAAAACAGGCGCCCGCGCCGAAAAGTCCTGACTATTGTAGCGCAGGGATTCTTCAGTCATCACGCAGCGGTGGGGTGTGAATCCATACCATTCCGGAAAGAGGCGATGGAGCAGTGCTACTAGCAGCCCTACAACGTGGTGACGGCCGCCATGTTCACATGTATCTGGAACGCGTAGGACACGGCGCCTTGGACGTAAACTACACGCCGAGACATGAGGACAAGCACACTGCCTTTGGACAGCATGCGATGAGGATAATGGCAACAACTAAATCAGGGCACCGCGAGCACAATGGCATGATTCAGGTTCTGGTTGGGGTCGGTTAGCAGAACAAGAATCCGGGTAAAGTCACTGTACAGGGCGTATTGGCGTGAAATCTCATGTTGCTCTGATGGTGTGTGCAGCATGTTGATGGGAAATATATCAAACAACACGCATGAGAGCGGTCATGTGTCTGATTCTGTGTTTGTAAAGAAGATAAGCCCGAGGCAATAAACGTGCAGGACGTGTGATTGAGGAATGGTCCGTGGTTGATTTGTGGATTACGAAATACGTCAGTACCTTCATATTGCGGCGTTGCGCCGTGATTGTTATCGGGCTCATGTTGTGCGTGCTCTGCGCTCTGAAATTTCAAATCAGTGTCACTCCACCGCCGTTGCACGATTCAAGCCGAGGAAGGAATTGGTTTCCTCCACAATGTGGTAATGATGCAAATGGGCTCCTCTGGTTTATTATTGCTATGCCAGCTGCGACCGCACAGACCCAACTGTTTCCCCCTCTTTTACCTCTTTTCATATCTCGTCAAGTCCATTACTTCCTTCGATCCCATTTTAAACAGAGCTTAGATGTTCCCGCCTCGTAAGGTACGCCGCGACGTTTACGATGACCGGAGGCCTGGCTGATTTTGGGGCCTTAACAGAACGACAACCAGACAACTGGGCGCCATAACAGCGCATCCCCCCAACCAGTCAAATCTGCTCCCTACAGAACTGGCATCCAGTCTACTCAGGGGGTCCAAGACCCACCAGCACAGAATGGCTCGTCGCGCCCTCCGAGCCCAGTACAGGCTTCCTACTCTCTGCAAAGCGGCCATTTTCAACAAGGAAATCCTACTCGACAACGGCAGGACGACCTTGCTCACACGGAGGACGGTCTTTTTCTGGGCAGTTACGGACGACCCCACAACAGCAGAGACAACCTGTCCACTTCGCCGACTGCCCTCAGCCCATCGAGCAGCACTGTCTCTCTACCAAACGCTCCCACCCAGCAGAGCCCGCCGGTTACGCACATTGCCCCACCCGACGTGGTCAAAGACGAGTACGCGCAATTTCCGCTGTATCAATTCCACCACTAATCTATTTTCGCCACGAAGATGCATTGCTTGGTTTCTAGCTGTGGATCAAGATGGGAATGGTCAACTGTCTCCAGAGGAACTGCGTATGCTCTCCTCTTTCTAACATTTGCTCCAAGTCAGGCTGAACTGTAGTCCTACAGGCAGCGCTCTTTTGAATGAAGGCGGTGGGTTATATTTTGTCCTCGGTACGAGTGTTACTTATTTATTTGCTATATCCAGGCTTGTCGTTCTCCGCCAGCACGGTCAAATACCTTATCGGCATCTTCGTACGTCTCTCCGAGTCATTCTCGATATGAACTTCCATGATATGTTTTCTCAGGACCTTGATGGCAGCGGCACGATTGGCTCTGAAGAGGTGTGTAAATACACCACTCCTGGGTATTTCAAAACTTACGTCCCATGTACAGTTTGAGCCGCTGTGGCGTTTTATGACTGTACGGATCCCTCAACGCACCCTTTGCTTATCTGACATTGCCAATAGCAATGGCGACAAATGTTTGAGTCATTTGACATCGACCGTGATGGCAGAATTGATGCCGCCGAGCTGGGTCAGGCATTGGCCCACTACAAGTACGCTAGCTCCCCACTTCCTGGTTCTCTCTCGCTCACATACCCCGATCAGCCTTCACGTCGGACAACCCATCCTCGACATGCTAGTGAACAAGTACGGTGAGTCCGATGGCCGAGTCACTCACACGTGCCATGGTCTTATGAACGCGTCTGACAACAGGGATTACGGCCCAACGGAATCAACGTCCCGACCATCCTCCTCGCGTACAGATGGATCTGGATCATTTCGTGTGTGCATGTGTTGTTGTGCGGCAGATGTGTGAGCTGTATGATAAGTGTACTGTAGGAGGGCCGAGGCCCGGGAAATCGCAGATAAGTAGAGACCAGTTTCTCGAGACTGTGATATTGCTCCCTTGAGAGCTCTCCATACAGTATTGCCAGACGTACCTTTTGGTATCCCACTTGTATCACATGTATTTATTTCTAGGCATAGCATCGCGTGAGCATTGGCCCATTTGTAGCGCGTGCGACTCGGACGAGAGTGCCTAGACAATTTCTATTCAAGGGTGGAAGCTGCGACACTCGATGTCCGCGAGCTGGAAATGGGTTTTGAGTGGCGAGCTATTCCTCAGATTGGTGGTTCTAGCCTTTAGGAGGAAAGACACCGGTTACTTGGTGGAAACGGCCCGAAACGGGCCTCGATGTAGAGCGAAGCGAAGCGGGACAGAAGACGAGTAGCACGGCGGGATGGTGGGGGTGTTGAGAGCCTGGGAGGTCGAGATCTTGATGACTTGGATCTGTACAGGCGCCAATTATACCTCTTACAATCCCACACTACTGTACTGGTGGTCGCCGTGATGCAATGATGCCACATTTCACAGAGATTCTTACTATGCTTCTGCTGCGGAATCGAGGGCGCCGGTTTTCATAGAACGCAAGACGGGACTTGTACAAAGATTTTATTTTTTATTTTGGTTATCGAACTGTTTGTATCGGTTTGGTCACCTTGACCCTAACGGAGACCACGCGGGCCTTTCTCTCTCTCAGGCTCAGGCCCGTGTTCTTACTCGCCATTCTGCCCAGTTCAAGCCCTCTGACAGTTCATGAAGACCACGCTGGGCATCGGGAAAGTAGGTCGTCACTTGCATTGGCAAAACACGCTGGCAGGCGCAAGATTTTTCCCATCGGTTTGATACCGTCCTTCAAGGTTCCTTACTGTATGGCTCTGCGCGTCTCCGGACCATCCGGATTCACCGATATTTCCCGATCGACGATCATCAATCCCTACATGCCGTACACCTTTCTCGCTTCCCACTCGCTTTTGTTACCCGTAAACGGATTTGGATGGGCGGCAGGGAGTCTGAGAGATGAGCCAACCGTTTCACTACAGGTGTGAAGTGTGCCTTTGTTCCAGAGCCTTGTTAAGCACTTTACCCATACCCCCCCCCCCCCCCGCGGCACGCCTATCCAGCATTCACCTACATACCCTCCTTGTGTTCAATGCTTCCAGGGGTAGGATATTCCGGTGGATGACAACAGCGACCAAGTCACCCCTGGGCTAAACAAGAGCCTTGATCCATCACATTTAGTCCTTACTGTATTCCCCAGCGCCACTTTCCTGTTACCGGGTTCCACCAGGAACTGATGCCGCCTCGAGGCTCCGCTTGACTTTGCAAAGCGTTTGTTTCGACCATCTCTGAAATTCACGTGGGTCATGTTTTTGCAAACAACGATCGATGTTCGTCTCTCGTTGAATTAATGAATTGGTCCTTCTTGAAGATCCTACCTGAGAAGGACCCGGGGATAAGAACCAAAATCGTAGAAGTTCTGGGGCCGTGATGTACGAACCATGTTTCATCGGCCAACTTGCCCCGGTGCTCATCACGTCCTTCTTGTTGTCGTCGGGGGACCCGATAAGGACATACAAACACATCGTGTTACTACTTGGCCATCTCCATGTCTCCGCTCGTGGCATGGGCCTACTACCTAGGTGTCCCGTACATAGACTATTTAAGCCCTCTGCATTTGGGAAGCGAGAGAAGGTATCCCTACACCGATGTCCGACCAACCGCAGTTTCTTTCGCAGACCTCTGGCCCCCCTGGGTCCGTGTACTCTTCGCAAAACGCGCCTCGCAGCTCCACATCTCCCCCCTTGGGTCCACCACCAGGATCCGTCTATCGTCCACAAAGTGAGTACAAGCTGTCGGTCCTCGGTGCCTGTGATGCACGTTATTGAGCCCTGAGTGTTTCTAGTGCCTAACTCTAGCATTTATCAGCCACAACAGCAAGTACCATACGGCGGAACTTCCACACAATCAGCTCAACCGCCTTCTTCGCACCAAACTCCGCCGTTCCCTACCCCTTTTGTCCAAGGATACCCACCCACGAACGCCTTAGGTCAGCCGCAGCAATCTACGCCACCTCGTGCCGTAACAATGCCCCTACCCGGTCAGTATAAAACCGTACCGGAACCAACCATTACTCACCTTTGATCTTACTCAGAGATGGGGCGAGAGCCGCGATCTGTCACTGAAAGCGAGGGACGTCGTGCGTATATTGTCTATCTGTGTTCACACCTTAACAATGCCCTGTTGACGCGAATGGAAAAGGGGTTGACACAAGGGTTTCTGATGGCGAACAGAGGGTAAGATCACCGGGCAACCCTCCCGCCTATGGAGGAACAGGTGAGTACTTGAGTCGTACATTTTAGAGGCCATAGCCAAACATCACATCAACGAGCAGGCAGTGGAGGTTCGAATGGTTGTTGCTGTACTGTCGTGTGACAGCATATACAACGCTACCAATTGATGGGACGAGAACTGCATTGGGCAAAGAATCTGCTCTGCGCCCACAGTTCCGCGTATGCGCTTCCCAAACTCAATTTCCAGACTCAATGTAATTTGTTCTTACATAGAATTCGAGCTCGAGAAGTGGATCAATGGGGATTTTTGGCTGTATTTCTGCATCAGTATCGACTGGGCAACAGCACATTTACAGGTAATTTTGTGGTACCGACGCGAATGGATTGAATGCAATGTCCTGATGGGACCAGGTCTCAGTCTGGACGAGAACGTGAGAATATATTCAGAGTCCGCCTGCCGACATGAGTATCGTTTGTTGGTTGGTTTGGTTGTATGCTCAAGCGCTCAAGTCCTCCTCGTGATTTGTCTTCAGCACTGACGGTCACTGTTCTTGTACCGAGATCCCAAATGCCTCTGTGATTGTGGCTCACTGCAAGAGCATGCCCACTCGGATGGGAGGGTGTGTCTCTGATCTATCCCTCTTCAAGTTCTGCGGCCTGGGCAATCTACTCATCCTCATCCATCCTTTACGAGTTGGGCTCGTACGACAGGCCCTGGCTGGGGCTGCGAACTGAGCGAGTCTTTTCCGGGACCATTTCAGGTGCGTCGCTGTCTCCGAAGCTTCTAGAAGCACCCCCCCCCCATCCCAGGCTCACGCTTGCCCACAGACGCATTCACCCGCACGCCCGGCTGTCTCTAACTTTTGTTCCAGCCACATAAGTATCCACAATCCACTCGGCCTGTCCCCCCACCATCCACGATATGACGAGCGGCTACCGTCCCGATTCCTGATCGAGTTACGACACCTTGGCGGCATCTCTCCCGCGCCCTCCTCTAGTACAAGAGACACACCCTTTCACTTCATATCAACTCCACAGATAGAATAATTCGGAAGACTAAAATGGATAATCAGACTCCTTTGCACCGCACGAAAACACCTCAAAGAGCCAATATTCCAGTCCTGAGCCCTTCTCGGTGAAGAGGAGTTGGTTCGTTTACTCATTTCGTGCTATTGACTCTAGCAACTCAATTACTCGTCTCAGAGCGCTCAACCTGCAATTCCCATAGCACGGAATGCGACGGGAGTAGTACCAGTGATGAAGCGATGACAGGTGTCGATTATCACAAGTCTCTTTTTTGCGCTATCTTGCAGTATGCTTCGATGGATTTTATCCGCGATCAACTTATGTGGTTAGTGTTTGCGATTCTTCGACTTGCTGGCGATAAATAGCCGGATTTGTGCGCTGGGTGGCATGACGTGATGACACCAATATTAATGTGTGTTGACTGGGCGGGATCTCAGACCAACACTCAGAAACTCGTGGGAAGATCCGATCAACAATCAATTGCGATACCCGAAATTCTCCTCTCTCGCTAAGTTACTTGTGCGCGCCACCAAGGTATGACACAATTAGTTTCACCTAATCGAGTAATTGAATAAGTCATTCTATGCAAGAGACAGGTTTATGCACAATGAGCCCGGGCTATGGTCATCGCCGAGTTTTCCATCATCGGAGTATTTCTGTTTATTCCTACTTCCGCGGACTCTACGCTGGAGCATGAACACACTTACTGAGTTTGGCCGGTACTGCATTGGATCGCGGATGCATTCTTAACCCGAGGAAATGCACACCCCTGAGCGGCATTAGTCTTGTGCGTCCAATTTCATGAGAGGCTTGAACCTATCTTGCGCGATCGCGAACATTGATTTGACATACGGCCACAACATGTTTAGGTCTTCCTCACAACGATCACGATTTGCATGTGCTTCCGCGAGAACACCCTAGTAGGCGGCGGGAACTCTGAAAACGAGGCAGCCACCTAGAGCGTTTGCGCTTCTTCGCATATCTCCCGATCAATACAAACGTCGGGGCGGAGGATACTCGCTTGTTCAAATGCATCATCCTCATGACGTCGGCGTCGAGCCGTCACCCTTCCTTCGTCTGGCCCTAACCAAGTCCCTACACATCGTGTTCACAAATCAGAGGCTTACCTCACCCACTTTATCCTACGAGATCAATACAGTTGGCCACGAGGGACAAAAGAGCCGCCCATCAGTGCCATCGCTGAGGCCTGAGGCCCGGAACTATCAGAGCCACGCGGGAGCGTGACCCATCACTTTTACGTCTTGATGGTCTGCGCCGTTGTTCTGTTACCAAGGGTCCACAGGAACTGATATCGCCTCGATGCCCCGTGACATTGTTCGAAGCATTTGTTTAACCATCTCTGAAATTCATGCGACTCATGTTTGGTACGCAACGATCAAGTTGATTCTCGTTGATCAATTGATCGGTTCTTTTCTCTTGAGGATTCCGGACTGGATGCGGAATTGAGCGCCAAAATCCTGAAATCGTGTGGCCGTAATGAATGAACCATTGCCTTGCGCCCGAGGTCACGATTCTGCTTTGGTTGTCGTGTGGAAGCTCTGATAAGAATATATGAGTGCCGCATGGTGCCAGTTGATCGACCTTTTGTCCCCGCTCGCACTCTGCTCGTGGTATTAGCGTGCTTCTCGGGTGCATCATCATCTATTTAAGCCCACTCATTTGCGAAAGAGAGAAGACAAAGTTCCCCGCACGATGTCGAGGCCACCACCACCACCGACTTTTCCCATGCCAAACGTGTCTCGCAGCTCTGCCTCGGGCTACGCTCCACCACCAGGGTCCGTCCATCCTCTGCAAACGCAAAGTAAGTCTACACTATATCCCCCTCGGTGTTTGTGCGATCTGCGGTATTGAGCCCCGAGTGTTTCTAGCGTATAATCATGGCATCAATCCTCCCCAGCAGCCAACGACATACGCTACCCCACAACCACCCCAGCCCCCTCCTGCGCACCGCACCAGGGACCCATATGCAAACACACATACACCCGCACCCACATACTCCCATTCGTCCTCAACCCCGCATCCCTCCACACACTTACCTTCCTCAGGGCTCCCCCAAGCACCCCCGTCCATGCCTATCCCTTCAGTACCAGGATACGGTGCTTCCACGAACTTCTCTGGCACGCCACCATCAGCTATGATGCCGCGTGTTGCGACAATCCCCACACCTGGTCAAGCACATAATCCTCATCCGGTGCCTTATCACAACGTACCGGCGCCAGTCATCAACCACCAGCCATCACGCTCGGGGATGTCTGGAGGGACACGGTCCGTCACTGGGGACTGGAGTCACCGTGCGTGTATTGTCTACAACGTTTATCAGAATACCGACGCTTAATAATCGACTGTCGACGTGGATGGAACAGATGGCCAAAGTTACTCTCAAAACGAGGACCTCAGACAAAGGCCAGAAGCCCCAAGCCATATGACCGGCGATTATTCGCGGGAGAGGGCACCACCAACCTACCCTCAGGCTAGCAAGGGGCGGCTTCCTCAATGTAAGTATTGTGAAAAGGAGATCCCACGTGCGACATACGAAAGCTTTGGGGGGTTTTGCAAACAGAAACACAAAGATAAGTGGTCAGTAGCCATTCTAATCTACCCTACCCCTCACGGTGGCGACAACTGAATCTAATGCCTATCTGCCAATTAGGGACAAAGAGCACAATCAGAATCAGAATCAGCATCGCTGATAACAGCGGCGCGTGAATACCCCATCGCTTTTGGTTTTCGGGGATTGGGCCAGGGAGTGATTGTGCTTGAAAGTCGTAGGATAGTTGGCTGCTCTTTTTTTAAAAATGAATATTGATTGAGGCAGTAAGATGAAGAGATGGGCCGATCCGGATGGCCAGTGGCCATAAGAAATTGCGGACGTCTATTGAGCTACTTCCTAAAATTTACCGAAATTTTTGCAATCGTTCCCACTTCTGATTTTTGATACAGGAAGGATGGCGTGCTCTGATGTACTGTATAGGCTTGAAAGGTCTTAGTGCATTTTCAAAGCCCGCTCGGCATCATGCGAGTGCGAGTGCGATATATATGTTACTGTCACTTTCAAGTTCAAGTTGGTTTGGATGCTCAGCTCAGGAGTCTCTTCACTGCCAGTGAATGATCATCGGTCATTTCTGTCATGCAGAGATTCAAGCACCTTTTTGTGACTGCGACCAACTGCAACAGCACGCCCCATATTTGAACTCGGATATTGTTAATAACGATGATCTGGGAGGGAATCCCTCTAAAAATAGAACCCAATGCGCCGGTTGCAGTTCTATTCATCCTCACCCATCCTATGCGGACCCAGCGACGGGCTTCGACTCGGAGTAGTCTCAGGCCGAGATCAGAGTCGACCGTGCCATTTCCAATCCACTTCGATCTCTGTCTCCAGGCTGCATCTATGTGCCCAGGTGCACGGCTACGCGGGCCCACAGACCCCTTCACCTCCACTCCCTCCTGTGTCAACGCTTTCAGTAATTTCTGTTCCAGTCACATGATTATCCGTTATTCACGCATCCCCCTCCGGTCATTCAACGAAACGACGAGTGGCTACTATCCCAATTCACTGTCAAGGTGTAGATCCCTAGTAGCGCGCGACAAACGTGCAGATTAATACGCACACTCCTTGGCACCGCACGACCGTGGCGTACACGTCAAGCGGCCCATATTCGCGCCCCAAGCCCTTCTCGGGTAAAGCCTGTGAGTTCCATATCCTTCTCGCGCTATAGATTATAGCAACCTAATTACTGACGCCGTAATTTCAGACCCCCCAGCCTGGAATGCGACGGAGCCAGTGCCAGTGACGGAAGTGACGGTGCATATCTAAATTTAAACCCCGCCTAACGACGTGCGGGTCTTTGTAACCGTAACCAGCAGGATTCCAGCAGTGGACACTGTAAGTGGAATTTCCGAGTCGAATGCCGACCCGGTTGGGAGGAGGTATTTCTCGAGTTCTACAGCCTGTGCGGTCTATCCACCCTCATCCATCCCTGAATTGAGTTTGCACCGCAGGCTGACTCGTGCTGCTAACTGAGTTGAGTGTTGCCCTTTCAGGGACCACTACAGGTGCGTCTGTCTCCGGGGCCTCATAAAGCGTCGTACCCATGCGCCCATCCCTTTCTTCCCCCTCCCCTACCCGCCTACCCACAGACGCATTCACCTGCACATTCTCATGTGTCTAACTTTTATCCCAGTCACACAAGTACCCGAGTCCGCGATTCTCTTTATCTACCCCCCCTCCATTCACGTCACAACGAGTGGTCACCGTCCCGATCCGTGGTCAAGTTATGAACCCCTAGTGGCACCTCTCCTTTCTCTAGCACGAGAAATATCCCCGTTCCCTACATATCACTTCTAGGGATAGGATAACCAGCTTTGCCTGCGATCGACGCATGTACTTAGTGTCGGTGACTCTTTCTACTTGCTGGACCGATAACCGAATGTTAATTTCTCGTGATAAATAACGGGATTGCACCTGCTGCCGGGTGGCATGACATGGTGGGAGCGGTGCGAGTCCACTGGACCCTAGACCAGCTCAGATACTCGTGACAAGACTCGACCGACGACCAATTGCAATACACTGAATCCAGTCCTCTCGCCACTTGTGCCACACCATTAGCTTCAGCTAATCGGGGTTTTGAACAAGCACATACACAAGAAACAAGTTTATGCACAATTTAGTTGAGGGGGTCAAGACCGATCGTCATTTGAAGTGGGGAAGTACGAGGCTGTCAGGCAATTGTCCCAGTGGTGAGCATCTACCACTTATCATAGTGCCCAGCCCGGGGCTACGGTTGTCCCCGAGCGTTCTATAATCGGACTATTTTGGTTTATTCCCTACTTCCGCGGAATCTACGCTGTGCCGGAGGATGAACCCACCTGCTGAGTTTCGACCAGTGCCGCATTGGATTGTGAGTACCCTCTGAGACTAGCGGTGCACCCCTGGCCGAGGGTACACCCCTGACGGGAATTGCGGTCGTGTGGGTTCGATTTCATGAGACGCTGGGACCTATTTTGCGCGATCACGAATACTAATTAGACTTACAGCCACGTCCTCTCCATGATCACAACGGTGATAGCGTTATCCTTGTAACCTGATCGCGAGAACTCCCTCCTGGTAGGCTGTGGAAAGCTCTGAAAACGAGTTAGCCACCCTAGAAGAGCGTTTCCGCTTCTTTGCATCTCCCGCTTATCTCTCGATGAATAAGCACCATTCGCACCGATTCACGTCTCGGGGCGGAGGATATTCGCTTGTTCAAATGGATCAGGCCCATGACGTCGGCGTCGACCCGTCACCCTTTTTTCGTTTGGCCTTATCCGAGTCCCTGCACATCGTTTTCGCAAATCAGGTGCTTACCTCATATACTTTATCTCTACGAAATCAATACAGTTGGTCACGAGGGACAAAAGAGCCGCCCATCAGTGCCATCCCCCCCAGAAATGTCAGAGGCACGCGGGAGCGTGATCCATCACTTTTACGTCTTGATGGTCCGCGCCGTTGTTCTGTTACTGTACCAAGGTCCACAGCAACGATCGAGTTGATTCTTCTTGTTGATTGATTGTTTTGTTTTTCCTCCGAAGGATTCCGGATCGGACGCGGAATTGAGCGCTGAAACCGTGGAGTTGTGTGGCCATAATGAACGAACCATTGCCTTGCGCCCGTGGTCACGATTCTGCTTCTGGTTGTCATGTGGAAGCTCTGATAAGAATATATGCGTGCCTCATGGTGCCAGTTGATGCCAGTTGATCGACCATTCGTCTCCGCTCGGACTCTGCTCGCGGCATCAGCGTGCTTCCCGGATACATGACCCTCTATTTAGTCCCCTCCTCATTTGCGGAAGTGGGGAGAGAAGTTCCCGCACGATGTCCAGGCCACCGCCACCACCGTCTTTCCCTACGCCAAACCCAAACATGACGCGCGGCTCTACCTACCCTCTACCGCCAGGACCCGTCTATCCACCTCAAAGTGAGTTCACACTACAGCCCCTCGGTGTCTGCGGTCTGCGATATTGAGCCGCGAGTGTTACTAGCGTCTCATCATGGCAACTATCCTCCCCAACAGCAAACGACGTACCCTACCCCGCAATCAACCCGACCCCCTCCTGCGCACCGAACCGGAGGCCCACATCCCGCAAACGCACACGCACCCGCATCCACATACACATATTCGTCCTCGCCACCGCATCTCTCCGCACACTTACCTTCATCTGGGCCTCCCCAAGCCTCCCCGCACTTCCCTATGCCCTCGGTACAAGGAGGATACGGTACATCCAGCAACTCCTCGGGCCCTCCACCGCCGCCACCTATGCCGCAGCGTATTGCGACAATGCCTGCACCTGGTCAAGTTCATAATCCTCATTCGGCGCCTTATCACAACGTACCTGCGCCAGTCATCAACCACCAGCCATCCCACTCAGGGATGTCTGGGGTGACGCGATCCGTCACTGGGGACTGGAGTCACCGTGCGTGTATTTGTCTACAATATTTAGCAGAGTACGACCCTTAAAGCTTAACGATCGACTGTCGACGGGAATGGAACAGATGTCCAAAGTTACTCTCATAGCGAAGACTTCGGACAAAGTCCAGAAGCCACAAGCCATATGAGTGGTAATTATTCGCGGGAGAGGGCACCACCAAGCAGCCCTGCCGTTGGGCAGCTTCGATGTCAGCATTGTAAAAGTGCGATCTCACGTACGGCATACGAAAGATTCGGGATGTTCTGCAAGGAGAAGCACAAGAATGAGTGGTCAGTGGTCATTCTAACTCTACCCTACCCCCATGGTGGCGACGACTGAATGTAATGCCCATCTGCCAATTAGGTATGCAAAGCAGAGTCAGAATCGCCGATAACTTACAATAGCGCATGAATACATCATCGCTTTGTGTTTTCGAGAATTGGGTCAGGGTTCCCAAGTGTAAGATGGTTCCTGAGGATCGTAGGATAGTTGGCTGTTCGTTTTTAATGAATACTGAGTCATGCAATATCATGTATGCGGATGGTGTAGCTAGCGCATAAGAGGTGGCCGACCCGACCTGGATGACCCGGTCCGTGAGAAATGCCACATATTCAGAACCCGCCCGGCGTCATGCGAGATATAGTCAAATAAAGATCAATGCGGATGGGAGGGAAAAAAACCCACTGCGGCTGGGGTAATTCTATTCATCCCATGCGGGCCCAACGACGGCGGCTGACTCGGACTCTCGGAGTAGTCTCAGGTTGAGGTTGCGATCAGAGTCGACTGTCACGGTGCCATTTTCTGCCCCACTTCAATCTCCGCCTCTGAGGCCTCTTGAAGCACTGAATCTATGCACCTGCAACCCCCCCCGCGGTGCACGGCTACCGGGCCCACAGACCCCTTCACCTGCAACGACACGACCAGTGGCTACTATCCCGATTCATGGTCAAGGTGTCCCCTAGGAGCGCACGACGAACTTACAGATTTATACGCACACTTCCTAGCACCGCACGATCGTGGGGTTCACGTCAAGCGGCCCATATTTGCGCTCAGAACCCTGCTCGGGTAAAGCCTGTGGGTTTCATATCTCTCTCGCGCTATAGATTACAGCGACCTAACTACTGACGCCGAAATTGCAGACCCCCAGCCTGGAGTGCGACGGAGCCAATGCCGGTGACCGAAGGGTCGGTGCAAATTCAAATTTAAAGCCCACCCGGTGACGTGCGGGGCTTTATGGCCCAGCAGGATTCCAGCGGTGGACACTGGAGGTGGACTTTTCGGGTCCAATGCCGACCCGGATGGGAGGAGATATCCTTCAAGTTCTACGGCCTGTGTGGTATCCATCCTTGTCCATCCCCGTTTGCGCCACAAGCTGACTCGTGCTGCGAACTGAGTTGAGTGTCACCTTTTCTGGGACGCCTACGGGTGCGTCTGTCGCCAGGGCCTCATAAAGCGTGGCACCCATGCGCCCGCCCGTTTCTCCCCCCCCCCTTACCCGCCTACCCACAGACGCATTCTCCTGCACACACTCATATATCTAACTTTTATGCCAGTCACACAAGTATCCGGGTCCGCGATTCTCTTGATCTTTCCCCCCGCCATTCGCGTCACAACGAGTGGCCATCGTCCCGATTCGTGCTCAAGTTAGGAACTCCAAGTGGCCCGTTCCCTGCATATCATTTCCAGGGATAGGATAACCCGAAACGAGTCAGTAGATGACAAGACCCGCTGGCACTGCGCGATTGTAGAAGACATATCAGAGGGCCAATATTCTCGTACTGAGCCTTTCTCTGGGAAGACGAGTGAGTTTTTTTTTTTGGTGGGACCTAGCAAGTCAACTGCTCGTCTCAGGACGCTCAATCCGCCGGCCCCAGCCCTATAATGCAACGGAGTTAGCGCCATTGACATCCTTGATGTCAAGTCTCCACTTCGTGCGATGTCATAGGATGCTTCACTGAGTTTATCTGCGATTAATGTATGTGCTTAGTGTCGGCGACTCTTCTACTTGCTGGAGGTGTTAACTTCTCTATTCCACAGGTGATACACGAAGGGATTGTACCCGGGTGGCATGACATGGTGGCAGCGATGCGAAGACCAGCACTCATACTCGTGAGAAGATTTGATTAACGATTTGACCCTAAATTCAGTCGTTTCGCCGCTTGTAGCACCAAGTATGACAGTTTCAGTTAATAGGTGTTTGAACAAGCTATTGAACACAAGAAACAAGTTTATGCACAATTTAACTGAGGGGTCAACATTGATTGACATATGAAGTAGGGGAAGTATGAGGCTGCCAGGCAATCGTCTCAGTGGTGAGCATCTACCACTTATCATAGGGGCTTGTCTCATACCCATAGAGCAGTGAGCCCGGGCTATGGTCGTCGCCGAGCTTTCTATAATCGGACTATTTTTGTTTTTCCCAACTTCCGCGGAATCTACGCTAGACCGGAGGGTGAACCCACAGTTTCACATTGGATTGCGAGTACCTTCGGAGACTAGCGGAGCAACCCCTGGCCCACCCCTGACGGGCATTGCGGTCGTGTGCGTTCGATTTCATGAGATGCTGGAACATATTTTGCACAATCACAAGCATTAATCAGACTTACAACCACATCTTCTCCATGATCCCGACGATGATGGCTTTATCCTTGTGATCTGGTCGCGAGAACTCCTGGTAGACTGCAGAAAGCTCTGAAAATAAGTCCTAGGAAAAGCTTTGCGTCTTCCGCTTATCTCTCGGTCAATAAGCACTGATAAGCACTGATTCGCGGAGGATATTCGCTTGTTCAAATTGTACCAGACCCATAACGTTGGCGTCGAGCCGTCACCCTTTCTTCGTCTGGCCCTAATCGAGTCCCTACACATCAAGTTCGCAAATTAGAGACTTTACCTCACCTACTTCGTCTCCACAAAATCAATACAGTTGGTCACGAGGGACAAAAGAGCCGCTCATCAGTGCCACCGCTGAGCCCCCCCGGAACTTCCAGAGGCACGCGGGAGTGTGACCCATCACTTTTACGTCTTGATGGTCCGCGCCGTTGTTCTGTTACCAAGGGTCCATAAAGAACTGATATCACCTCGATGATCCCCGTGACATTGTTCGAATCATTTGTTCAACCATCTATGAAATATGCGACTTATGTTTGGTACGCCGCGATCGAGTTGATTCTTCTAGGGTTGATTGATTGATCGATTCTTTAAGGATTCCGGAACGGATGCGGAATTGAGCGCCAAAATCGTGAACTCTTGTGGCCGAATGAACCATTGCCTTTGCGCCCGTCGCCACCATTCTGCTTCTGCTTGTCGTGTGGAAGCTCTGATGAGAATATACGAGCGCCGCATGGTGCCAGTCGATGCCAGTTGATCGACCTTTTGTCTCTGCTCGCGGCATCAGCGTGCTTCACGGGTGCATCATCTATTTAACCCCCCTCATTTGCGAAAGAGAGAAGAGAAGTTCCCGCACGATGTCCCAGCAACCGCCGCCACCGATGTTTCCCACACCAAACGTGACTCGCTCTGCCTACCCTCCACCACCAGGGTCCGTCTATCCTCCGCAAAGTGAGTCTCCACTATATTAACTCGGTGTCTTTGCGATCTGCGATATTGAGCC
>Ga0307509_10006013_pt1 | contig 16565 bp, 21 predicted proteins | sample 10_EM_MG_FD_202245 | JGI IMG/M metagenome (GOLD analysis project Ga0307509, IMG submission 202245) | Populus trichocarpa ectomycorrhiza microbial communities from riparian zone in the Pacific Northwest, United States - 10_EM | ecosystem: Host-associated > Plants > Roots > Unclassified | place... | reverse complement strand
GTCCAAAGACATCTTGATGAGCTCATCAACGGAATCCGTCATGGTGGCTGAGAAAAGCATTGTCTGTCTTGATTGGGGACACGACTTGATAATCTCCGCAAGTTCATCAGCGAAACCGTCCTCGAGCATCCTGTCGGCTTCATCCAGGACGAGAACGTCCAAAGTATCGAGCGAGAAAATGACAGAGTTCCGTAGGTGGTCGATAAGTCGACCAGGGGTCGCGATTACAATGTCAGGGAACGTCCGTAACTCGGTTTCCTGAGACTTCAATGATAATCCACCTGTTCAAGAACGTGAGTCTATATTCGCCCGTGATCTCACAAAAGCGTACCAACTGCCAAGCAAAATCTGATGTCTGTATGGGCGGAGAGCTTCTTTCCGACTTCGTAACATTGGACACCCAGTTCTCTGGTTGGTACCAGGATCAAACAGCGAGTAGCGGCGGCCTTCTTTCCCCGTTCACGATAGAGCAGCCGCTCAATCATAGGAATAATAAATGCTGCTGTTTTTCCAGAGCCAGTGACAGCATTCCCAACAACGTCCTTTCCCAGCAAGGCGACCGGTATCGTGGCGGCCTGGATCGGGGTTGGAATCGCAAAACCGAGGGAAGTAAGAGCCTTCAGGATAGGTCGTGAGAGGTTCATAGTGAGGAACGAGTCGTGTTTTTCGGAAGGACCAGTGTTGTCCGCGAAAAAAGCCGTTTTCCTGTCCTTCTCAACCTGCGTCTCGTCCCCATCGAGTTCTTCCGAAGAATCCGAGAACCCTTCATCCTCTCCCTCTTCACCCACATCTGATTGGATCACTTCCACGTCCCCTCTTTCCTCGTCCGAGGACGCGAGCGGATCGTCCGTGTCTTCAGCTTCAAACCCAGCGAACTCGCTCTCATCGCTCTCGCTACCACCCTCACCTCCGTCCAAGCCCACCTCTGAATCCGAGGGCTGGCCGTTGTCTTCCTCATTCCCCTCGACAAGCGTCCGTTTTCGTTTCTTCGATGCTAGGTTCTGCTTCCGCCGTATAATGATGTCATCAACAGAAATAGGTTCCTGTGTGTATCCATGAGCACCACGCATACACCAAGCAAACAGGAGCGGGTGGCACGCGCACCGGTTTGGAACCGGTTTTAATAAAATCCCTCAAGCCCAGTGTGTCATTCCACGTCTCCGTCAGGACGTCGACGGAAGGGTCGAACGCGAAGTCCATATCGAGCTGTACGACCTCGTCTTTGGGTTTGATAGATTGTATCGGGACCTCATCGTCCGAATCTATCGTCATCACATAGTCGCCGGAAAGCATGACGCGGAGAGTTCAGTCGCTCTTTCTACCGGCACGAAACCAGTGTCGACAAAGTTTTTCGTGATCGAGGCGGTTGACGAGTTTTCCCACGTTCGCTGCGCCAACGTGAATCGTTCAAGTCTCGCTCAATGTCCAACGTTTGAGCGAATCTCAACTGGCGGTATTCCGTGGCAACCTAATCAACTCTGCAGCATGGAAATCTTACAGTACATGGGGTGTATGCTACGTTCATTGGGGCGCCAACCAAAGAATGTGGGGGTCCGAAAAGAAATATGACCTATGAACTTGAAGCACGGAACGAGAGGCAAGGGCGCTAAAGTACGCTAGATGTCATGGGAAGAAATTTCGCTCAATAAAACGATACGATGATGCGCGAAACTGGGTGGTTGGATAGTCGGAATAGATGGACGTGAGGGTGTGGGTGTAGCAGGGGAGGGGCATGGGTACAAAGGATAAGCGAGAACATGAGAGCAAAGTCGGTAAACAAGATAGGCGAGGGGGAGTACAAATGGGCGTGGGAAACAGTGTTGGAACTTGTACACGTGGGGACGAGCACAGCTGAACTATGATGCCCAGAAGATAATCTTGCGGAGGATTGCCGTATCCTTGGGATACTGTTCGCGGGTACCATGTTGTGGTACGCTGACGTTGACCCCATACTCCATACCATCTGGGTCGTTCGTGGACATGCGAACGTCACGTAGCTAGGGTGAAGACAACGTCAGGTGCCAAGAATATCGCACAAACGAGCGGATCTACCTCGAGGTCCATGATACAATCCGTAACCAACAAACTGTTGATCGCCGGGCGCTCTTCGAAAGTGTATTCCGGGGATTGTCGGCATTGCTCCTGCGCCTGGACAGTCCCAGCGATGAACCTTCCGATCATATTGAATTTAGCCCAGTGGATCCTCGACGGATGGATATTGTTATAATCAGGGTTTCCTTCGTGAGCGCGAATCAAGTCGAGTAGGTGGACCTCACTGAGCTCCATACATTAACTACGTGGCTGCAAACAATCAAGCGGAGTACTCACAGGGCGGGGATGCAAGCCCCTTTAGTGTTCCGTAATGCCATCCTGTACGCTCGATGCGACCTGATGGCCTGGAACAGCAGGTCCCAGGACTGGTACGATTTGTAGGCCTCCAAGGCCCTCTGTTTGAATAACTCCATGGGCAAATCGCCGGAGTATGTCGCAGCATTGATGCCAGCGACGAGGGCGCGGAGACCGGAGTAATTATTGAGAACCCGTAGGGAAACACCAATCTCAACAAACCGTTCTATCTGTTTTGCGCGAGCCTTCGGTCGGTCATGGCAGAGAATTAACGAGGCAACCCTGAAGGAGACCAATCAGCTCCCGCAAGTTGTTCCGTAGGTTAAGAGTCCCACCAGTCACCAATATGGTTGGAGAAACGGTTAAACCTCGCAATTGTATCCGTCTCCGGGTCCTTTGGTCCAGAGGACAACGTGTGCTTCAACCAATGTCGAGGCTAACGGAAGGCATCAGACAAAGGTTGGTAAGTCTACATGGCTGTCGACCCGCCTGAATTATGAGGAATAACCCCTTCTGAATTCTTGTAATTTCTTGGGCGATATCCATCGGGGTCAAAATGAACACTTCCGCACTGATACGCTGCAGTTCTCGGAGGATGTGCTTCTGCGAGTATTCCAACTCCCCGTTGTGAGATGCCGTGGACTTGGGTGTCGACCTGCTGAGCGGTAAACTGTGCTTCCGTTCTCTTATACCGGAGACCTGTGTGGGCGAGGGAGGCCGCGGACTTGCGGAAGAGATAACCGGACTCTCAGGTGTGGGGGACGCAGAGCGTACCTCCTCCTCGTCGAGCATACTATAGGAATCGTCACTCTCTTCTGTCGAGCTGTCGACTTTCAACGCCCAGCTGGCGTCTCTGTCGACAATGTTCGGCAGCGTTTCCAGGAAGGGAAGGAACTCTAGCCCGTAATGGATGAGGTACGTTTTCGCAATGATGGACTTGACGAGCGCAGATAATGCGCCGGCAGTCCCACGAACCGCAAAATCATAAGGGTAATCCCTAATCCAGTCCGCCAACAGACGACAAATACTTGTCGGGCGTAAATAAAAAAATGACGGTGGCAAACAGATCAGGGGCGGACGTACTTCATCTGGGCCAGACACGCAAACATCGGGTCTGCAGTCTCTTGGTCAAGCTGTCGCATCTTCTTCTGCATGGTCAACAGCACACTTCGAGGAGTCGCGAATCTTCGGTAGGTGAGCATAAAATTTGACACATATGTTGCATCTGGGGAAACTGGGTTAACAAAGGCCACGGGGTGGACCGAAGTTGGTTACCATCGTCACTGACTACCGAGAACAGTAACTTTTCGAAGAGGTCATCCAGGTGCGCCCAGGGTGAGAGTCGCCTATCAGGTGATACGCTTAAGTCATGACGCAACGATAGATCGATCCCGCAGCGGGCCGCCAGAGATCTTGGAAACGAAGGTACTAACTGGTCTTGTCGTTTGGGGACTGGTTGGGAATCCAAATTATCAGAACTATGATTCGTCACGCCCCCGTTGGTACCCGTTGCAGGTAGAGATGGTTGACTATTGAAATCATTGATGGCCACCTGATTGCCACTTTCTCGTTCATCCCTTTCACGGGCAAGAGATAGGAGGTCGTTATGCGATCGCGCGCGTGTTGGAGATTTGGACGGTGCGTAAGGTGTCGGTGAATTGGGAAAGTACGGGGTACGGTATTTGGAGGGGATTGTCATCTGTGTTCCATCAGTGGGAGGGGAATTGAGTAAGGGCTTCGAGAGGTCCCAGGGATGGTTGGAGGTATTCAGCACATCAGGGGAGGCGGGGTTGCGATAGACCGAGTTCGAGTCGACACGGGTTGACGCTATTGTGGATATCAGGGGCTACGACTGAGGATAGAAGGCAGAATGGAGAGTGCTCACATCTGTCCCGATAGATTGCACGGATCATCCAGTCAAAACACCTCCGCATCTTATCCTTGCCGGAGTCGTCATACATAGAGACTTCTACCAAGCCGACCTTATGGTGGCGAAGCATGGTGGCAGCTGTGTGTGGGTCAACTTCTTTAACGGCATCTGACTTGCAAGCCATAACCACAGTTGGTAATTCCAGGTCGTTGTAACCACCTGATAACCTTCGTCAGGGTTTCTTGGGGAACAGGGAAGTTGAGGCGTACAAACTAGGCGTTCAACATGGGTGAACGAAGTCAAAGACGAGGAGTCGTAGCAAACGATGACACCATCGACTCTCGGAGCGAAATCAGGCCAAACTCTGCTCGACGGATTGTCAAGGTGGAAATCCGAGAGATCTGCCTCGAGGACTCGAAGGGACCCAGTCATGTTCGGGCCTTGATTAATCTTGCCGAGCCTCGAGGTGTCTGTGGGGAGGAGTGTGAGGTTGTATAGACGGTCAGTGGAACGACCAAACCCACAACGAAATTGGTCCTTTCCGTCCGTCACAGGCATGCCGATTGTGGGCTCGGACATCGTGTATGCCTTGCAACCTTTCTTGATAATGCTGCTCTTCCCGCATCCAGAACAGCCAACAACGGCGACAGTGACCAGGGATTTACCTGGTATCTAAGGGTGAGTGAGCTTGTGACCGCCAGTCGCCGGAGGTGGGTGCAGGAACGTACGGAAGTCTGAGTGTTGATGGCCATGGCTACACCGCCAGTTGGATTGTTCATACCAATGCTACCGCTTCGAGTCCTTGAAGTGGAGGACTTTCTGAAGGGGTTATACTGAGATGGTCCGGGGAGGGGGCCCGTTCGAGCGAGATCGTTCAGAGGCGACGGACGGGGTCTGGTTGGAGGCACGTTCGAAGGTAGAGGCTCCTCAGAGGTGCGACGGGGTCTGTCTCTACTCTTATACGACCTGGGTGGATTGGTGGGCTCGGAGAGGGTGCGGGGAAGGGAGGACTCCCTAGAACTAGTATCAGCGGTGCTGACACTATAGGTTCGAACTCTAGATGGAGAGGGGGGGCGGTCATTAGGAGAGGTCGTAGAGCGGGCGGCGGTGGTCCCGGGGGCAGAAGTGGTCGAAGGTTCGTCGGGGTGACCGAGACGAACGAACGAGTCGACGGAGAGTGACTTTCTTAGTTTTGATGGCGAGCGGGTCGTTGTGGGGGACATGAAGGGGCCCTCGACGTCTATGGGGGGCAAGACGGGTTTGCCATCGGCTGGCATCGTCGTCGTCGTCCTGGACGGTGGTCGGTGTTGTTGAAGAGAGGGACGGTCGGAGCTCTGCCGCCATCATCCCACCCTGATTTTCCCCATACTATTATCCTTGCCGTCAATGGCGCTGCTGTCTAGCATGTACTACACGTGTAAGACGTCTTCATAAACTTTCCCTGCCTGCGGCGTCCAACAAGACACCATCCCTCTCCCCTCCAAGATGGCCCCCCTCAAGGCGAGATACCACCCATATCTTTTCGTCCTCATCACCCTCTGTGCCATGGCCGAGCTTGGCCTCACTTCCTACCTCATCAACGTTGGCAATCAGATTGGCTTCGTGGGGACCCATTACCATTCCCTGTTGGTAGCAACAACGACTCCTCGCTTTTCTCCAGCTGACTAACGCGCCCTAGCCTGATCTTGTGTCTCTTCAATTCGGTCAGCCCCCGCCCCATCTCCATCGACCCTGAACGTGTCATTTATCCCCTTTCCTAGGTCTGGACTGTTATCTTTGGAGCCGCTTACACGATCTGGATCGTGAATGGCGACCTCCATCTGCTCGCCAGTATGGCCAGTTCATTCATCTGGCTTCTTCTCACATCGGTCCTCTGGGTACTGCCTTCCTTATTCCCCATCGGGGTTGCCGCGCTAACAATGGCATCCAGGGTACCGCGGCTGGGGTTCTGCACACCACCCGAACAGGGGGAAGCTGCCCGGGGCGGCCCACGATCTCTCGGTATGACAAAGTTCCTGCACTTTCCCCGTTGCCCTGATTACGAAGCTCCACAGGTGCCGCCAGTCCCTGACGGTTGAGGCCCTGGGGTGGACCGAGTTTGGACTCTGTCTCGTTACTTTCCTCAGCACCACCCTCTGGATATTCGCCAGCAAAAGTAACCCCGTACGTCCCTTCTGCCCGCATTCCGTGTATCGATGCTCAAACCAGACGCGCCTTCCCCCAGCGTAATAGCTATTACGGGGTCTGATTCCAACTCTGGCTTCCCTTGAGTGGTCGCGGTGTTAGTTTTAGCGTGGAGTTCTGCATTTTATGATCCAATGACCACTAGCATCTAGCCGGCCTCGATGTAACCTCACGATTCTTCCTCCTCACATCGTGGATCTTGTACACCCACCTTTTGTACCATACCTCGTCACAGATTACACGCGGTTCTACGCCTAAAAAGGTTCGGTGACACTTCAAACCTGTTTCGTTCACCCCCGAAGGACCTGTGGCCTGATCGATGATCAACGCGCGGACCCCACCCGCCGTAATGTCTCCATATCATGGGTTTGTTACGCTCCTCATCCATCTACCACACCTTCGTGTCCCCCCCGCATCCCTCCTACAATGACTACCAGCGACACATGTACAAAATTGAAAAGCTTAACAACTTCCGTTTTCTCTACACTCTCCTCGCGTTCAAATCTTCGCACCCACTTCAGATCGAGGATATAATTTCGAAACCGATTTATAGAGAGATTCAACTCATCGGGGAGTTTGCAGATGTCTCGTATAGCCTCATAGCTTTGGAACGGGTGTTCAAACGCATGGAGCTATTATTGCAGGAGCACTTCCCGCTCGAAGGCTACGAAGCGGTAACATCCTCGAAGCTTGTCCTTCCGTTCGAAGGGAGGGTCGCAAATGTGAAGGGTCTCGTGGCATACAGACCGACGACCAAACAGCTTGTAGTCGGCATATGCGGCACTCACACATTGATGCAAGCACTGTACGACATGAACTCCCTGTTCCAGCATCACACCAAGTGGGGGCAAACATATCGCGTACACAGTGGCTTCATGTCGATGTATGTCGGTCTTGAAGCCCTTGCACTCAAGGGCATCCGGAAGGGCCTCGAGGAGGAGGAGGTCGAAGAACTTGTCGTAAGCCACCCCTCTTGCAGACAAATGATTTCGATCTAACTGGAATTTTAGCTCACTGGACATTCTATGGGAGCCGCTCTTTCGTATTACCTTGCAGTGGGGCTATTGGCGAATGATGGAATACTCCCACCGGGGATGCGAATCAAAATTGTCGCCTTTGGTTCACCCCGAGTTGGCGACCAAGCCTTCTCTTCCTTCTGGAAGAAACTGGTGGATGATTACCGATCCAGTCATGGTCAGGACACGTTCCAAGAATACAGTATCCGCGCATACAATGACGGTGAGTCGGACGGAGTCACGGTCCGCCAACATAAATTCAACTCCCCATTTCTTGTAGGGGTCCCCATGTTACCCCTCATGAAAACCGGATACGTCCACCACACCACCAACCCCCTATTCCTCCGCAATGACCGCCTGTTTCGAATACCCGACGGCGAGAAAGAATACGGGTCTTTTGATATCCCCCCCATTGAGGGTGCACCACCTCCCCTTTACCCCAAAGGCGGGCATAACTACTATAACGGGAGGGAGCTGGAGAGACTTGCCAGGAGAGTGGATGCCCTGAGTAGGCTGATGAGGGACGAGGACGACCTGTGGGTGGAGAGTTATGTGGAGGAGGTGGCGCGGGTGGAGGGGTATTCACCGACATAACGCTCTGACGGCGAGCAGGGTTGTAGCTGTATCGTAGGTACGCAACGTGGGCGTTGATCGTTCCCCTCGAGGATCTTACCCCACTGACACTCAGAATCACCAGTGATGCCCCTTATCCATTCCGATTGAGCAAATACCAAGTTCCTTGAGATTCTCCCCCGTCTTCCCCTCGTTTATGGGCCGTGCAGGATCGCCGACGACCAGCCCGGTATCACAAGTTTTCTCTGGTCAGTGTGCACATCTGACCGTAGGTAATACGTCGACTGGCCGGTAGGACACGGGTTCTCCCACAAGGACGACAACGTTTCGAGTTCTCTACAAACAGCCAAGAGGTTTTGAGCTAGAAGCGTGTTGTTCATTTCCATCTCAACGAATCCTGGTATTTCCCCGCCACGGCCCGCGGGTTTCCCGTCCGATCCTCGATTGAATAATTACACTAAGAATGATTCGCGTTTTGGGCTTCGCTTCACTGGGTAGCTACCACACCACATTTTCTGAGGAGTCCAAATCACTCGTTTGCTCGCAGATGATGTATCCGGTAACCACAGGTACAGCTTGGGGAGGCCATTAATGCCAGAGCTCCTCTACAATGGTGGTCAAATTGTATTTACAACTGAAGATGATTGACATTCCACACGGACCAACTTCACCATCGAATGAGACCAGAAGGAGCGGAGGGAATGAACAGCGAACGCTGTCGTTGCTGGGCAGTTTAAGAATGCAAAATCGTTTACGGGCGCCCGGATTCATGGGTCAGTGCCCTCGGTTCGAGCCCAAAAATGATCCATTGCTGTTTGCTAACTTTTGAATTCTTTCGCGGACGACCACGGAGCACCAGCAGACAGTGAGCATGCATTCACGTTGTTCACTAAAGCCGTGGGCTTACGACCGAACCCACGGCCTGATGTCGCTGGTGTGTATTGCGCACATGGTTTGGAGAAGAGGAATAAATCCGATCGAACGTACCCAAAAATCGTGTGTACAAAAGCCCTGATTGCATTGGAGCGCCAACTAACCGATAGACCTGGGCGGGACATGGAATTGCGAGACCTAGGATGGATGGCTTTACACTAACTCAATAGGGGACCAAATACAAGCAGCAGTCGCGGCCCTATTGTTCTGGGAGTCATGATGGAAATGCTGTGATGCGAAATCTGGAAAGGTCGTGGGGGCCGATAGTGTGTTGTTCTGATGGAGTGCGAAGGAGAGGGTCGTTGGGTCATGGAATCTATAACGTGATATCTGCGTCGTGAAAGAACGTCGGTCCGTAGGAGGGCAAGCTTTATAATCCGACCCTCAGTCGGACATCTTCCGACAGGAGATCGGGTGTACGTGGGTCGTGTAGTATCGGCTTCGCGGTGATCATTGAATGAACGACGGAAACACCCATCCCAGCAGGTGTTAGGCGTATCGCCGCTTCAAGGTTTCTCTTTGCATCGAGGAACATCCGGATAAGCGACGAGAGACTTTCTGGGTCCGGGGAAACCGATGAGCGAGTTCCTGTTGACACTGGAGAAGATCCTGGATTTACTTCGGTCGCAGCGAGACCTGACGCACGTGCCCAGCACATCTTAGGATTGTTCAGTACCGTGGCAGGTGCAAGTCGTTGGGGGACTCACGCTGAGGATAGGTTCTAAATATGAGTAGTCGTCCTTCGAGAAATCCATTGTGATCTTGGCAATATCTTTCAACGTGTCGTCGCAGATACCCCTAAACCTAACGGATTCGTTGGTGGGTGTGATGGGGGACCGAGCGATTATGTCGTATAGTTGAGCCAGTGAGGTCAAGGTGATGATGCTACAGCACCGGAACATCAGGTAGGTCTCGCGGCCCGGAAGTGCGGCAGCGTCGGTGGCCCTCTTCATGAGCAGGTCGTTCAGACCCGTGAGTTGTGGCACAACGCCCCGGCATTCCTTCAGCCAGGCGACCACAGATCGGGCTGGAGACAACGTGAGACACGAGCCAACGGTTGCGGGTGATGGTGAACTCACAGGGCAAGTCATGAGTTTCAATGAATTTATCCGTGTCATCGACGAGTAGCAAAGCGCGGAGTCGAAGGACCTCCGGCATCTCATCCCACATACGAGGGTAGGCATGCTGGTGGATGTGGGTTAGCCGGACGCTCGGTCGCCGTGGGAGGAAGCAACCTACCGGAAGCTCGTTCCGAAATTGATCCTCCAGATAATTTGACAAAGGAATATCGTCCCCAGTCAGAAACCGATGCTGGAGCGGTGTGAAGATCATCTGAGTGAGCGTCGCTACCCGTTCCTGGACTGATTCCAAGTGCTCTGGAGGGGGATCCATGATCATGCTGTAGTTCGGGGAGTCGGAGCTGTTGCTAAACGACCGGTCAACCATCCGGATACCATGCCTCTTGGCAGTATCTATTGCCCTCTTGAGGTATCGTTTCCCCGGGACGTATGTGTACGTGTAAAAACACGAATTAGCCATGAAATAGTAAGCCTGGATGAACGAGAAGGCGTCTTCTGCCTCCCCCAGGGTCAATACTGTTTCAAGTAAGAGTTGCGTTAACAACGCTTGAACGTGAATCAGATCGAAGTTCCGCCGCCGTTCCTGGTCCAAGTGACAGCCGAAGACGGTCATGAAGTAGGTGAAAAAGCGGTGGATGATGGTGTTCGAGAGGTCACCCAGAGCGATGGCGTGTTGTTTGGCAAATGTAAGTGGGATGCCCAGTTGCAGACGATGGGCTAGAGCAAGAATGCGGCTGGGAGAAAGATCAGGGGATCGATCCCTTGTTCGAATGATTTGCGGGGAACGCACAATTTCATGCTCAGTTCACCGGTTGTGGACTCTGAGATAGGCAACGCGGCAGGATCGATGATATCGACAAGACGAAACGGTAGAGTATAGAGCGTTGACCGGGGAGGAGCCACATGAATGAACTCATAACGGACTGGGACTGATCCACGGACGACAGCTTGGCTCGTTGGTTGGGAAGCCGGAGCTTGGGTGAAAAGTGACGGGGTGGGTAGTGGTGCGATCCTTGGCACACGTGTAGGGTCACGAAGCACGACTTGATCGTCAGGGATCCCCAGGTGGGGTATGGGTGTGAGGGAGCTCGTGGACTGCGCGGGGTAGTCTACCAATTCGTACGTGCACTCCTGTGCACTCCGAGCCCTCTTACAGGTCGAGCACCGTGGGCGCGCACCATCGCATTTCTAGGAGAAGGTCGGTCAACTGCTGCCGGAGTGCGAGGGGAGTGATAAAAACCTTCTTCTTGGTCCTAGATGCCAGAGAAAGGCGGAACGCGGGTAAACAAAGGCTCCTTGGGGGTAGATCAGGGAGTGACGTGGACTTTACCTGCACGGTTGACAGGCCTCGCCCTTCTTGAGAGTCTCTCTCCTGTACATCTCCGCCGGCAGGATATCGTAGACGCAGTGGAGGTTACGACGGGATGTATTACATGGGCCGCAGCTTGGTTGTTCGCCGTCACATCTCTGTGGAATGGAGAAAGTCAAGACAAGGCTGCTAGTGGCCGAGGGAGACAATGGAAACAAGACTGACGACTTTTCTTGATCTGGGAAGCGTGAGCTAAGATCGAGTGTGGGCCCAACAACTGCGCAAGATAAACACTGACCGGCAGTGGGTACACGTCCGTTTGGACGAGAGGGTGTTTTGCATGGAGGAGGTAGGGGGATGGGACGGAGGGGGAGGATGGCAGTCGCCCTCATTAGAGTCAGGTTCCGGGACCATGCTGGCCCCTATAAATGACCTATTGCTTCCGGCGGCCTCGCCACGAGTAGACAAGTGCGATGTCGTCGATGATAGAACCCTCAAGGCTGTATCAAAACGCGGGCTTCCACCGGGCGGACATCTATATCAGGTCCGGAATGTCAATCATGCTAATTCGTAATCAAAATAATCTGTTTGGGAATCATGGTCCGCCGCCCGATACATCTTCCGATCCTGATGTTCGACTACTCATCAGAAGGAACTTGTCCAGTCTCTTCCGAAGCGGATGGTCAACCCGTATCCCGCACGTTCGTAACCCAGTCGCCAATCCCTCTGCAAGCCCACGTCTCCCCTCGTCCTCACCCTCCAGCAACAATTTCACCGCCCGTGCGAGCCTCCCTTTCGGCAACGGTCGTTCTCCATTCGCCTGTGGGGGCTTCTTCGGCCGTTTCTTCCCCTTTCCTTTGGGGACCGCCAAAAGAGGATCCAACACCTCCACCCGGAACCTTCGATACGCCAGCGACGAGAGAGGTACCACCCGATCCACCTCACTTGCTGCTTCCGCACTCGCCTCCGCCTGCGCCAACACCTCTCGAGGGTCTCCCTCTTCGTAACCCCATCGCTTGAGCTCCTCCGCCCGACGTTGCTTCAATTTCAGAGAGATTTGGTCCCTCGCGTCGCCGTCCTTTATCATCTTCGCAACGACATCCAACACGTCGTTAAGCCGCAACCATCCCTTGTCCTCGTCTACGGCCCGTTTAACAAAGTGGCGGTTGACGTAATTGAGGAGTCTGTTGACGCTTTGCGCGCCAGCCGAGAAGCGATGAAAGCAGGGAACGAGGTAGTGAACCAGTGCGCTGTCATCCATAGGTGTACCGAGGAACAGCTCTCGCGCAACAGATGCGTAATAGTCGTCCAGGCGTTCGTAAATGTCCATTCCGCTCATCCACTTCTCGTTGTCCACCTTGGACGATGGCGACTTCTGCGAAGGTGGTCCGGAGCGAGTAGGCGCCACGCTCTCAGGTTGGGAGGTGAAGTAGTTGTAGACAGCCGTGTGGATTCCCATGTGGTATTGTACATCAATCGCAGGTGCCTTGTTGATGTTGTTTGTCGAGGAGCGAACGATATGATCCAGCGCCGGCTGGATGTAGTTCCACAGAGTAGTTATAGACGTAGCCGGGTTCGTGCTAGGTCCGGCAGCCAGTGTGAAAGAACTGATGGCGCCACTGGCTGGCGCATAGACAACGCGCTTTCCTTTGTCTTCGGTCATGAAGCGAGGGTTTCTGGAGAATAAGAGGGTGAAACGTGAGCCCAGAGTGGCCACCTCATACGAGGAGAGATAAGATTTGGTCACGAACGGGTGGTTTGCCCTGGTGGCAAGCAAACAGAGTTTGAAAATAACCCTCCTTCCAAAAACGGAAGTCGTTCAGCGCGGGCGGGGGACAATGCAATGTGACACTCTTTGCGGTACGTTACGAGCACAGTCAATATAGACCGTGAATAAATATTGTATCATTTATGTCTTCTACAGGGAGGTACTCGTGGTTCGATGATGTCCGCGCCAGTCTCGACCTAGTCCATCCTCACCATCAATAGGTACCGTGTGCGAATCTGCGCAGCATCATACACGATGTACTGTAACGCGAGAAAAACAGGTTCAGCCGCCCGGTTCGACATCCACATAATATTTCTGAAACGTAACGAACCTCATTGTACTGCAGATAAGCACCTGGGGGGTTAACGTCCGCACTCTTTCCTGTGAAAATCCACAATAGCCAAAATCAGAACTCGAATGGGGCGAATGTGAAGATTATCCGAACCGTTTGGCATCAAGCATCCCTTCAGCCCATCGTGTCCAAGGGCCTCGCCAGCGTCTTTCCAGTCTACCGGTTGCGTGCGGCCTACTCCCTTTGTGGCCCTACGCAAGGTTTATGAGTGGAAGTGATGGTGACGGATAACATGCAGCGGTCATACAGTTTCTTCGCCTTTTTGGCGTACTCGTCGGCGTTATAGTGGGCATCGGTCAGCTCGAGCCACGGTTTAACGGCAACTTCGCAAAGCAGCAACACGCCGACATTCCCGCTCAGGCTAGAAGGAGGATCCCATCAAACGGAGCGCGCGAGCGGAGTTCAACGGTGCGCTTACTAGGAGTGGCAGTAGTTCGCAGACTAGACATGGTTAGCGACGGCCGTTCGGTAGGGATAGGCCATAGACATACCTTTGACATCATCTAGGAAGATTATGAACAAATCAGTGATCAACGGTGTGTAGTGTTAGTGGTAAACCTACATCGGCGAAGTACACGCCCTTTCCGAACATGTAGCCTGAACGGTCGTGAGACCTTGGAACACATCAAAGGTCTGGAAACTGACCAGTAACAGGAGCTGGCCATCAATGTCAGCGGTAGGAATTGAGCGCCAGTCACGAGAGTCTTCACCTTCAGGGGGAGCGATACGCAACCCCTGTTTCAAGATACCAGCAAAATTCGTGGACCTCGAACCGTGCCAGAGCAACAGTCTATCCCCGTCCCCCAATCTGCTGCATGCTGGAGAGGCGTTCCAGGCGTTGGTTTCCTCTTGCCTAAAACCACGGATTAGATCTCGAGAGGCTGAAGTGAAGAAGGAGAGTAACCTGTCGACCCTAAACGCGCACTCAATCTGTGCCCTGAACCCATGGGTCGCGCCATGGGTATCTCTGGCGTAAGCTTGTAAGGTAGCGAACTCGCTGCTGCTCCTGTCGATTGGGGCCATACTCGTGAGTTGGAGGGAGCGGAACTGTGCGTCGAGTGGGTTGATGACGTTCCCGTCTCCATCTCTTGGTATAGAATCGGAGATGAGCTTAGATGCGACTCCCTTTTGGCCCTCAGCTCAGCTCCAGGTTAAAGTGCGTGGAACATGTACATACCATGTCACCAAGTGCGTCGACAAGATCGAGCTCCTACAAAACATTGAGTTGTTGTGGTTGTGGTTGTCATCAGAGACAAACCCTCTTCAAGACCTCTATGTTAGTTATGGGAGGTGGACGGCTGCGACCAAATGCATGAGGGATAATACTAAAGAACACATCAGATATTTGCCCGAAAGAACGCAGTGGAGACACACGAGTAGTAACGAGAGGTCAGTTCCTCGCACGCAGCCCTGAAATTGGAGAAACCACGAGCTCCGACGTTGTCCGGCTGGCTGATGACCTCGGAGAGTTCTTTCAAGGCGGAGAACCCGGACAAGATTGTTGATTTAGCGAGCTTCCCTGCATGAACTTCCGTCAGCGAAACGTCCTGCGCAAGGTGAATGGTGGAACGAACCCAAAGGGAGTTTGTTGGCGTCATAGTTCATCTCGGACAACGCGTTGTAGATGATCCTGTGATGGAGGTAAACTCCGGTGAGGTCGTGAACCAGGAAGTTGATAGACCTACTCCGAGTTGAAGATGAGTTTGCAAAAGATCTGGAGGTCAGGCTCGAGGGTGGGTTCTGGGATCTTGATCTCTTCCTTGGGTTCCCTGGGCCCTTCGGCCTCTGCCTCCTCTTCCTCGTCGTTTCCAAAAGAACGTTCTGCGGTAACGTAAAAAACGTGTCATGTGCAGAGCGGCTACTCTTGACCTACCGATCCACATGTATTTGCCTCAAGGCAAATTATCAGAATGGCGCACGTCGTGGGATTCTCCGGCACTTACCTGATTTTGCAGATACCATTGCTCGGCGATCCTCCCAGTTTGTGGCCGTCTTGGATTTAAATTGTTTCCTAAACTCTGAAATAGCGATAGTAGCCGCGAATGGACCCTGAAGAGAATCATTATAAGGAGTGGTTCCGGTGACCGCGAAGGGCTGTCTCACCTTGCGCTGGGAAGCGCCGGTCTCTCCGACGCGACCCCAACGTGTGAGCAGCACGCAGGCAGAGTTGTTACCGATGGGGTGCAAAAGCTGCAACACGTAAAATCTACGACAGTGGGCGTTGAGCTGACGGCGTGGCTTCCGTGCGGGTCTTAGGGTCACGTACTTATTCGCGTTTTTGGACAGATCGGTTTGGTTGAGGGTGGCATCCCAGACCTCCCCATCACTGGCATACACTTGATGGGTGGCTGGTCGGTCTGGCGTTAATAATAAGCAGATCGGGTGCAGTCGAACACTGACCAACCATCCCAGAATGGGGATCAACCGGAGCTGCACCACGCTGGAGAACGGACACCTTGGCGAAAAGGTCAGCTCGCGCGAACCGTTAGCATGACGTCGACGTTACCATTTTCTTATCATCCTTAGTGTCCAAATCCATAGCGTCCTCCTCCTCTTCGTCAATAGTTGTGGTCTTCGGCTTTTTGGATGCGGGAGCATCATCCTCGTCCTCACCAGCGTCTGCCTTGGCGCGCTTGGATCCGACTTTGCTGGGTGGCCTAGTGGTCTTGGACGCAGGTTTGGGTTTCGGAGGGGCCTTGGTTTTTGTCTTGGGCGCAGGTTTTGAAGAGGTGGCCCCGTCGGTTGTGGAATTCGAGTTTGCCGCTGCTGCTATCGCCTGAGAGGAAAGTCTGGCACTCGACCTGACCGTCCTGGTGGTTGGGAGGTCCTGTGTCGCATGAGAATCGGTGTCTGCAGGCACAGCCTTCTTCCTGGGGGGCATGGTTGCGGTTGAGTTGGTTGGAGTTCTCGCAGGGCAGGCGCTGGGTGGTGACGCGAGCTGGAAGTGTTGATTCTGGGCACGGTCAACCAAGGTCTCAGATCGCCATAGGCTTTATACTCGCATCACGCAATCGTGGGTCGGTATCCCCCTTTCCGAGTCAGAATCTACCCAGACACGACCCGTCCGCGCGTTCCAAGCCATGACTCAGTCTCGTGCTGGGAATCTATCGGACCCAGTCATCATATGATTCAACA
>Ga0307509_10006012_pt1 | contig 16568 bp, 24 predicted proteins | sample 10_EM_MG_FD_202245 | JGI IMG/M metagenome (GOLD analysis project Ga0307509, IMG submission 202245) | Populus trichocarpa ectomycorrhiza microbial communities from riparian zone in the Pacific Northwest, United States - 10_EM | ecosystem: Host-associated > Plants > Roots > Unclassified | place... | reverse complement strand
TCTTGGTTTAGTCTAAAGTCCGGCGTTTGACATCGAGCGAGGGGGTCGCTGGGGGAGGGTAATCACCAAACCCAGAAAATCATAGGCCCCCCCGAGGAAACCGAAGGGAAGAGAAGCATGGCACTGAACACTGACAATATGTGATACGAGCCTCCGGGCCCATAGGTCTGGCGATTGGGAGACACATCGTAGACATCTCCATCAATCTAGTGCCAATAAGTTTCACAGACGAGTAGAGTAAACCCCGGGCATCAGAACCGAGGAAAGGGGGGCCAAGCCAGCGGCGTGCGGCAGAGTTGGTTGGGGTGCAGGCGCGTCGTGTGATATTTTAGACCGAGTGCATTTTCCGCGGGAGGGCCGTGGCGAACAGGGTCCACACATGTCGTATTTCATCCGTGCGAAAAGAAAGGGCGGAAGCGGGGGTGAGCGTAAGAGATGAATAAGGGTCATCAAAAAGGGAACAGACTCACAGCAATGTACAACGGTAGTTTAGGATCTGATCCGTCATACCGAGCAAGTGTTTGTTCGCTAAACAACTTCTGCTCGCGCTAATGTCCGATACATCGGATTGGAGGCGCGAGGAAGAGAGGTGGACACGTTTTAGTTTACACCTGCATGTTGCGAAGAGAGAGGGGAAGGGGGTGACTTCTTACCGGGAAATATGTCTTAGCCTGGACCCATTTGCCATCATAGTCCCAAAGGTAGCTCCCGGTCACAAACTTTCCGGTCAACATTGCGATGACGATCACGCTCAAGAGGAACTTCACGAGTCCCCAGAGCCCAACCTCGACTTCCGCCGTCGGGTCCACCTCCTCAGGTCCAACCTCCTCCCCTCTAGCAAGCCCTTCGTCCCTCTCGCGTTTGCGCGTAAGCCATTCCTCATGTTTCTTCTCCTGCTCGTGCCGATACTCCTTGTACCTGATTACAACAAAATGTTCGCATCACCGCTTCGAGAGGGAGGTAGATAGGAAGGATAAAAGAGCCCATTGGGCCCTAGAAATCTGAAACGGGGACCCGAAGAACAGAAGAAAGGGCAGCACTCACGCTAGGAATGGTCGATTCGCACTGCAGGACGGTCAGATCATCATTCATCCGTTCGATCACCATCAGGGATTCGAGGGCCATGGGCAGCCGGCTTACCTCTTGTTAGACACCATCACGCTGGGATTCGTTGGGTCTGGTACCAGCGGATCCACCTCGTCCTTTTTCTTCGCAATACCCTCTGGGTTGAAGAACCAGGACATGATGGCGGAGAACAACAAAGGTTGATGATGTGTGTCCTCATTTGACGCTAACACAAAAGGCCTCATGCTCCTCCGGCGTGTGATATGGGCGGTATGCGAAGGAAAATTACGACAAGATATATGTATGTCAATAACATGGACAAGAAGGTACACGACCAGCGGGGGAATGCAAAGTTGGAAAATGTTAGCAGCAAGATGATATTAATGCGTCCTGAGGGCGGAAGTATAATAAGTACTAGGGGTAGGATGTACAAACTTCTCATGGAGTCGCGAATCGAAAGGAAAAAATGAAGATGATGGCGCAGTTGCACGTGGTGAAACAACATGCAGCAAATCGTGAATGGGTTACAGTTGTGGGCGCGCAATGGCTAGTATGAAGGCGGGTGATGATAGATAACGAAGCAGGAGAGCGGAGGGGTGGAGGTTTAATTACACCGAGGATGAGGGGAGCGGACCAACTCCAGAGTGCCGCCCCTGCGGAAGGGAGATTCGTAATGGTAAGATATTAGGTTGAGACCGGTGACCAATGAACGATGACAGATGAGATGCATGAGAACGAACGGTAGGACCATGGTGGCATGCGATGATTATGATGCAGGTGAGGAGGGGGGGCATATGGGGCGCATACGGTATTGAAGTCGTGAATGGTCGTTTACTTCTGTTCGTATTCATGACCAGCGTTTGGCGGTTGCTGGTGACTTCGTTCGCTCGCTTGTTGCGAAACCGTGACGTATGCCCCGCCAACCTCTTCCGAATCGGCCAGACCCGGTGGAACGGATGGTGTGGCCGACGGGAACTCGCCGTCATCGAGGTCGAATTCCTCGACCCAATTCCTGAGGGCGAGGAACTTGGGGGTTTTGATGAACTGGGTGATAATTAGTGAGGGCCGAAGGGTCTCCTGGAGAGTAACACGTACCTTTGGCACCGAATCTGTTGCCATTAGTCTGAACACGTGGGTCTGGATCCTCTTGTATAACTCGATCAGAGACTGTAGTTGGGTTGCGTTGAAGGCGCTGGCTTGTTCAAGCTCGACGCGTCCTTGGAACGCCTTGCCAGTAAGACCGGTCATCACCTCGTTCAGGTAGGCGGAGAGCTCGTTGCGCAACCCATGGTCAATGTTTAGTTCGCACTGACTTGAAGGGGCGAGATAGGTGTTATAGATCTCGAAGGCGATGTGGATTAACGCTTCGTGGTGACGTTCCATCGCCGCCTGTCCAGAAGTCTTCGAGTTGCCACGGGATGAGCCGGAGGCCATGGCACTCGATGTGATACTAAATTTCTTCTTGAAGTCCTCCACCTCCAGCCAGAACGACAGGTTCTCTTCACAAAAGTTGTCTCGCAAGAACTCGCGGAAACGGGAACGGAGCGCGGGCTCTTCGATGATAAACCGTAACCGATCGGTGTTGGACTCCTTGTTGACCTTCTTCTCCACTTCCTTCGGCTTGTCGGTGGTGGAAGTCCGACGATGAGGCTTGGAATCGGTACCCTCCTGAGAAGTTCTCTGGATGGAAGCAACGTTGGTGGTAGAGGTGTTGGGCGAGTCCTTGGTAACGACATCCCAACGGGCGAGGCGTCGGCCCTCGTCGGTAATACGATAGATTGCCTTGGCGGTGCAACGGAATTCACCGTGTTGCTGGGAATAGATGTGAGGGTGAGTTGGACGGAATTTGGCGGGTAAAAACTCACCCCAATCGAGGAACCGGCTGGGGCGGAACCACGGACGGTGAAGATAATCGCCGAGTCGTTATTCTTACGCTTATCGCTGACGAGAGTGATAAGACCGAATCGGACGAACTGAGCAGCCATCTCCGCAGCCTCCTCCCTACCAATGACCGATGTAAAATCGCAGAGCCACTCGAGCGCGGCGACAGCGGCAAAACAGTACTTCTGGACTGTGGTAGTGGCGCGGCCCATGATCGGCTGTATGCGCTCGGTGACGTCCATTAGAGCGAGACCCTTGGAGCGCTCTGCGTATGTCTGGTAGGGGTCGAGAGAGTTGAAGTTGTCCGGAGGATAGTTAGGTTGACGACCAACAAAACGACGGAAGAGGGCGGTGATGACGGCTTGGGAGACGATGATCTCGTCGTCAATTGATCTCCTCTCGAGATGGAGGAGTTTCATGCAAATCGGCTGAGTCTGGAAGACGTGGCTAATGTGATCCGCGTTGATTCCGTTCTTGCTGATGAACCTCTCGAGGACGTGGAGGCCCTTTGGGGTGAGTTGGTAAACACCACGCTCCTTGAAGAGGTTGGAAGAGGGATCGACGGCATTCTGAATGAGGCGGGCGTCCATGAAGTGTTGGCACATGGCTTTAGCCATCTCACGCGTCATGGAGAAAGTCGTGGTCGTTGTCGTGGTAATGATACGGGAAGGTTCTCTCGGGTCCGGCCCACGGTTTGACTGAGAAAACTTGAGCGATGCGAGATTCTGAGCGGCCTCCTCGCTATAGAGAAAGGGTAAGTTGAAGGTCCTGACAGACAAGATTACAAAGGACGAACGTTGTGAATGAATTTGGGAATGTGCGGAAAAACTGCTTGTGGTTACTAAGCTCGAGGGAGACAATCAGGGTGGCGAAAAGATCCAAAGTATCCTGGGGGAGAGGGCTTAGAGAAACGGGTATTTGGAGGGAGGAAAAAAAGGCGGACTTTTAGGTATGGTCTCCCTCGTTTGGTGACCTTCATCATGTGGGAGGAAGTTGCTTGGGGTGTGGAATCCGGCATGGCTACAGGTGTCGACGATTTGTACGTCGATTGGGCGGGTTATGAGGGAGAAAATAGGAAAAATGGGGGAGGGAGAGGAGGATGGAGGGAGGAGGAGAAGGAGGATGAGGAGGAAGAAGTTGACGACTCGAGAAGATGTTCACTCTCGGACTTGAAGAAGCTCGCGCCCGGCTGTAATTGCCAAATCGGGAAACTCCAGCCCATTGTGTATTGTTTCAGGTACCGGTCCTTCCTAATGTGGCATAGACTGGGATTACTCAGTCGAAACGGCTCGCCTCTCTTCCGTGAGGCCTGGCGGGCGGGCGCGGATGTGAGATAGGGGTCGCAGATCTCATTTAGAAAGCACGGGGGGCGGACAGGGCTGTGAGCCCAGAGCGGGAGGAGGAGGGGGGGGGGACGGGAGTCGTTGCCGACACGTGGAGGACGAGTGGATTTGAAACAGGGCCGGGTCGTAACCACGCTATCAAAGGCGTTACCACTCCCCATCCAACCTTTTCTGGCCACAGCGCGCAGCTTATCCCGCACCCGCAACATGGACGTAAGTACGTATATGCCCCAAGGCCGGGAACTATCCCCTCACCTCCTTCCTCTAGAACCCAGATGGCGTAAAGGCCCTGTTGGACAAGCTGAAATCGTCCCAGGCCTGGCAGCAGACCATCGCCGCCTCTGACCCGCCCCCACCCCCCCCAGCCCTCCCGGTCCCGGAAACGCGTGAGGAGTCGAGCGCCGCCGATATACGGCCGTCCATCGCTTCCCTCCTCGCCCAACTCGCGGATACTCGTGCCGGTCATCCGTCCTTGCCTCCAAATTCGTCAGAGCCTCGGCTGAATGAAACCGCCACCCCTGGCGGATCATCGGACGTTGTGCCATCCCGAGCACCGATCGACAACGGCAGACATGATCTCCAACCGTTTTCTTTCCAACAGACCTTGGCCTGTCTTGCCCATTTGTCTTCCAAGCCCGGCTTTGTCGATTCTATCCGTCGGGTAAGGCACGACACCGGGGGCCGGTTGGTCCACCCTTACTGAACTTGGAGACAAGATCCAGAACGAACAAACCGCCCTCGAATCCCAGCTCTGGGACGAGCGGCTCGCCATTCAAAAGAAACACCAGGAAAAGGTCAAGGTCGCGGCGACCAAGTTAGACTCTTTCTCCATCATCTCCACCGTTGACTGGCTCTGATGGAAAACATTAGAGCCAATCTTATTGGGTCCGGAGGGTTATCCCAGTACGAGGCCGACGTAAGCCGTTGCCCTGTTGCCATGATAAGCTTGAATGCCCCATCTCCGCCGTTCCCGTAGACCATGACAGAGGCATACAGGAAAGAGCTGCACAAGTTCGACGCTCAACGCGTCATCGCCGCTTGGGACGGTTTGGTATCGAAACAGCAGGCAGCGCTAGAATCGCTTGGTGTTCCAGTCATGTATGTTAGCGACCTGACATCGGATAGGGAGGCAAGCGCGTCCATCACTTTTTCGATTTCGTTACCATCTCTAACATGATCGCCGTCCGCGCACGCCCCTTAAATCCGATAGAAGCAGCAGCGTATCGTCCGGGTACTTGAGAGCATTGTGAACGGCGGAGAGTGACCACGGGGTCTCTCAAAATCACCGTCTAGTGTATTTACGGTCATCTCGACCCAAAACGATCCAATATACGATCCTCGAACTCGAAACGGCTTCTCGCGTTGCCCACGTGGCTTTTTGATCCTCGTGTCTCACCACCAGCCCCCAATTCTGCGGCTGTCTGATCCCGCCAACACTTCTCCGTCTTGGATCCGAGTCCCCGTCCATGTCCTCCGCTTCCACCGTCACCATCCCAGCGTAGTCCTCCTCTCCTTACCCTCCCACCTCCCTGCCATGCCTTACGTCGATTTGCTCCATCCATCCGACGCGGTCTCGATATGGTACACGTCCAGCTCAAGACTCGGCACGGTCAACTCCCTCCACCCCGAAAAACCCACGATCGTCATTCTCCATCCGCTGTATCTGAATTCCTCATGGCTGTGGGCCCAAATGGACGACCCCAGACTCAACTCGTCATACAACATCATCGCGTTTGACACTCGCACTTCAGGAAAGTCCATGTCCGCTCCGTCTGGGGTGTACGATACGTGGGTCCAGGCCGCAGATCTTGCTTTGTGTTTTCAGGTGCGCATGTACTCACCTTCCCCGGGGTCTTCACAATGCTAAATAAACACCTGTTTTTTTTTCGGTCTCGTGGACGTGAACAGAACCTCCACCTACCACCTGTCCACCTTGTCGGAATAGAGACTGTATCCGTAAACTGTGCCCAAAGATTCGCAATCTTGTATGTATCCACTTATCCCCGTTCAGCTCGCTCCACACGCTCAATCCAATCCCGTTAGGTTTCCTGAAATGGTACTAAGTCTGACACTAATCAATGTCCCACCACCCACGGAGTACGGGGTCACGCGCGCATATACACCCACGAACGTAACTCATTAGCAACCTTTCCGTTCTACAGGCTCAAAACCACCGTGTACATGCTGGATGAGCTGATCCAGTTGTACAGCTACGCGGAAGACCTGGACACGTACGAGCACGCCGCAAAAGAACTATCCACATTCCTTGCCGGACCCGTGAGTCCGATAACGTTCTCATCAGCCAGTCGAGACCGGCTTTCTGACCGACTCGGACGGAAATATACAGGGTTGTGAGGGAGACCTGCTAGACGATGTACGTCATTCAATTATTGCCGCTTATGAAACACTTCGGTCAAAGCTGATCGCTCGTACGTAATGTGGGCACCCCAACAGCTGATTGGGTTCTGGGAACAAAGTTACCCCCCCGCTCGCCGATCATTGACCGTGCAAAACTTGAATCTGATAAAGAATGCAAGTTCCCTACACCGCCCCTCATGCGTTCTGTAGGTCCGGCACTCACACCCCTTGGGTCCCCAGAGAACGCCCTTGCCACGGAAGATGCTGGAAGCCATCAACACCCCCGTCTTGGTCATTCAAGTACGGTTGCTCCTTCAATCACCTGATGGAGACGCATTGAACCCCTTCTTTTCTTCTATTCGGCCAGTCTGAGACTTCGCAGATATACCCTCTGGAACACGCCCAGTCCCTGGTGGAGAACCTAAACAACGCGAGGTTGTACGTCGTGAAAGGCAAGTTCGAGAATCTGAGAGTCCACCGACCGGCAATTGATGTCAATCGTTCATATCTTTGACAGACAGCGCGGGATACCTTACGGTCATGAATCCCTCTATTGTGAACCAGACTCTCTCAAAGTTCCTCGCTCGCCTGCCTCGGGTGCGGAGCGACATCAAACCTCCATCAGTCTCGATACCTCAGCGGATGCGTGAGGCCCTCGATACTCTCGCGGTGCTGACTGGAGATCCGTCATACAGTGGGAAGGATGGGATGTGTTCCCTGAGTTTCTCCTGTGTCACACCCGAGGTTTGTAAGATCCAGGCGAAATCTCGGGAATCATACGCAAAAGACGCTATTAACGCGTTCTCGCCATTGCAATCTAACGGTAGACCCATTAGGTAGGTCGGGTCTCGTCTTGCTCCGATCTAGATCCGATACCCCTTCCCCCGGCTCGGCGGGAGAGCGGGCGGGTGGGGCATCGATGAATGGTTGTGCTCACAAACGGATCTTTTTTTTTTTTTTTCAATAGGAAATATTCGGAGGGTCGGAAAGACCATTGGTTCGTCAGCGATTCCCATGGGCTGTCTTACGCAAGTAAGTTCTCCCTTGTGGCGTTTCATCTGAGTTGCACGAGTGACCGTTTAGCGTCATATTTGTAGGTCCGTCCTCGGTCGGCAAGGCTCAGAGGTTCGCGAGTCATAAACATACGGCATCGGCGGACTTGCATGAGAAACTGGGTTCCCTGGAGGTGAAGGAGATCGCCAAAGACCCGAGGGCGTCCCAGAGGAACAAGGTCACGAATTCACCTACTATTATTCGTGGTACCATGGCCAAGGTCGTGACGACTACCGGGGCGGCTTTCCCTAGGATGATTGTCTCCCACCATCATCATGCATAGGTGATCACCTAGTCCTCGACATCGTGCAGCCCTCTGCGTCCTCCTCTTACCTCCCTCCGCTCCCGTCCCCTACCTTCACCCTCTGCACACCACGCGCTATCTCTTGAGTCACCCCTCACTTGTATCATATCACATCGCCTTTCGTTTGCAACCTTTCTCCTTTTTTATCCCCCTCCGATATCCATTCCTCGATACTCCGAATACCCTCAAACCCTACACCGCTCGTTGCGTGCGTGATATTCTGACAAAGTGGAAAGTAGATATCCCTGCTCTCCTCTGTCGTATTACCTTCTTTTGATTGAAGCCACCCCTCTCTATCTCGGTTGTGTTGTGTTGGCCATCTTGTTTATGCTATGTAGGTTTCATCGCAGCGTCACTTTGTGCTGTTTGTAATTATCCTTATGCCCACCGGCGCGGGGTGTAGGGACCCGATGTTGTCATATCCAACTATTGCGGGCACGGAGCCGCGGACAATTTCACATCTGAGATGTTGTCGACGCACCATGACAGGCTTGGACTCTTGGAGCCGCTGGGTTTGACAGATGCTCCACTTGAGAAATCTCGTGAGCTTATTCACCCAATGCTGAAGGGGAAGGAGATATGTATGTCATGCTGAAACTGGAGCGGTAAAATTGTTCCTGCTGCGATCAGAGTCTATCCCCTGGGACCCCGGAAGTCGTAATGGTTTCCCGGGCCCGTATCCGTAATCTCTGCGTCGTCGTTGACGTTGTGTTCGCAGGGACCTTCAGCTACCGCTCCTCCATAACCCATGGACTGTCTAAAAGTAGCATCCGTATACCTTTTTTTGGTTTGGGGGCTGACGTAGTGACAGGTATGGCGTAAGTTCCTGCGGGGGCCTGAGGCGGTTGCGATATCTGTGGGACTAAGCGGTGAGGTGAGGTATGGTAATCGAATTACATGTAACACACCCCCCTCTCAAATTGTGCTATGGCCTTTGGGCGTTTGGAAGATAAGGGAAGCATCGGAGCATCATCGAGATCTTCCGGGGTGTTGGGGATGGGTGCCTTGCTTGCGAACTCCTCAATTGGTTCTACCGATGCGCAGGTATACAAGGACTAGTACTTTTGACCGGCAGACCGTTCCCCGGGCTCCTAAGAACCCCATCCATCAACACACTCCCCCAAGAAGAAGAAGAAATTCACATGATGGCCGGTGTGGTGGTGGTGGTGGTGGGGGTGGGTGGCACAGTGCCGGTGCTCGAGATTCCAGATCGCAGATCATGCATCGTAGATATAATTCTCGCATGATCACCATGACATGACGGATTGCATGATCGGATGTCCGGATACCGGGTCGTGCGTAAGAAAACACATACACAAAACGTGTACAAGCAACTTATTTAATTTTACAAAAACGACAATCGGGGACCGCCGGGGGAAGTTCGACCCGGTTCGGGCACGGGGGGTGTTCGACTCCGAACGACCATGCGAGGACTTTCAGGCCCGAACGTTTGGTTGGCCGCGGGCTGGAACGTGTGATTCTGATGCCATTCCAACACTGGGTTTTACCGTTCCACCGTGCTGGGGAAGTTCCCGGAAAAACATCGGTGATGTCTGGAAAACATAACAGAGCATAACATAACATGTCTGCTTGGAGTTGGTAGCCGAGGGTACATCGAACCCTGGTTGCATCAGGGGATCCGTTGGATGGGTCTCGCGAGTATCGTGGAAGTTATCCGGAACGGTTGTATTCTACCCGTGGGTGGGAATATATCAGGGCGGTCTGCTTCAATGCGCTTTGTTCGCTTGTACAGCTGAGCTGTAACGAGGGAGGAACCCGACAATCGCGCATAGTCCACACGCCGCCACCGCCCGGTCGTAGGGGGAGTGACCACACGAAAGTCCTTCTCACTGAAGACCAATTCCCCCAAGGACAAGACAAAAAACTTCATTAACCAATAGCCGCGGCAGGCACACAAAAGTCCGAGACGCAGGGGCATGGGGGAGAGGAGGCGCACAGGAACATAACAAGAAGTGGATGATACAAAACACCTAGGGGATTCTACTTCTATGGTGTAGACGGTTAACGTGTCTGAGGGGTCGTAAGTCGTGGTGTGAGGTCACAGTCCAGTGTACGCGCATGAGTGAATGTGAGAGGAGCGGCGGACGAATGCCACACGCTGAATCAGAGACTCCCTTCAGCGAGCTTCGCCTTGTAATACCTAACCATCTCCTCAAGACCCATCTCAACGGTCCACTTGGGCTGCCATCCAAGGGTTTCCTTAGCACGAGTCGTGTCCGGTCGTCTCTTCTGGGGATCATCGGTGGGGATCGGCTTGTGAATGATATTGACCAGTGGAGATTCAACCCCGTCATCCTCCTTCTTCACCTTCCTCACCGTGTCCCTGACCAACCCAGCGAAGTCTCCGATCGTGAACTCGTCACCGTTCCCGATATTCACCGGGCGCGTCTCGCTCGAGTTCATCAACGCGATGAGGCCGTCGACCAGATCGTGGATGTATTGGAATGACCGCGTTTGGGTACCGTCTCCGTAAACGGTCATGTCTTCCCCCCGAAGCGCTTGCATGATGAAGTTCGAGACGACTCGCCCATCGGCAGGGTTCACTATAAGATGACGCGAAACGTATCCGGTGAGTCGGACGTGCGTGATCGGGTCGCCCTAAGTTAGGGCGGAGGGGGGAAACGTACTGCGGGGTCCTATATAACGGGATCAGCGGTGTGGGTTGGAGAGCAACAACGAAAGTTGACTTGCCGTAAGTGTTGAAGATACGCGCGACCCGAACATCAACTCCATCCTGACGGTGGAAGCCGTACGTGAGTGTCTCAGCAACACGCTTGCCCTCATCATAGCAGGCTCGTGGTCCGATCGGATTCACATGTCCCCAACTAAGTTGGGGAATGTTAGATCATCTGTTCGATTTAGTTCCCATTCAAAGCTGAAACTCACTAGTCCTCGTGTTGTGGATGGACCTCGGGGTCACCGTAGACCTCTGTGAACCTGTCAATGCTGGCGTGGAAAGATTGATGGAGGCGGCCACGCACCAGAGGTACTCGTGATGAGGAACCGAGCCTTTGTACGCTTGGCGAGACCCAACATGTTCAAGGTTCCCATGAACGAGGTCTTGATCGTCTTTACGGCATTGAACTGATAGTGGGGTGGGGACGCTGGGCAGGCCAAGTGGTAGATCTCTGGATATATGCGGTCAGGATAACCGGTGTTAAACAAAATCGGAAGCCCTCACGATCACACTCAATCATGAATGGCTCGACGACATCATGTCGTACCATCTCAAAGTTGGGATGGCCGATCCAGTGACCGATGGTGGTCTTGGAGCCGGTGAAGAAGTTATCGATGACAGTGACTTCATGACCCAAGAGCATCAGACGGTCAACGAGATGGGATCCAACGAAACCAGCGCCGCCGGTAACCAGGATACGCTTGCGCTCAGACGGAGACAAGAGCTTGACCGGTGGGAAACGCGAGAGGGTTGTATAGGAGATAGAGTGGGTGTCTGGGTGGAAGATGGATTTGGATTGATAGGAGGCAAGACCCTGGGTGAACCTCGCGTGCAATTCTTCCTCCTTCGCGTCCTCTTCGGAGAGATTGGTGCTGCTTGGGGCGGTCACGACATAATGAGGGCGAAGATAGAGAGATCGGAGGAGATCAATGGAGACTTCGCAGTCGAAGCCAAACCGACTAAAGCCAACGGTCTTGATTTCTTGACCGGACTTGTCCAAGACCCTGATCTGGGGAGATAAAAACGCGTCAGATGCGTTCGCTCCGGGTGTTAAAAAATGAAATGTCGTGGGTGGGAGGAATCAAACGGACACCGAACGCCGTTATTCCGGACGGGTGTCAGAAGAGAGCGCTCCTACGAGCTGAACTCACCGCTGACGAAGCCATATTCTACCAAAAGAACTCTAAGAAAATATACGGGAGACGTGAGGGGAAAGATGGGGGTTTGGGAGGAAGCGACGCTCAAGTATCAGATCGTTCGTTATATCTTGGGCGGCCGAGCAACATCAATGATCGTTTCCATTTTTTTCCACGTGTGATCGAGGGTGAAACTTTTTTCCCCATCTCCTCGCTTCTGGGCGGCCATAGATAATGCCTCGAGCGCAGAAGCCCGCCTCAAAACCCAAGCATGACCCTCTGCACATCCAGCTGCACGAGGATAGTGTCCACGCGAGACACGGTGATGTTTCTCAGCCTGGGAAGCGAAAAAAGTCCAAGCGGGACAAGTCCGATCGCGAAAGTGGAGACGAGGTGCGTCTGGGGAAATTTCCTCAGAGAGGCTGTTATTTATCACTCTACAGACTACGCTAGACACTAGGACCTCGAAAAAGATCCTTGAATTGGCTTTGGATCAGCAAGAAGAGTCGGAGGAAGATGACTTTGGCCTGTTGGATGTTACTGCTTCTGACAAGAAGGCACCTCGGCCTACGAAACCAATCGACGAGGATGACGATAACGACAGTGAAGGGATGGGTCCCTTCGACGACGAGGACATCGACTTGGACGCTGAGCTGGAGCTCGTGAGTACCTGACAATTTGATTTGGCCCCTGAAACCTCATTTGACCTCGAGTAGCAAGTTGACCCAGATGATATGAAGACTATGGACGCACTACTCCCCACCAATCGAGTTGAGCGGCGGACGTTGGCGGATATGATCTTCTCCAAGTTGAATGAAGTAGAAGCTGGCCAGAAGACGGTGATCAAAGTGGGCAGAGGTCATTCTTCCTCCGGTCGACACAACCAAACTCATTAATCTGAACTTGTATCCATAGATCCCGAACTTCCACCGGACCCCGCGGCCGGTATGAATCCGCAAGTGGTTGAACTGTATTCAAAGTATGGCTTCCTCGGTCGGAGGTTGTGTTTCACGCTAACAGGGTCCATTGAAGGGTGGGACAAGTCTTGTCAAGGTACAAGTCTGGACCACTACCAAAGCCTTTTAAAATCATTCCCACCCTTCCTGCTTGGGCGAGGGTCCTCGCTCTGACCCACCCGGAAAATTGGAGTCCTCAAGCATGCTATGCTGCGACCAGGATGTTTATCTCGATGATGAAGCCCCCTCAGGCTCGTGTGTTCCTTGAGGGTGTCTTGTTGGACGCAATCCGTGAGGACATAAGGCTGACGAAGGAAGGGTCGCGCAAGGCGAAGAATCACCGGAAACTCAATGTTCATTATTACGAAAGCTTGAAGCGCGCGTTATACAAACCAGCCGCCTTTTTCAAGGGAATAGTATTTCCGCTATTACAGGTCCGTTTTTGTGTTCGCCTGGTTCGAGTGGGATTTATTCTGAGATCGGTGGGATCAGACAGGGTGTACGCTGCAGGAAGCTGCCATCGTTGCCTCAGTGCTGGCGAAAGTGAAGGTACCCCTGCTTCATTCGGCTGCTGCGCTGTTAAAGCTGGCGGAGATGGACTACTCAGGTGCGGGAGATAGCGTTCGGAGGCGAAGAGAGGCTGACCGCGTTAGCACAGGTCCCAACTCTTTGTTCATTCGTATCCTGCTGGACAAGAAATACGCGCTTCCCTACAAAGTCGTTGATGGACTCGTTTTTCACTTCATAAGGCTGTCGAATCAGTACAAGCCTAGGAGCTCTGGCGACGCTCAGGATTTGCCGGTGCTATGGCACCAGAGCTTGCTCGTTTTCTGTCAACGGTAAGGACGCTGTCTTGGGACTGGACTGTGGTTGCTAATTTAGCGGAATAGCTACGCATCTGATCTTACCCCGGATCAGAAGGACGCGCTGCTTGACGTAGCTCGAGCACACCCACATCCACAGATCTCCTCGGAGGTACGGAGGGAATTGGTCAACTCTGTGGCGAGAGGCGAAGCGAGGGTGGAAGACGGGGATGGAGACATCCCGATGGGGGTGTAGTCTTGTACGCATCTGTTTTAACGTGTTAGGGACGTTTGTGTGTACAACATTCTGTCGGGTCCTTGTTTCTGGAACGTCGCTCGTTGGCGCGCGCGGCTGCATGTGAGCGGTGACAGGGATAAGACGTCAGGAGAACCCCCTCAACGGCATCGAGCCAGCACCCGACCTTATTTCCTCTCCCTCCTGTCCGCACGCCCCAAGACCACCAAACTCCTGTGTCCGCGGCTTTATCCTCCTCCCCACACAATGTCCGAGGATCACGCCTCAAAGCGACGGAAGGCATCCCGGTCGGCAATCACCAGTACCGCACCAGCAAAACAGCTCGTCCGTCCCAGGCCACCCTCGCCCACTCGAGAAAGCCAGGACGACAACCGGCCGACGAAAAGGACGCGAAAGGCGATAAACTGCGAACCATGCAGGACCAGCAAACTTAAATGCGATAGGTCCGTCCGAATCAGACCAAGTGGATGATTTTTACTCAATATTGCTCTACAGGACCCGACCGTGTTCTTCGTGTGTCCTCCGTAGTGAGTCAATCTGCGGTATGGGATTTGCGGCGACCGACGAGGGCTTACCTCTCCATCGGCGGGTTTCAACGACTTACAGAGACGGTCGCGGCGTGTTATCAAGGCGCAGATGGACAGCCCCTCCCCCACGATGAAGTGTGAGTTCAGTTCGAGTTCGGGCAGGTTTCCTCCGTTTATAGAAGATTCACCTTTTTCGCTAGCAATGTCGACCCAACGGCTGAAATCGCTCGTATCCGGCAATCGTTGTCCCTTCTCGAGAGTCATCTCGTCTTCCGTGGGACACCCAGCACTCCAACACAGGAAGCATCATCTTCCAGCACGCTAGTCGGTCACGCACTTCCATCCTCAACTCCCTTGGACCCCTCTACGAGGGAAAGCATCCCGGGGATTTATGGCAGGCACGGCCATCGGGGGTATTATGCCGGACCCACGAGTGCTGCTAGTCAGCTTTTGATGGTCAGCCACCGTTTAAGCTTTTTTCCCCGGTTGTGGATCTCAAACATACCCCCACAGGAAGGTCCGAGATCTCGAACTCCGTCCGAAGAAGCACCCGGTGACCAGACTCTGGACGCGACCCACAACTACGATCACGATTTGATCGCCATCCTTCCCCCGTTCCACATCGTCGACGCGCTCCTCGAGTACTACTTCGAGTACTGCAACTGGGTTTATAGACACGTCAACCAAGCCGCGTTTTCCTCTGCGTGGCAGAAGTTCAAGACCGGACATTCGCCGAATCGGTTGACGCTCGCCACTGCTGCTGTGTTGTCGGCACTGGCCATTCGGTACCTCCCACCCGGCCACGGGCTCTTGTCTTCCCTTCCCACGGCGACCCAGTCAGAGAGTGCCTACGATGAGCTGAGCACCCAATACTACAGCACCATGAAGATCGCGTTGCAACGGTACAAGGAAGAAGAAAACGCTTACACCCTGGAGTTTGTCGAACTTCAGTTGGTCAGGTGCCATTACTTGACATTTACGAAGACGAGTCCGGAGGAGATCTGGTCCGTGAGGGGTGAATTGGTGACCGTGGGGACCGCGATGGGACTCCACCGGGACCCCGGGAGGAGCAGGTATTCGAGAGATACGGCGGAGAGAAGGAGGTGGGCCTGGTGGCACATCGTGTTGCTCGAAAGGTCGGTTATTTCGATTCACCCATGGACACGTATTCACTCATTCTTATTGGATCCCGAAGATGGCAAGCGTTTATGTTCGGTCGTCCCCTCGCTATTGCCTCCCACCATTTCAACACACAGCTGCCATCCTACTGCCCACCTGAACTCGATAGGGCTGGGGGATTCTATATTCCAAATGTGGCTCTTTTCCGCCTCGCCTTCATTCTCGGAGAGATCATGGAGAACGCGGTCTCGTTGCGACCGGTCGCGTACGAGTCCTTCAAACGCAACGATCAGTTGCTCGTCGAATGGCTGGATACTTTACCCCCAGAGGTCGACCTCGATTATCCGGACCTCTCGCAGGCGTTGCTATCCCCGAAAACGGATCGGCGACGAATCGCGGTGCAGAGCATCATCACCCGAACCGCGTTTTACCACATTCGATTCACCCTCCACCGACCGTACGCTATCGGCGCAGACTCCGAGAGGATGAGGGAGTCGCGAAAAATTGCCATCGACTCCGCGGAGAAGTTGTTGGCTCTGGCGAAACAGACGAGCCCCGGGTACTTGGACGGAAATTCTCAACCATCGCAGGCGATTCACCCTTCTATTCGCGGACACCTCAACTGGAGACCATTCCACGTCTTCTCAGCTGGGATGTTCTTCACGTTCCAGTTGATCCGCAATCCCAACATTCCTGAGGCACCCAAGTTCAGGCAACATCTCCACACCGTTTTCTCTCTCCTCCAGAGTTCCGGGAGCATGCCTGTCGCAGAGAAGTCTCTCCAGGTCCTTCACACGCTGGCACCGCTCTACTCGGAAAATTTCGGTTCCCTGGACGACCGGCTCCGGGCGGAACACAAAGCGAGCGTCCTGTCGGTCGTTGGGAACCTGGAATTCCCGTACCAGAACCCTCCATCTGGGAACAGGCCGAGCGAATCTCCTATCAACCATTTGGTGGCGTTCTCCTACTCTGGCAGCGACCGCAGCGGTCAAACCGGTTCGCCTGTGGGTCAGATGAAGGTCGAGTCTTTGTTGGGACCGGGACCGGGCAATCCCAACGGATCGGGTCA
>Ga0307509_10006011_pt1 | contig 16572 bp, 14 predicted proteins | sample 10_EM_MG_FD_202245 | JGI IMG/M metagenome (GOLD analysis project Ga0307509, IMG submission 202245) | Populus trichocarpa ectomycorrhiza microbial communities from riparian zone in the Pacific Northwest, United States - 10_EM | ecosystem: Host-associated > Plants > Roots > Unclassified | place... | reverse complement strand
CCAAGGCGCCGTTTCTGGCGGGCGCCTGCGTGGCATTACCCGCGGCTTGGTTTGTCTGGCGTGTCAGACAGCGACTTCTACTGTCCCATCCACAACCCGCACCTGAAAGGTAGGCAGTGGCAGGACGGCGGGAGGGCCCAACACTTTGCCGTCCCGGATGTCGAAAGAGGCGCCATGCAGCGGACATACGATCCGAGTAGCGCGCAGCCTGCCTTCGCACATCCGCGCATGCGCATGCGAGCAGATATTGTCGAGCGCATAGACACCCTCGCGGGTGTGGCAGATGACGATTTCGCGGCCCGCAAGGGTCACGGGCTTCATGCTGCCCTGGGGAATGTCGGCCAGGGGCAGGGCGGGCTGGAAGGTCGGTTCGGTCATGATAGGGGCAGGTCCACAAGTGCCGTTGGCGAGGCGCACTTTAACCGGGCGCCGGCCCCCCTAGCATAGAATTTATGCGGCGCTTTGCTGGACAGCGGCGCTAGGCGCCCCGGGCTAGGCGCCCCCCGGCTACGCGCCCCGCTAGATCTCGATCTCCGTCTCAAAGATCGATATTGCCTGCCCGATGATCCACACCCCGTCGATGGCCCCGTCCTTGATTTCCAGCTCGACGTTCACGCGCCCCGGCCGATGCAATTGATGGCCTTGCACTCCGGTGAATGAAACACGCGGTTCGTTTCTGGGCAGGAAGCCGTGGTGTGCCAGGTAAACGCCCAGGAGGCCATGGGCGTTGCCGCTCACCGGGTCTTCGGGGATTCCCAGCGCTGGACAGAACATGCGCGACTCGACGAGGTGATTGCCGCTCGTGGTCGCGAGAGTGAACACGAAGTAGCCCGCGGCACCGAGCTGCGCTGACAGCGTGGTGAGCCGACTGAGATCGGGCTTGAGATGTTTGAGCGCATCTTCGCTGCGCACACCGATCAGCAGTCGCGTGCTGCTCGATCCGACGATTCGCAGTGGACAGCGTGGATCGAGATCGTCCGTCGCCAGCGCAAGGGCGTCCAGCACAGCAAGCCGCTCACGATCGTTCAGCTCGCGCCCCATCGGGGGCGTGCTCTGGCGTACCGCAATGCTGCGGTCCTCTTCCAGGCCGCGCACTTCGACGTCTACAACACCTGCTTTCGATTTCTGGCGCACGTGTCGCGGTGCACTGTGCCTCCGCGAAAGCACATAGTGCGCCGCCACTGTCGCATGCCCAACGAAACCCACTTCGGTCCGGGGCGTAAAAAAGCGCGCACGCATTCCGTACTCGCTGTTGTCCGGCGCCAGAATGAAAGCGGTGTCGGCATTGTTGAGCTCGCGCGCGATCGCGAGCATCTGTGATTCCGAGAGGCCATCCGCGTTGAGCACAACCCCGGCAGGGTTACCGGTGAAGCGCTCTCGAGTGAAGGCGTCGACCTGGTGAACCTGGATCTTTCTTGTCATGAGTGAATTCTAAACCTTTTGCGCGTACGAAAGCTCACTCCGTCTTGGCCATATTCCCAATCACCGTGCTAACATGGCGGCTTACAACCTTGGGGTGGTCCCGCAGGACCTGAGACGTCGGTATGCCCGGCGAACCCGTTGAACCTGATCCGGTTAGTACCGGCGTAGGGAGCAGGTAACTTGCGAAGCCTCATTGGCGTTTCTTGTCTATTCGTTGCAATCCCGGTCATCGTCTCAATACCGGCGGTTCGCGCCGCAGCGCCCGCGCTCGATGAAGTGGTCATCACCGCAACCTTCCGACCAGCCTCCGAGATGGATGTTCCGGCGAGTGTGTCGGTTCTGGATGCCGCCACCCTCCGGGAAGCGGGGCAGCAGCATCTGGAGGATGTGCTCGCGCTCGTACCCAACCTCAACTGGGCCGGTGGTACCTCGCGTCCGCGGTATTTCCAGATTCGGGGCATAGGCGAGCTCGAACAATATCAAGGAGCGCCGAATCCGTCTGTGGGTTTGCTCATTGATGACATCGATTTCAGCGGTCTAGGCAGCGCTGCAACCTTGTTCGATGTCGATCACATCGAGGTGCTGCGCGGGCCGCAAGGCATGCGCTATGGAGCCAACGCGCTCGGCGGTCTCATTTACGCACAAAGCGCGGAGCCTGCGGATACAGTGGGCGGACACGTTGAGTTGGGTGCAGGCAACGATGGAGAGCGATCCTATGGTGCCGTTCTAACCGGTCCGGTTCCGGCCCTCGATTCCTCATTCCGGCTCGCGGCCCAGCATTACAGTAGCGATGGCTACTATCGCGATGTGTACCTGAATCGGAACGATACCGACCGGCGTGGCGAGTTGACATTGCGCGGCCGGTGGCGCTACCAGCCCTCGGATCGACTGCGGGTTGACTTAACCGTCCTGCATGTGCAGATCGACGATGGCTACGATGCCTTTACGCTCGACAACTCGCGCAATACGCAATCAGACAATCCCGGCGTGGATTCGCAGCACTCCACGGGCGCAGCCATTCACCTCGACTATGCCGGTGTGGGACCGGCCACTTTGACAGTCATTGGCGCCTATGCCGATACCCGGGTCAAAACCGGGTTTGACGGTGACTGGGGCAATCCTGTTTTCTGGGCGCCCTATACTTATGACTACACCGACACGCAGAACCGCAGTCGCACGACCCACAGCCTGGAAGCGCGGTTGGGAACCAACGCCGCGCACGGCCTCAACTGGTTGATAGGCCTCTACGGGTTGCAGCTCCACGAGAGCTTGAACGAAGACAGCGCCGGCGTTTTCTTCGATCCCGCATTCGGTGGTGAGGTTCCGCCGCTCGAGTCCACATTGACGAGCAGTCATTTTCAGTCGCGTACCGGCGCGGTATTTGGCCAACTGGATGGCGAGTTGGGTGTGCTGTGGCACTGGACTGTTGGTTTGCGCGGCGAACGTTGGACGGCCCAGTACGCCGACAACTCCGGTTTCGACTTCCATCCCGGTTACAACCTCTGGGGCGCAGCGGCAGCGCTGACCCGCAGGATTTCCGACCAGGCCAGCGTCTATGCGACCGTGAGTCGCGGCTACAAAGCGGGCGGTTTCAACCTCAGCCAGGCGCTGCTGCCGGGCCAGATCCAGTTCAATCCGGAATCAAACCTCAACTTCGAGGTGGGCTACAAGGCGGAGCTGCTCGATCACACACTGCGTGTCAACACCGACGTCTTTTACATGCGGCGCAAGGCGCTGCAGGTCAAGACCAGCGAGCAGCTCGATCCGAGTGATCCCAACACGTTCGTCATGTTCACCGGCAACGCCGACAGCGGATTCAACTACGGGTTAGAAAGCGACGTCCAGTGGCAGGCAACCCGTGCGCTCACCTTCGGAGCCTCTCTCGGGCTCCTGCAGACGCGGTATCACGGCTTCGTCCAGGACGGCGAGGCGCTGCCGGATCGCGCACTGCCCCACGCGCCAAGTTGGCAGGCGGCTGTGAGCGCAACCTATCGCGATCCACGCGGCCCTTTCGCGCGAGTGGATGTGACTGGCATGGGCTCCTATTACTTCGATCTGCCGCCCAACCCGACAACTTCCAGGCCCTACGGGCTCGTCAATGGCCGCATCGGCTGGCAGGTGGAGCGCTGGTCCGCCAGCTTGTGGGGACGCAATCTGCTGGATAAAAAATACGCGGTGCGCGGTTTCTACTTCTCGGACACGCCTCAAGACTTCCTCGCGGATCCACCCGTCAACCGGTTGTATACCCAACTCGGAGATCCGCGCGCGTGGGGCGTCAACGTCAGCTACTTTTTCCGATAGGAGCGCCCGTATGGACATCGCAGTCGAACTGAGTCTGTATCCGCTCAATGCGCAGTACATTCCGCCGATCAAGGACTTCATCGACCGGTTGAATGCCGACACACGGCTCAAGGTTGTGACCAACAGCCTGAGTACCCAGGTGTTTGGTCCGTATGAGGTGGTCTTCGCCGCGCTGACCCGGGAGCTGCGGGTCACGTTCGAGAACAACGACAAGGCCGTGTTTGTCATGAAGGTCCTGGGGCCGCTCGCCACTCCATGATCGACTGCGGCAACCCATGACCGGCTGGAGCCATGCGGCGGATGCGTTCTGGAGCGGGTTGTTGGCCACCTCGCCGCTGGAAGCCCTGTCGGTCCTGTTGGGGCTCGCCTACTCAGTATTCGCCATCCGCAAGAGTCGCTGGTGTTGGGTCACCGGCGGGTTGAGCTCGGCGATCCTCATCTATCTGGCCCTGATTGCGCGCCTGCCGATGCAAGCTGCGCTACAGGTCTACTACGTCGTAATCTCCGTATATGGTTGGTGGCACTGGACGCGAGAGCAGGAATCCCGAGGCATCCTGGCGGTCACTACCTGGCCTATCCGGTTGCACTTGCTGGCATGCGCGGTGATTGTCGTCATCAGTGCGCTGACGGCGCGCTGGCTGGCCAGTCAGACCCAGGCGGCGTGGCCGTTTCTCGACTCGCTCACGACCTGGGGCAGTCTGTATGCGACGTGGCTGCAGGCCCGCGTCAAGCTCGAGAACTGGCTCTACTGGATTTTCATTGATTCGGTGCTGAGCTTCCTGTTCGGCAACCAGGGGCTATATTTCGTGGCGCTGTTGTCGGTGGTGTACCTGGGCGTTTCCGCGGTCGGATTCCTGAGATGGTTGAAGAGCTACCGGACCCCCATAGTCGCGAGCTGAAACCCCTGGAGGGACTGGCCCAGGTGCCCGGCTACCGGCCCGGCGACCCGGCCATCCAGATCTCCCGCCTTTCCGGCGGCAGCGTCAATCAGAGCTATAGGGTGTCCACGCCCGCCGGCCAGTTCGTTTTGCGGCTCAGCCCCGCACCGGACGCCTGGCTCACGGCGGATCGATCGGTCGAACGGGAGCTGCATCGGCGTGCCTCCGAGGCGTGTATTGCTCCCCGGATCGTGGAGGCCAACGATCGTTGGCTGGTCACTGAGTACGTGGCCGGTCGGTTGTGGATGGAGCCCGATTTTGGTGATCCGGAGCGCCTGGTTCGCCTGGCGACCACACTGCTGCGCCTGCATGCTCTGCCGCCACCCGACTGCGGCCACTTCGACTTGCCGCAGGTCCTGGCGGCCTATGTGGATCGCATTGGAGCCGCTGACGTGGGCGATGAGATCCATCACCTCCCCGGATATCTGAACCACGCTGTCGAGGCGTGGCGTGTCTGTGGCGCCGAGCAGCGACCGGTGGCCATCCTGCACCACGATTTGCACGGCTCGAACCTGATTGAAAACTCGAGCGGCCTGGTGCTGATCGACTGGGAATGCGCCGCGGTCTCGGATCCACTACTGGATGTGGCGTGCTTATTGTCATATCACGAGTCCGCCCGTCCGTATGCAGCGCTCCTGCTGCAGAATTCCGGGCTGGGAGCGGTCACATCGCGCCAGCTCGCCGCCTCCGTTTGGCTTTTCGACCTTCACACCTATCTTTGGTACCGAGAGCGGCGCATGCGGGTAGCGGCAACAGACGCCGAGCGCGCGGCCGAGTACGCGCTGTCCGTGCGCCTGCCGCGAACCCTCGAGGATTGGCTCGCGACTGGCGCCTCAGCCCTCGAATCGGCAAACTAGCAGGCTCGGGCCGATTCGCGTCCGAGTTCCACCCACAATTGAAGAGGTAGTTTCATGGCGCTTTTGCGTGTCGTCGATCGCGACGGGGTCGAGCATGAGGTGGATGCGAAGCCTGGATTGAAAGTCATGGAGACTCTCCGGGAGCTCGATTATGGCGTCGCGGCGATTTGCGGCGGCATGTGTTCCTGCGCGACTTGCCACGTGTACGTGGATCCAGAGTGGACTGCGAGGATACCCGAGCCGATGTCGGACGAACGCGAGCTCCTCACCGAGCTGTCGCATCACCAGAGCAATTCCCGTCTCTCCTGTCAGCTCGAGTTCACCGAAGCCATGGCCGGCTTGCGGGTCACGATCGCGCCAGACGAATAACCCAAGGAACCGACCGATGTCCACCTCCAGCGTTCAAGTCGAAACCCGGGGCGCCGTCGCGCTCGTTACGCTCAATCGCCCGGAAAGCGCCAACACGCTGAATCTCGAAATGGCCATGGACCTGTTGGCCGCTGCCATGACCTGCGGTCGCAATCCCAACGTGCGGGCGGTCGTACTGACAGGAGCGGGGCGCCAGTTCTGCTTCGGCGGCGACCTGCGCGGCATGATGTCCCAGGGCTCGGCGGTCGATGGCTATCTGCGCGAGCTGACCGGGTACCTGCATTCGGCGATTTCGCATTTCGTGCGGATGGATGCACCGGTCATTGCGGCAGTCAACGGCACCGCGGCCGGCGCGGGCGTGGGGCTGGTGGCCATGGCGGACCTGGTGGTGTGCGGCAAGAGCTCGAAGTTCAGTCTCGCCTACACCGGCGTCGGCCTGACTCCCGATGGCGGCACTTCATTCCTGCTGCCGCGGATCATTGGCGTGCGCCGTTCGATGGAGTTGATGTTGCTCAATCGCGCGTTGACCGCCGAGGAAGCCCTGGACTGGGGCCTGGTCAACTCGGTGGCCGAGGACTCGCAGCTGCTCGATGAGGCCTTCCGGCTGGCGGAGCGGCTCGCGAGCGGCGCCACGCGCGCCTTCGGCAAGACCAAGCGCCTGCTGGCCGCTTCCATCGCCGGCTTCGAGTCGCAGATGGTGTTGGAAAGCGAGACCATTGCCTCGCAGGCCGTCACGGAGGAAGGCTCGGAGGGCATCAATGCCTTCCTCGCCAAGCGCAAACCCAACTTTACCGGCGGGACCGGCTGATTCCATGACCCTGGTCATTGTTGCCTTCGTCGTCGCGGCCGCCATCATCATTGCGCGGATCTACTTCAAGGTCCGCAAGATCCAGGGCTCCAAGCAGGAGAGCTGGGACGCGAAGATCATCGAGCAGTTGCGCTCCAAGGGATATGCGCCCTTCCACGAGTACAACGTGGATTTCTTCATCGCGCTGCCGGATGAGGCCGCCTGTCAGGCCATGCGCTCGCGCCTGGAGAGCGAGGGGTTCAGTGTCGATGCCAAGCCGATGGCGGAGAAGACCGATCTGCCCTTCAGTCTGCATGCCTCCAAGTCGATGCGGCTGATTGTTCCGGAAATGCAGGATCTGAGCGCGCGACTCACCGCCATGGCGGCCGAGTTTGGTGGCCGCTATGACGGGTGGGCGGCCTGAGGCCCTACTTCTTTTCCGTCTGACGCCGCACGGCTTCCGCCGCAGCGGCGATCGCTGCCGCATCACCCAGGTAACGGCTGCTGATTGGAGTCAGCTTGGCATCCAACTCATACAGCAATGGCACACCGGTCGGGATGTTGAGCTCGACGATGTCCTTTTCCGGCACGTTGTCCAACATCTTGACCATCGCGCGCAGACTGTTGCCGTGCGCGGCCACCAGCACGTTGCGGCCGGCACGCAGTTCCGGCGCGATGCGGCTGTGCCAGTAGGGCAGAACACGCTGCAGGGTATCTTTGAGCGACTCTGCTGCTGGCAGTTCGGCGACGTCGATGCCTTCGTAGCGTGAATCAAACTTCGGGTGGCGCGTGTCGGTCAGCTCGAGTGCCGGCGGCGGAATGTCATAACTGCGACGCCAGATCTTCACCTGCGCCTCGCCATGCTTCTCGACCGTCTGCGCCTTGTTGAGTCCCTGCAGCGCGCCGTAGTGGCGCTCATTGAGCCGCCAGGAAGATTCGATCGGAATCCACATCCGGTCCATCTCATCGAGCATCAGCCACAGCGTGCGAATGGCACGCTTGAGTACCGAAGTGAACGCAATGTCGATCGCGAGGTTTTCCTTCACCAGCTCGCGACCGGCCTGGGCAGCCTCCTTGCGTCCCTGGTCCGACAGGTCCACGTCGTGCCAGCCGGTGAACAGGTTCTCCACATTCCAGATGCTCTGGCCGTGGCGAACCAGAATCAGTTTCCCGGGCATACTTCGTACTCTCCTCGTGCGGGCGGCTCAAATGCTCAGTAGACCTAAGCCATATAGCACAACATCCCGCCCTAGTCCGCGAGCTTACGCACTGATTCCACCCCGACCGACAGCGAGGCGAAATCCGTTGCGCTGGAAGCGCGCATTTCCGCGAGGGTCCGTTGCCATTGGGCCAGCTCATCACCGCCGGCGGTGAGCCATTCAGTAACTCGAGCGTGAGCCGCAGTACCCGCTTCCGTGCGGGACAACACTCGGTCGGCCATGCGTCGATGAATCCGCATCGCGCCGTCTCGCAGGCCACTGCGGGCAATGGCCTGCCAGGGGCCTTCGACCGACAGTTGCTCGATCTGGTCGCGCAACCAGTCGAGCCCGACTCGCACGCCGATCTCGAAATAGACGCGCGCGGCTTCGGCAACACCGACCTTGTGAGTCGTGGCGATTTCGACTATGTCCAGGGCGGCGTTGTGGGCGGCCAGGCTTGCGATCCGTGCCGCCAGGTCGGCCGGTACGCCGCCCTCAACATGCTCTTTGCGTACTTTCTCGAAACGTTCCCGGTCCGCGCCGCTCAGCACGTTGGCGATCTCAGCCTCGAGCTGGCGAACTCCCTTGCGGAACTCCGCAACTGCAGCATCGACCTGCAGCGCGCGGCGGCGATGGGACAGCAGCCAGTACGTAACGTGACGCAACAGTCGCCCTGTCTGAAAGGCCATTGAATACTGCAGCTTCGCCGGGATGCGCGTGTCCAACGCTTCGATCTCGGCCCACGTCCTGCGCATATCGAAGATCTCGCGCGCGGCAGTGTAGGCCCGCGCGATCTGGGCGGGCTCGGCTCCAGTGTCCTCCTGGGCGCGCGGTACGAAAGCCGGACCCATGCGGTTGACCAGGCTGTTGGTTGTCGCCGTGGTGATGATTTCACGGCGCAGCCGGTGTTGGGAGATGGCTCGCGAGAAGCGTTCCTGGACCGGTTCCGGGAAGTAGCGCACCAGTTCCGCGGACAGGTAGGGATCTTCGGGCACGTCGGAGGCCAGCAGGTGATGGGTCAGCCAGATCTTGCTGTAGGCCAACAGGATCGACAGCTCCGGGCGGGTGAGTCCGGCGCCGCGCTTGCGGCGGTCGGCCAGCTCGTCGTCCGCCGGCAGAAACTCCAGCGCCCGGTTCAAATCCCCGGAGCGCTCCAGGGTGCGGATCAGATGCTGGTATTCCGGCAGGCGCGCGCGCGCCTGGAGCTCCAGCGTGCTGATAGCCTGGCTCTGCAGGTAGTTGTTGCGCAGGACGAGTGTTGCAACTTCGTTGGTCATGCGCGCCAGCAGCTTGTTGCGCTCGCCGCGGGTCAGCTTTTCTGCCTGCATCAACGGGTTGAGCAGGATCTTGATGTTCACCTCGACGTCCGAGGTGTTTACACCGGCGGAGTTGTCGATGAAGTCGGTGTTGAGGCGCCCACCCGCCAGTCCGTATTCAACGCGGCCGCGTTGTGTGAGACCGAGGTTTCCGCCTTCGCCGACCACCTTGGCGCGCAGGTCCGCTCCATTGATCCGCACTGCATCATTGGTGCGGTCACCGACTTCGACGTTGGATTCCTCGCTCGATTTGACGTACGTGCCGATGCCTCCGTTCCATAGCAGGTCGGCAGGCATACGGAGGATTGCGCGGATGATCTCGTTGGGTGCAGCCGACGTTCCCTGGATTCCGAGCATGGCGCCGGATTCGGGGGACAGCGGAATCGACTTGGCCGTGCGCGGGAACACGCCGCCGCCCTTGGAGATCTTCTTGCGGTCGTAGTCGTCCCAGCTCGAGCGCGGCAGGTCGAACAGTCGTTCGCGCTCGACGAAGCTCACCGCCGCATCCGCTGCCGGGTCCAGGAAGATATGACGATGATCGAAAGCCGCGAGCAATCGGATGTGCCGTGACAGCAGCATGCCGTTGCCGAACACGTCACCGGACATGTCGCCAATGCCGACGACGGTGAAGTCCTTCTTTTGTATGTCAGTACCGATTTCGCGGAAGTGACGTTTGACGCATTCCCAGGCACCGCGGGCTGTAATCGCCATCTTCTTGTGGTCGTAGCCGGCGGATCCGCCGGACGCACACGCATCGCCTAGCCAGTATCCGTACTCCATGGAGATTGCGTTGGCGATGTCGGAAAATGTTGCGGTGCCCTTATCGGCTGCGACGACCAGATAGACATCGTCGGGATCACGGCGCACGACCCGGCGGGGCGGAACGATCTTGCCGGCTACGATGTTGTCAGTGAGATCCAGGAGGCTGCGGATCAACGTTTGGTAGCATGCGATCACTTCCGCCTGCACTTCCTCCCGGCTGCCGGTAGGAAGCTTCTTGCAGACGAAGCCGCCCTTGGCTCCCACGGGCACGATGAGCGTGTTCTTGACGTTCTGAGCCTTCATCAGGCCCAGGATCTCGGTGCGGAAATCCTCACGTCGGTCGGACCACCGGATGCCGCCGCGAGCGACATAACCCATTCTCAGGTGAACGGCTTCAACTCGCGGACTGTAGACGAACACCTCGAACTTCGGCCGCGGCAGGGGCAGGTCGGGAATTCGGGAGGGATCGAGCTTGAAGGCCACGGAGGGCTTCGGTCGCTCGTCCTGAAGTTGGTAGAAGTTTGTACGCAGCGTCGCTTCGACTACATTCAAGTAACCGCGCAGTATGCGGTCCTCGTCGAGGCTCGCTACCGCGTCCAGATCGGTGCGCAATTGTGAGAGTAACTTTTCGGCGTCACGTTGAGTCCCCTTTGCGGGGCGTACGGCATCCGGATCGAAGCGTCGCTCGAATAGACGAACGAGATTGCGCGCGATGGCAGGATTCCCCGCCAACGTGCGCTCCATGGAGATCTGACTGAACGGCACACCTGTTTGCAGCAGGTAGCGGCAATAGGCGCGCAAGATGACAATCTCGCGAGCCTTGAGGCCCGCCACGAGCAATAGTCGGTTGAAGCCGTCGTTCTCAACATCGCCACGCCACGCCGCCAGGAATGCGTCGGTGAAGTCCGTCTCCACCTTTGCAAGCTCGACGCGCAGGCGATCGCGGGGCTCGAGCTCGAAGTCCTGGATCCAGGCGGAGCCGCCTTCGGGCCAGGCCAGCTCATAAGGTCGCTCGGAAATCACCCGCAGCCCGAAGTTTTCCAACATGGGCAGCAGGTCGGAGATCGGAACCGGTTCGCCCAGCTTGACGATCTTGAGATGCACCCGCTCGGGCTTCTGTTCGGCCGGCCGGTGCAGGTTCAGGCGTAACGTGCTGGTCTTGGAAGCGTCCGGAAGCGTAGCTGCCTGTTCGCGTAACGCTTCGAGATCAGCGAGATCGTCGAGCGCGTCGCGAGGATCGACGTCTTCCTCGTAGGCCATGGGAAACGCGCGGCGATAACGGTTGGCGAGTGTCAGTCCGGCGGCTTCGCCGCGGCTCTGCACAATGATGTCGCGCAAGCGGTCGGACCAGGTCAGCGCGGCTTCGGCGATTTTGCGTTCGAGGGCGGAGTAATCGACTTTTTGGCGGGCCTCCGTGTCCGTGTGGACGACCACGTGCACACGCGCATGGTTGGAGCCGGAAATCTGTACCTGGGTCTCAACACTCTTGCCGTTGAATCCTTCCAGGACGATTCGCTCGATGCGCTGGCGTACTTCGGTGTTATATCGATCGCGCGGTACATAGATCAGGCACGAGTAGAAGCGATGATAGGGATCGCGACGGACCAGCAGGCGCACCGTGCGACGCTCGTACAGATTGACAACGCCGCGCGCGATACGGATCAGGTCATCGACACTGGCCTGAAACAACTCATCCCGCGGATAGGTCTCCAGGACATTCAACACCGCCTTGCCGTCGTGACTGGCGGGATCGAGGCCGAAGTACTCGATGACCCGCTCGACTTTCCTGCGCAGCACGGGAATGTCGCGCGGAGTGCGGTGGTAGGCGGTGGAGGTCCACAGTCCAAGAAAACGATGCTCGCCGCTGACCTTGCCGCGCTCGTCGAACGTTTTGACGCCGATGTAGTCGAGGTACTCACCGCGATGTACGGTTGCGGTCGAGTTGGCCTTGGTCAGGATGAGTAGTTCGCTCTCACGCGCGCGGGCGCGCACGTCGCCGCGAAGCGTGACCGTGCCCAAGCGAGCCGTACTGCGGTTACCGTGACGCAGAATTCCCAATCCGCTGCGGGTATCCGGGACGAGCTTGTCCTCGGTCGAGCCGCGCTCCAGGTTGTAGTGCCGGTATCCCAGGAAAACGAAGTGCCGGCCTTCCATCCACTCGAGCAGGCGGCGGCCCTCGCTGACTTCGTCCGCGGGCAGCGGCGGCGGGTTGGATTCGAGCGAGCCGATGATGCCCTTGACCTTGTCACGCATCTTTGCCCAGTCTGCGACGGCGACGTGCACATCGGCCAGGGTCGATTCGACCTCATGCTGCAACTTTTCGAGTTGCACAGGATCGGTCTGGCGGTCAATTTCATAGAGCTGCCAGGACTCCGAGACAGTCTTGCCCGACCCGTTGGTTCCGAGATCGGCCAGTCTGCCTCGGCCGTCGCGATGTACGTCCAGGACGGGGTGAACGATCAGGTGGACGGCAAGCTCCGCTCTGCGGAAGACGATGCCCAGCGAATCAACGAGGAAGGGCGCATCGTCCGTCACCAGCATGACGACGGTGTGAGGCGACTCGAAGCCATCGCGTTGCAGGTCCGGGTTGAATACACGTACGCGTGACTGGCCTGCCTGACGGCGCTCGGACCCGAAGGCGAGATGGTTCATCGCTGCCTTCGCCAGCAGCGCCGGTGTGCGCTGCGCCAGGTCCTCCTCGCCGACACCGCGGAAGTAGGCGCGCACAAACCGTTGGGACAGGTTGTTTTGCGCCTTGGAGCTTTTGCCGGCTCCAGGGGCGGCCTGGGCGATCCGCTCGATCAGCGCCACTCTTGCCGGGGGAATACTGTGCAGAAGACGACTGTCTTCCGGTGCTATTGCCTGCGCATGCATAGTCAACTGCCTTTCTGAAGATCTGCGATGAGCGCCGCCATGAAGCGAGCGGCCTCACCGCCTGTGACACAACGGTGATCGAAGGTGAGTGACAGCGGCATTCGCAGATGCGCCGCGATGTCTCCCCCTCGCGTTGCAACGACATCGTGACTGAGCCGGCCGCAGGCCAGGATGGCCACGGCGGGCGGTACGACCACCGGCGTTGCATAACGGCCGGCGATCATACCGAAGTTGGATAGCAGGAAGGTGAAGTCCCGCAGGTCTTCCGGCTTGAGCGCGCGTTCGCGGGTGTCGCGCTTCAATCTGTCAACATCACGTCGCAATTGCGCGACGTCCCGGCCCGCGATGTTGCGGATTACCGGGACGATCAGTCCCTCGGGAGTGTCCACTGCGATAGCCACGTCGATGTGGCTCAACATTCTGCGGGTCAGGGCGTTGGCGTCGAACCAGGCATTCAGGCCGGGCTCGGCGGCGCAACCTTCGGAGATCGCGCGCAGCAACCGGATTGTCACGTCCTGATCGCTCTGCCAGTCATGCAGGTCGGCGTCGTCGAACAGGGTGCATCCCATCACGTTGTCGCGTGCCACGGCCATGCTGTGGGCCATTGCGCGGCGCGGACCGCGGAGTTGTTCGGATTCGCCGGGAACGGTTGCGAGCGTTGGTGGCGTCGTAGGTACCGTCGTCGATGCCGGCGCGGTGCTTACGACATCGTCAATCGTGATCAAGCCGCCGCGCCCAGTACCTTGTACATGGGTTAGATCGATTCCAAGTCGCTTGGCAACAGCACGCGCGGCCGGCACCGCTCGAATGCGCTCCGTTTGCGGCGCAGCATTGCCGAGGGGCGTCTGACTTGGGGTGTTGAATGGGGTGTCTTCGAAGTCCGCATCGCTGGTCGGCATGCGGCCGACGACGGTGCCGGAGTCGGGCGCCGCCGAATCTGGCTCGAACTCCACCAACAGGCCGCCCGTGGCGACCATATCGCCCGGCTTGCCGTGAGTTGCTTTGACGATGCCTGACAGAGGCGATGGGACCTCGACTATGGCCTTCGCCGTTTCCACGGCGAGTAGCGGATCGTCGGCTTTCACGTGGTCGCCCGGAGTGACGTGCCACCGGACGATTTCGGCCTCAGCGAGGCCCTCGCCCAGATCGGGAAGGTTGAATGTTTTCATTCGGCCAGTGTCGAGCGCGCGGCGTCGGCTATCCGGGCGGCGCTGGGGATGTAGTCGTATTCGAGGCGAGAGAGCGGAACGATGGTGTCGTAGCCGGTCACGCGCTTGATGGGAGCGTGCAGGTCGTAGAGTCCGTGCTCGGCCACCGTGGCGGCGATTTCCGCGCCGATGCCACAGTTCCTGGGGGCTTCGTGGACGATCACCAGCCGGCCGGTTTTGGCGACGGATTCCAGGATGCTGTCATGGTCTATCGGGGAGAGCGTCGCGAGGTCGAGCACTTCACAGCTCACACCATCCTTGTCCAACTCCTGAGCGGCCTTCAGGGTCTCCACGGTCATCGCACCCCACGTCACGATCGTGACATCCGCGCCGTCGCGCAACTTGTAGCAAACATCCAGCGGGAGCGCCTGGCCATCATCGGCAACCTCCTGTTTGGTCAGTCGATACAGCCGCACCGGCTCGAGGAAGATCACCGGATCCGGGTCGCGGATCGCCGCCAGCAACAAACCATACGCGCGCGCCGGCGATGAAGGGCAAACCACGCGCAGGCCGGCATGATGCGCCAACATGGCCTCCAGGCACTCCGAGTGATGTTCGGGCGCGTGAATCCCGCCGCCGTGTGGCATGCGCAGCACCACGGGACAGGTGAGGCGGCTGCGCGTCCTGTTGCGCAGGCGCGCCATGTGATTGGCGATCTGGTCCATGGCCGGATAGATGAAACCCATGAACTGGATTTCAGCGACCGGGCGCAGGCCCTGCGTCGCCATGCCAATGGACATACCGGCAATCATGCCTTCGGCCAGCGGCGTGTCCTGCACGCGGTCCTTGCCGAACTGCTCCTGAAGGCCGGCGGTCGCGCGAAACACGCCGCCGTTGACTCCAACATCCTCGCCGAGTACGACTACGGCAGGGTCGTGGCTCATCTCCCACGCGTGCGCGCGGGTGATGGCTTCTAACATCGTGATCTTGGCCATGGGCGCGGCGAATCAGTGATCGTGCTTGTTCGCGTAGTGGCGGGCCACTTCGCGTTGTTGCTCGAGACCTTTGGTCGGCTTGGCAAACACGTGGTCGAACATCGCATCCGTCGTTGGATGGGGTGCGCTCAAATACTCATCCACAGCCGCTGCTACCTGGCGCGCGCACTCGGATTTCAACTCCTCTTCCTGCCGGTCGTCCCAGACTCCGGTTTTTCTGAGATAGGCCCTTACTCGCAGTAACGGCTCTTGCCGCCACGCCTCCTGCACTTCATCGGCCGGGCGGTAGCGGCTTGCGTCGTCCGCAGTTGTGTGATCACTCAAGCGATAGGTGAGGGCTTCAACAACTGTCGGGCCGTCGCCCCGGCGTGCTCTGTCGAGTGCTTCTGCCACCACATGACGAACGGCAATGACGTCGTTGCCGTCGACCTGCACACCGGGAATGCCCGCGGCGATCGCTTTCTGAGCCAGTGTGCGAGTGGCTGTCTGGCTCTCAATGGGTACTGAAATCGCCCACCGGTTGTTGACGACTACAAACACGGCAGGCAGGGCGCGAGCACCGGCTAGATTGATGCCTTCGTAGAACGCCCCTTCGGACGTTCCGCCATCACCGATGTAGGTGACGGAACAGCGGGCTTCGCCGCGGATTTTGAAGGCCATGGCAACACCTGCGCCATGCAACATTTGCGAGGCGATCGGGATGCACCATGGGAAGTCCTGGCGCGGCACGCTGAAGTTGCAGCCGCGCTCATCTCCGCCCCAGTAGATCAGGATCTCGGACAGCTTCACGCCGCGCCATAGTTGAGTCCCGAATTCCCGATAGACGGGCGCCAGCACATCTTCCGGGCGCATGGCCGCACCCACGCCGACATGTGTCGCTTCGTGGCCCAGGCAGGAGGCGTACGTACCGAGTTTGCCAGTACGTTGCAGATTCACGGCCTTGGTGTCGAAGGTCCGCACCAGGCTCATCATGCGGTACATCTTGAGCAGCTCGGCGCTGTCGGCGGCCGAGGCGGGCACGGATTCACGCAGCTTCCCTTGCGCATCCATGAACTGGTGATACTGAATCTCGAACTGCGCGACCGTCGTCAAAAATCCCCCCCAAAGGCACTCCGGTTCGGCGTGGCCGTTCCGGCGCCCCATTTACGGGGTGCGGATTATACACGCGTGGCCGGACCCATCTCGGTGGCCCGCCCCAGGAGGATGCGCAGCAGCCGGTCGAGAGCCAGTCTCTCGCGCTCATCGAGCGGTTCCAGCAGGTGCTTCTCATAGGCCAACGCAACCGGCGAAACCTGCTCGTAAACGGTTTCGCCGGCCTTGGAGAGTCGCAGGACGGAGCGGCGGCGGTCCGCTCTGGCCATGCGCCTTTCCAGCCGCCGCATTTTCAATAGCGAGGCGACGGCACGGCTCACTGCCACTTTGTCCATGGCTGTACGTTGCGCCACTTCGGCGGCGGACAGGTCCGGCGTCATGGCGAGGATGCACAGCACGCGCCATTCCGGAATGGAGAGGCCGAAGCGCTCATGGTAGGCGCCCGCAATTGCCGTGCTGACGGTATTGGACAGCACGGACAGGCGGTAGGGCAGGAAACTGTCGAGCTGCAG
>Ga0307509_10006010_pt1 | contig 16576 bp, 24 predicted proteins | sample 10_EM_MG_FD_202245 | JGI IMG/M metagenome (GOLD analysis project Ga0307509, IMG submission 202245) | Populus trichocarpa ectomycorrhiza microbial communities from riparian zone in the Pacific Northwest, United States - 10_EM | ecosystem: Host-associated > Plants > Roots > Unclassified | place... | reverse complement strand
ACCACTGGGCCAGTGAGTCCACCACCTAGGTATTGACTCCGGTTGTTGTCATAACAGTTAGCCACTGGTATGACTTCGATGGGAAGAGTTTTTCCACCTGTGGTTGTATTGGAGATGCATTGCAGAATCTCATATCCCAATGACGGGGTTAAGTGTACCTGAGTTGGTCCGACACTTCCCGCTGGATAATTCCTGATGGAGGGTAGACCTCGGACAAGCCCTGAGCAGCACAGGGTGCTCGCACATGGTCGGAGTAGTGGTGAATGTCAAAGGCTTAAATCTGATATCTACTTAAGTTTAAGCGTTTGGCATTCTACTTCGATAACCAACTTTTCCTCAAGAAGACCTTATTGAGTGAAGCTTTCAGCTTAACAATATTAAGTTTAACCGTTTTGATTCTTCGTGAATTATTAACTCTATCTTAATCTTCTACTTTGAGTTTTGGTGCGGTCGCAACCTTAGAGTTCACCTCTCTATACGGTGCCCCCGTTACAGGACGTGGCATCCTGATTCCCGATTGAAGTTCTATGGGCCAAGTGCGTCAGATGCCCAGGATGCACATGATACAAGCTAGTTTTATTGCTGATGCAGAGAATATCTAGGGCAATAGCCTTAAATCCACGAAGACCTTGGTGAGTGGTAGTAGCTGGCTCTTGAGACAATATGCTAAATGGGAGTGACGAAGTCAAGAAGTATACTCCTCCTTGCTGATACCGAATACACTCATTCCTAAGATAGCAGAGTCCATTCACAAAGGTAATTAGAAACCTAGCCGACAGGCAAGAGACCGCCAGCAGTGAGTGTGAGATGTCAGAAATATAGAGGGCCTTGATTGTGAGGTAGTCTCTGGTGTTTGTAGTAGGGTAAAGCTGTATGAAACCGATCTCTGATGCCTAAAGAGTTGTATAATCTGCCGTGATAATTTGCACCAGTGTTCAAAGCTTCTCGATCGAGTGAAACCTTGTTCGCTCATGACATAGGTGCCTGGATGCTCCAGAATCCACTACCTATAGGTCATTCAAGTTGCCTTTGATAGACTCTCCTTCAATAGCAGCTAAAGCCCAAACGAATCTAGTATCAATTCGCCCATCCTCTAAGTTGGCAAACCGGCCCCCACCCCCCTGACCATAAGATCTACCAGTATTTTGCCCATCTTGGATATGTGCATTACCCCTATAGCCTCCCATCCTGCCCATACCAGATAGGCCTTCTCCTTGGCCGCCTCTGCCACCCCTACTACCTCGTCTGTGTCCACCGCTTCCTCTCTGATTTCGCATATCAGAGGCTCTCTTCTGGCAATCCCGCTCACGATGCCCAATCTTCCTACAATACTAGCACGTGGTATGAGAAGGTGTAGTAGTAGGTGTTTGTCCTTGAAAGTGCACAGAGGGGCTTTGGAAAATGCTTCCTGCTTGGTGGGCTGGCATTCCCGACGTGTATTTTGTATAGTGAAATGCAGGCGAGGCTTCAATTCGGATTTGAGGCATAGTCTCTCTTCCGGGAATAGGATTATCAACATCTATTCCGCTAACCTTAACTCAGTTCAGAATTTCTTGTTCCTACTCCAGTAGGCTGGTGACTAAGTAGTCTAACTTTGGATTTTGACAGGCTGTGGTGCGATGATATCTAGTACAGGTCTAAACATGGCTGTCACAGTAGTAGTTAACTTAGTATTCAGAGCTTCATCTGAGATGTCTTTGTCCGTTCCAGCCAGCTCATTTCGGCAATCTACAACTGCTGTAATGTACTCATTAATATCAACTGTAACTGGTCTCAAGTTACTAAACCTCATTGCCACTGCTGTTCTTCCAGCCCGGGGGTTCTCTGTCTTAAGCTTTTCCTCAAATGTGTTCTACATGGCTCGTGGATCCTGAATGCCTTTGATGAAGGTTTGATTCCTTGGGAATAGGAATTAAAGATATGGGTGATGGCTTTAGATGAGTGGCAGTCGAAGTTGCTGATGGCTTGTAGTCGTCCAGCCAGTGGCTGATTCTCATTTCCCAGAACAATTTCTGAGGCTTCCTCCGAGCCAAGAAACGTCTGCATATCTGGATGCCAGGTGGAGTAGTTCGTCTTGCTTAGCTTTGGGATAGAACCGTACTTACACCGGTTCTCTGAAGAGCCCTGGGAGGGTGCATAGTCCCCCATCCATCAGCAAAAGATTACCCTGCGTCAGATACAGCGCCGTTGCGTCCTGAGACAGGCGACCTTGAATCTGCGTCCCCTGCATCCTGTACCTCCTGAGTTGCGTCCGTTGTGTCCCGTGCGTCCTGTGCTTCCTTAGTTGTGTCCCCTGCGTCCTGTGCGTCCTGAGTTACCTGGCAACGCCAGCTCAAATTCCATGCATCTGGAGCAAAACTAATACACAACATTCCGCCCTGACATATAAGACAAAGCAACTCTGCCTCCTGTGCATCCAGACTCATCCCTCTAAACCATTGCTCATCATAATTTACCACTGAGAGATGCTCGCCTCAGGGGTACCCCTTAGTATTTCTTGGCATAGTTCATCATGGTTTCTCGGCACATAGCCTCACGCACTTAGCCTCACACACGACGTGACAAACTATTCTCTCATCATCACCCTTAACATCCATATTCCCCGGCATCCTACATAATCCTCCTCTACAACTACACATCCAATCCTAGGTTTGACACTGGAGGGTTGCTGGGCTGGGCCCCAGCTACACGCCGGTATAAGATACTTCCCTGTCTCATAAATACTCATGAAATCGGTATCTACTCTGAGGGGGGGGTTTTTGGCAGGCTGAGAGGGGATGCTGGCGATCGCAGAACTCGATGACAGATCCCTCCACGACCGCTAGGCCGATTGTGAATCGGTCACTTGCACGTTGTTGGGCCTGACGCCAGCTACACGCCGGTACAAGGGACGTCGCTGTCGCATCAATACTCATGAAATCGGTGCATAGTCTGGGGGGGGGGCCTGGGAAGGCTGAGAGCGGATGCTGGCAATCCAAGAACTGGATGGCAGATTCCACCAGACCTGGTTGGCCGATTCCAGATCTAAAGGCACAGCGTGGTTAGTCTCAGCGCCAGCTATACGCCGGTATAGGGTACGTCTCTATCGCATTAATACTCATGAAGTTACTATTTACTCTGCAAGGGGTCTTGGGAAGGCAGAAGGGGTGGTGCTGGCGATCCCAGAACTCGATGTCAGATTCTTAAACAACCGCTTAGGCAATTACAGATCTGAAGACAGGACATCGTTGGACCCGGCGCCAGCTACACGCCGGTATAAAGAACATCAGTGTCGCATCAATACTCATGAAGTCGCTATCTACTCTGGGGGGGGTCCTGGGCAGGCTAAGAGGGGATGCTGGTGATCCCAGACCTGGTTGGCCGATTCCAGATCTAAAGGCACGGCGTGGTTGGTCTCAGCGCCAGCTATACGCCGGTATAGGGTACGTCTCTATCACATAAATACTCATGAAGTTACTATTTACTCTGCAGGGGGTCTTGGGAAGGCAGAAGGGGTGATGCTGCTGATCCCAGAACTCGATGTCAGATTCTTAAACAACCGCTTAAGCAATTCCAGATCTGAAGACAGGACATCAATGGACCCGGCGCCAGCTACACGCCGGTATAAAGAACGTCACTGTCGCATCAATACTCATGAAGTCGCTATCTTCTCTGGGGGGGGGTCCTGGGCAGGCTATGAGGGGATGCGGGTGATCCCAGAACTCAGTGGCAGATTCCTCCACAACCAGTGAGCTGATTTTGGATCCGTCACGTGGACGTCATTGGGCTCGACGCCAGCTACCCGCCAGTATAAAGGACGTCGCTATCGCATCAATACTCATGAAATTGCTATCTACTCTGGGGGGGGTTTCTGGAAGGCTGAGAGGGGATGCTGGCGATTCCAGGACTCAATGGCGAATCCCTCCGCAGCCAATCAACCGATCTTGAATCTGTCACCTGGGCGTCATTGGGCTCGACGCCAGCTACACGTCGGGATAAGGTACGTCTCTGGCGCATCAGTATTCATGGAGTTCGCCACCCTTCTGAGAGTGGTCTCTTGTCTCTAACAATCCTAAACTCAATGGCAGATTCCTCTACAACCGCGCAGCCAATTTTGAATCTGTCACTTGGGCGCCATTGGGCTCTACGCCAGCTACACGCCGGTATAATGTACATCTCTGGCGCATCAGTATTCATGGAGTTCGCCACCCTTCTGAGACTGCTCTTTTGTCTCTAACAATTCTAAACTCGATGGCTGTTTCCTCCACAACAGCTCAACCCACTTTGCATCTGTCACCTGGGCGTCGTTGGGCTCGACACCAGCTACACGCAGGTATAAAGAGTGTTCTGAAGTGCTAATTCTCCATGGAGCTTTATGGTCCTGAAGGAGGCAAGAGGGGGGAATGGGTGCATAGGGGGGGGTCCAATGAGCTGTATATTAGAAGAATAGAAGACTATTAGTAGTAAATTTAATACTTTTTCATGATGTGAAATATATTGTGACCTGGGTGACCAAGGTCAGAAACTGGAAAAGGGGGAACCCTTGGCTTATTTCAGTTATCTCAGGAAGAGTAGGTACTGCGTCTGGTTGCATCCTGAGGATTAGGTGCTGCATCTGGTTGCGTCCTGAGCGTTGGGTGTGCGCCCGGTCTGTCCTGGGTGTTAGGTGTGCGCCCAGTGCGTCCTGATTCGCGATTGACGTTCTGTGCGTCAGGTGCATTTGACGCACAGGACGCACAGGACGCAGGCTAGTATTTTTGCTGATGTCTCTGGTAATACATTCTGAACCTAGAAACAGAAGTTTGTTAAAATCACAGGAAGGCATTAGTCCCACAGAAATCACAAGAGCAGAAGTCAATTGAGTGATGAGAAGAAAAGTATTCGGTGATCTCTGTCTTGATCCCTTAGGGATTTGTGACTTGTGTCTGTGGCGCTAGGCCGGGCTCATAACCTGTTGAAATTGTGCTCCAATGTTGTGTGAAAGTGGAACAGTAGAGACTTCGGGGAACTTCTACTCGCCATGTATTGTTACTTATCGAAAGGAAAGGGTTAAACGGCCAAACATATATAGAAAGTATAAGTCATCTCATCAGTCACTAGAAGGAACTGGTTTCCTGTCCTCAGCCCAAACGCATCATAAGTTCCAACAAAGTATACGCCTCCAAATCCGGAGAGGGCAATGAAGCCTAGCCGATACGAGATAGCCGCCCAATAATCATCACCCAACTGGTGATGTCTCACCACCACAAAAGAGACAACCCAATACAGCCCAATGACATAGGAAGCAAAAACTTTAGACAAAGCCGTTGTGTGAGGACAATGGAAGACAGTAATACAAAATTTAACAGTCTGGCCGCCCCCATGTGCCAAGAGCCCTCTCTTCTCTTTCCACCCTTCTTTCCAGAGTTGTGCTACTCCCTACCTAGAATTATCAGTGATTTTACTGTACTCGTGTATGCTTTTCCCAATTGGCAATCAGTTAGTTAAGCGAGGAGATGTCGAACATTCTTGGTGATGTAAACAATCACAACCCACACTAACTCACGCTGCAACAAGCAAACATCACAGCTAACTCCTCCTGAATCCGCGAAATCTCTATTTTTCAAGTTCGCTTGTTGCGACTGTAAACACAGTTGTCGCAAAGATAGCGATCCCTAACTTTGCATTGCGAAATCCCTCTAATGGTAAACAAAATAACGTAGGTACCGTAGGACCAACTATGCCTCCACCTCAGGTTCCTCCCTCCATTTCAGGGGGCATTCCCACTCATCCTGCACCTTGAGAATCGTGACCACTAGAGCACGCTCCTCAGGGGTGTAAAAACCTGGGCGAATAATAACCACTCCATCATGCCCATGAGCAAACCTACAGAAAAGGTGATACAGGCTCGGGATACAGGATATACCATCGTGATGCCTGAGGGCACGCCCTGTCACCTCCAATTCAAAAAGCTCATTGAATCTTTCGGTTTCCGTGATTTGCTGCAGTCCCGACTGAATTCCTATCCTGCGTCCAGGTTGGGGATTATAAATAATGTCAAGCAGTTGTGCTTGATATACAGTTCGTTCTAAAGTGTGGTATTAGTAACAACTAAATTGATGGTATGGGAAATTATCTACCTAAAGCGCCACGCAGGTTGAAGTTTTCTTCAAACTTCATCCATCTCTTTCTTCTATCACTATTCTCATACTTTCTGTCAATTAGAAATTGTAAAAATAATTAGAACTAAGCACTCAACAGTAAGTCTCGCAATTTCCTGTGATTGCTCCATGATCACTTTGTCCTTGCCAGACAAGTATTGCGACACCATCTTTTCTACCATCTGAACACCGTTTGTATAGTACTCAAAGATATCCTCCTCTATGTTATCGGCAGACTGGGTAGAGGGTGGTTGGTAGGAGATGGGATGTGGATAGTTGGCTGTCTCTGGCGAAAGAATCTGTGCAGATTGGGGGTTCCCAGCCTCCGGTATATGAAATAATGGAACACTATTTCTGAAATCTGAGTACTGTTCGGATGGCGGAAGTTGAGCATTTCTGAAATCCCTTGAAGGGCCGATATCTACTAGACCACTTAATAGAACACCCTTTAGTGGAGGCACCTAGATGCTCACTGGTCGAATATCTGTTTTCCATAAAAACCGGAATTTTAGACATTGAAAAGGATTAAGATTTCACAAGAAGGGAGAAGTAGTAAGTGGAGCTCAAATAGCAGTTGATATGAATCAAGCGACTAACTTGACATGAAATCAACTTGAACTGCTTGCAGTGTTCCCAAGCGTCCAGTCCGTCCGTCTTTTGCCTAGGACGGGACGGACGCCAATTGCGAGACCTTTGGACGGGACGGACGCCAAATTGTAGTCCGTCCTAACCCATGCCCGGGACGGACGGCCGGGCCCTATAGGTGTCTCAGGTGGCGCAATTTTCCGGGTAACTCCGGATGACGGCCGGGCCCTACAGGTAATTGGCGAGGACTACATAAGACGGGTGAGGACTGCGGATGACGGGTGAGGACTGTAGATGACGGGTGAGGACTGCAGGTAATGGACGGGCCCTATAGGTAATTCGCGAGGACTGCAGAAGACGGGTGAGGACTGCGGATGGCGGGTGCGGACTGCATGTACCGTTCGGGAGTTCCCGATCTGTAGAGGACGGTAGGGACCTACAGTCACCCTCTTAGACTGTAGTCTTTCCCAAAGGACGGACGCCCTTACCCTACAGCTTGAGACAGACGCCCGGGACGGACGGGACTGGAGTCCTGTAGGTGCCTACAGGGTGGACGGGACGCTTGGGAACACTGACTGCTTGTGCTTTCGGTTACATCTTTTCAGAGCATATGTAAGAAATGTACTAGACGACTGAGTATCATACAAATTCTGTGAGTAGAGTTCATTTCAGCACGGAATCGAACCGGGATTTGCTGGGCTGCTTTCTTCGAAATCATCCCCGTCGTGCACTTAATAAAGACAAAAAAACCACTACACAAAACTGAAACCTTGCAGCAATAGCGTACAGGTTTTTGAAGTATCCAGAAGTCCCTGAATAAAGATGATTTTAACAATTGAAAAAGCTATTTTTTTGCAGGTAGACATTAATCTATGCATCAGAATCATGTCTCAGGACTCCTTCTAGGTGAAAACTGTCATTGCACACACAACAACAGCGTAGTCATGAACAATTACTTGTCGTCTTGGCCACTAAATCGGTTGCATTTTGGCATAGAAGCCAGTGTATTTTTTGATTTTCCCGCACTATATTCTCACTAAAATTCTATGACAGTCCTATCCTCCTTCCATGCGAGACCACCTGGCCACCCACTCTGCAGTCTGAGAAAAGTAGCCAGGACAGCCCTTTCACTTGCCGTATGATCCTTACAAATAAGAGTAATAATACTCTGATTATCCCTTTCACCCTTGGATCCCCGGCCATACACAACAGGAATACAGGGCATAACATCTTGGAGTTCCAGTTCGCGGGTTAAAACTTCGTCCTGAAGAGTGGTGACAAATTCTGGCGTCCTAGCCAGCTTGTTGAGCCCAGACTGAACCCCCTCTTCCCAGTCGGGCTTTATCTTCTTCTCTAATTTCGCTAGAAATACCGTGTATTCTAGAGCAGCATATTAGCAACAACCCTTTTGAAACACTTTAGTATTCTGATGATTTGCCTAAGGCTCCACAAATGTTGAAATTTTTCTCTGGCTTCATTCATTTCGTTTTTTCCACTAAAAGCATAGCCTATAGGACAGTCAGCAGGTGTAGGAAACTCAGAGCTGAGTATACTACCATGAGTGTTCCAATTTCGGTGCAATTGTTCTCAATCTCTTTTGTTTCTTTGCTACAATGATCATTCCAAAGAGCGAATGACTTGGTAGCCTGTTTACTATAACGGGCAACCCACTTGGCATTAATATCTTTAAAACGGCTAACATAGTACTCCTGTGACTCGACTTGCATTGATTCGGTGCCATTAGGTGTACTTTGGCAAGGCGTGGAGTACGGCCGACCAAAAAACACCTCCCCTACAGCTCCCTGGCAGCTCTTCGGTTGGCAGATGTTCGGTTCTCCAATAAAAGGAAGGCCCGGAGGCAACATTGGTTCGAGGGCATTAGGCGTACTTTGGTAAAGCATTGAATGTGGTTGATCAAAAAACATCTCGTCCATGGTCCTCTAGTAGTTTCTTGGTTGGCGGATGTTTGGTTCCACAATAAAGGAAGGCCCTGAGGCAACATTGGTTGGAGGGCATTAGGCGTACTTTGGTAAAGCATGGAACGTGGTTGATCCAAAAATATCTTGTCCATGGCCCTCTAGTAGTTTCTTGGTTGGCGGATGTGTGGTTCTGCGATAACAGGAAGGTTGCGTAGGTTGAATGGAGAGAATTCATATTATTCATTTGAATCATCACTCCCGAAGGAATCCCTTCGAGCTGAATCTCGGTTGTGTGGCATCTCTATTTGCAGGCGAGAACCGGTCGGAGAACAGATTGCAGGTGGATAACTCTGGTCGTTCTTTGGTTGATGGATATGTGGTTCTGCAATTAAAGGAAGATTGCCTGGGTTGATATGTGGGTCGCTTGAAGCTGAATCCGGGTTGTGTGGCATCTCTATTTGCAGGAAACCTGTTGGAGAACAGATTGCAGGTGGATGACTCCGGTAAGTCTGACGTCGGCGGTGACGATGCCGCTCGGGATGCCGCTCCGGATATCTGATAACAGGTTGACCAGTTGGGAAAACACTATCAGGTGGGCATGCCGAGCTCCGACCCGCACAATACCAACAGGTGTTCTCCATGAAAACAGGGATTTCAGACATTGAAAAGAGTTGTTTTTGAATCGTTCGGATAATGTTTATTGCTGTGAAGTTGTGCCAGGAGAAGTTTGTTATGGCTTTTAGCGGATGAAGTCAGGGGCGGGATTGGGACGACGAATTGTGGTACCAGTGGCGGGTCCGGCTCCTATCTATCACTCACACCTGAATTTGAGAATTGGTGGGGGAGAGGCTGCATCCGGCAGGGCCTAGCCAGCAGTCAATAGGGGGATTTAGCTGGTTCGGCAAAGGAAGCGATAGAGTAACAGATGTAGGGTAGTCGTCTAGTAGTGCTTTAGGTGAATTAGATGGATTTAGCTAGTAAGGCGGGAGAGCTTTTAGGTTGACAGGAGTAGTATTGGCAGTGACCGGGGCTGATGTGTTGATCGGCCCTGACCATTTCTATGGTCAGTCACTAGTGGTCAGCAAAGGGGGGTAATGGGGGTAATGCGGTCAAGGTTTCCTTGACATACAATTTGAGAACTGCTTTATGTAACCAGCATTTGACTATTCTATCACAATATAATGCCTATATGGGAGAAGGAGAAAGAAGAGCAAAGCAAATTCACAAAACTATAGTTTAATGCCACCCTAACTTTGCCTTCAAACCCTAACCGACCATTCCTCTGACCCCTGCTCTGACCGGCCCGTGCCTGTATATACATAGCAATTTTGGCACGTCTCCATATGTAGTTAGTTCTCACTTGAAATTACTAGTCCAGATAGGGCCTCCTGATATCAATCTGGCCTTGTGAGTACAGTATTCAAGTAGGCTGCCTTTGTTCCTGATACCGACCAACACTTTGCTCCGAGCTTTCTACATTTCCCGATCCGCCAATTCTTATCTTGTCAAATCTTTCTTCCTCAACAATGTCCCAAATTACAGTTTTTATCGGAGAGAATCTAAGTATGCCCTCCGAGGCAAATCAAACCCCGCTTGAACAGTATTTTGATCCAATGGATCACCTCCCACTCGAAAACCCTCGTCCTACCAACTACCCTCCTCCATCCATGCCATACCACGAGCTACTCCTTTCGCCCGTCCCCGACCTCAATATCCAAATGTTTGCCTACTATCAAGCACAGCTTAAGATGCTAGAATCTCTAGTCTCTACCCAATTGTCCGAAAAAGACAAACTGGTTCAACAGCAATATTTGGAAATCGCGAGACTTACTGTAATCTATTCACCACTGACTTTTCGGCTATTTCTAAGAACTTATCTATAGCAAGAAGGTGCCGACCTACAAGAGCGATTGCAGCAGTTGCAAGAAAACTTCTCCCTCCATGGGGCTCTAGGTAAATAATCACTCCTCCTCAATCTATTTAATTCTTGCTAATATCATACTACTCAATAGAAAGAACCGTATATCAAGCAAAACTGCTTGGTGTAATTGGCACACCACGCCCCCGAGCCCCAGCCGGCACGCAGGCCGGACTTGAAAAACTCTCCCACATCGAAAGATTCAATGAGCTTCTTGTGCAGGAGGCAGAATTGCGTGACCTGGACCTACAAGATATTCGTAATTGCATCCCCAGCCTCTATTATCTTCTCTCCAGATTTGCCCATGGTAATCTGAGTGTGGTTACTGTTCGTCCACGTGATTTTCACCCTCTAGAAAGAGCTCTGATTGTCACCATTTTGAAGTTGCAGAGCGAGTGGCCAGATGCCCTCGAATGGTGGGAAGAACCAGAAGATACTCCTGAGTGGAACTTGTAACCTAAACCCAATAGAGTGTGACCGGGGGCCGCTTATACAGTGACATCATGAGTGAAGTGACTCCAGACTAGAGGACCTCATGCGAGGTCCGGTAGTTCCAGCATAGAAAAGCACAGAGGTCAGCACTTGAAGAATGACAATCCACCCATCTCTCCTTTGAATGTGAAATAATAATATAAAAAAATATGAAGTGAACTGAAAGAAAAGAAAAAATCAAGCGAAAAAAAAGTCGCAGAATTGCCGCACCGAGAAGAAACGCAAAATCAGCACAGAAGAGAATGAGATGAACTCTGCTCAATTACATATTTCCCCCCGTATCCCCTTAGACTTTAAAATGAAGTCACGATAGATGATAGAGGAAGAGACATAGATGGGGACGGGAAATTTTGAAAGCTTATGAAGGAAAACTATACACAATTGGGAGTGCTAATAACTTGCCGAAACTCCAATTCTTGACGAACCAGGCGAACCAATTCACAAAATGGTGCCGTGTTTCGTACTCATACTGAAAGATATAGGAAAAGAGGAGGAAAAGAAGCATTACCAAAACCACCATATAGTAGTGGCCAATTCCCGATAGCAATCCCAGTCAAGATACGACACAAGACCCCTATTTTCTTTCTAGATTGCACAATTCAGTGCGTACCGCCCGCACTCAACTTGAAGGGAAAACCGAAAGTAGAAAACAGCAGGAAGATAAAAAAAAGGAAACTGTAACAGCGAAGGGTAGCAAAGCGGAGAAAAAAGTGAAAAAACCAAAAAAAAACAATACCTAATAAAGCAAGGTTTGTTTTTGTACAAAAGATCGTTAGGATTAATGAGAGAAGTGTGGACTAACTCACTTCAATCATAATATGCCAGGCTCCTTGAGGGCATTCTGTAATATTGTCTCCTTCACCGCCCCAAATACCAGTCGGATATTTGACGCGTCTGTTGCTTGTGTAAGACTAATGCATGTGTTAGTACCAAACCCCCAAAAGAAATATTAATCCCGAAAAGGATGGATAGATAATTGTGGATAAAGGTTTAGATGAGCCCTATTGACCCGGTTAAACCGCCGCAATAGGTACTTGGCGGCCCTTGTAACATCATTTCCACCTGAATAATCCGGGAATTAGTTCAATAAATTTCTTCGAGCGAGCTTTGTCTTAAACAAATCGACTATGTTGAGGAACAAGATAACACTAGTAATTTATTACGCTCTAGGCGCTATGGAACTGTGGGCTGAGGTGGGCCCCCGGAAATTTTGCCCAGACATCGGCCATTATCGAGTTTATACTCGAAGCATATGTTACATCTATCCCCCCCACCCCCCCCCCCCCCGCCCCACTTGTAACAACTCCACCCAGCCTCCCTTGCCCATCGGCCATACAAGACCCAGAGTCCCCAGGACGAGAGAAGGGACCAGATTTTTTGCTATGCTGAAGGATAGCCCACTCCATACCGTATACCGTACTTGCTAATACCGCCTTCCTCGAAGTTATTCACAACAGAACGCACCAGCTAGATGGGGCACTAAATTACTCGCGCACGGCTATAAAAGACGGGAAAAATGATTAGCAAGATCAGACAAGATAGCGAACTAGGGGGGTTGAGGGGAGTAAGTAGGTAGCTCACACTAGGTACTGTATGTACCCCTCCCAACCTTTTTTCTCACCGGGGTCTGTGGGTGGATAGGAATGAGGGAGTTGGAGAGCGGGCGGTGCAGTGCCCCCAACCGTCAGGGAACCCGCGTGGGGGGGACTGCCACAAGCTCCGGACCGGACGGGAGGTCTATCTGTAGTCCGTCAGGGGCGGCCTAAGGGTAGGGCAGCCTTCTTTGAGGAGGACGGCGGGCCCTACAGGGTGAGACCTGTGAGTTCAACGCTGGGAGGGTGGAGGCGAGGGACTGCAGGGGACTGCCAGGGATCGCCGAGGACAGTGAGAGAAAAAGAAAAAAGCCCGGGCGGCTGGGGACGGCTGGGTACTGTTGAGGGCGGCAGGCGATGGTGAGGGACGACGGGGGACGGTAGAGGGCGGCAAGAGTGATGTCGCATGATGTGAAAATAATTCGCTCGGTGTATGATTTCAATTTGGCTAGTACGGCCGAAGCTCAACTCCTCCGTCTAGCCTTTCCATCAAGAAGACGCTTCACATAAGCGATTCGAGGAGGAAGGCGGAGACTTGTGGGATAAAGTGTAAAAAAGGGGGGGGGGATGTTGGGGATAGAGGTGTTGTTTGCAACCGAAATAATGACCGGTAGTGAGGGTTTCCGGCGGTGGCCCAGTATGTAATAGAGATCATGATTAATCAAGCTAAGCATCTGTTAGCAAGAAAAGACTTGAGGAAATCCGAGAAAAGGAGAGTAAGGAATGGAGCTAGGAAAAGGACAAACGGAGGAAGAAAAATAAATACCATAGAAAACCCCCCTTCACAGCTTGCGCGTCCCCCCCCCCACCTATAATACGATGATAAGTCCGACTATCATATCTTCAACAGTGACGGCAGAAGCCAGGATAAGTGATATCTCGTAATCCAGCCCCGGAATAGCAGATAGCTGCTTCTCCCCTCCATCACTCACTCACCCACTCTCCCGCACTCTATCATATTATTATCATATCATACCCCAGAATCACCCCCGAAAAGAAAAAGAGAAAAAATCCCCACATGAACTGCCCGACGTTGGTCTTTTGGGGATCGTGGGCAAAAAAGAAAAAAAAAGGACGAAGGCTGTCACTCCTAATTCTCTGCGGTTTTGTGAACACAACTGCTATCGCATACATGCAAAAAGGGGGCCGGAGTCTCAAAGTTTTGGTGTACGGTATGCAATAGCAGTCGTGTTCACAAACGTCAGAGAACCACGAGTAGAGGCCCTCCCCGAATTACAACCTAGCGTATTTTATAAAATAAAAAAGTCGGAATGACATTGGGTGGTTGGTTGGCAGGTTTTGGCTGGTTGGCTGGCATGATAGTATGAAATCCTTTAGGGAGAGTGCGAGCTTGTGGTTGATTTGGTATATACCTTCTTCCGAGATTTATTCTATTCCTTCTTCTCCAAGGCATTGGGATTGCACAAGTATGTGAGTGAACTTTACCTATCTTCCTGTGCACTGCCCAGCCGCCGGTGACTTGGGGGCTTTCCATGAGGCCTTAATTCAATGCGGTGTAGTGGTTAAATGGTTTATGGTAATAGCAAGGGCAGAGTGTCTCTACATCAAGTTGGACAATTCGAAAGGTATTAAGCTTGTATATTCGCTATCCTCAATTACAACAATTTCGACCATTGGTTCATCCCACGACAAAAAAAAAAAATGGATGATCCCTATCCTTAACAACTACGAAATTTTATATCCCCAGCATAGTAACCCCATACGCCGTTCATTAACCACTGTTGCTTTGTTACACCATCCACCTTCACTCCACCTTCTTCTCCTCCAGGGCATTAGGATTGTAACGATGTTTAATACTCAAGCACCAAATATCTAAATAATCGCAAATGCTCGTGATAACATCCACCACGAAGCTCCCATAAACACCACTACTCAAGCCCAGGCACACAAGCACATACGCAACAGTATATGGCCCTCCGCCAAGCACACTCGGCCATCCGAGGCCCAACTTGGCCTGCAAAAACGGTCCTAGGGCATCTAACATCCCTGCGAGGATCGGAAGCGAGAGGATATTAATGTAAGGGAAGGGGGATTTCGTCAGGTGTGCCGTGATGATCAGCCCAACCTGGTAGGCGAAGGATGCACCAATGAAGAAGATAAAAGGTAGAATGTGCTCGTGGAGAATCTCCGGTCGTAGCGATAGCCAGAGGGGGATTGCGAGCCAGGTAGTGAAAAACGGAGCTAGGCCCAGAAGCGCTGGGGTTATGGGGAGGTTCTTGTTGCGGCGGGCGCGAATTACGTTTCGGGAGCTAGGCACAGGGGCTGTTAGTATTTGTGAATGCTTTGTGGCCTAGTGGGAGGGGGGAGAAAGTAGGCTGAGAAGGGGCGTCATGAAAAAATTAGAGTGTTGCGTTTTTATTCATCATTGAAGAAACTCGGGGTTTAAAATGTTTAATCCTTCGCCGTTGTGCTTTTCGCCGAAAGCCATGGTAGAATGGAAGGGTGGTAACAAAGCTCTGCGCGATGTTAAACGCCAAAATTATTCCCCCATAAACCAAATACCACCGAGCAAATGGCATATCCCTCAACACAGGCGGCAGGAAGTCGGAGCACGGTAATCCCAGCGTCTTGAACATGGGCTTCTGCCAAAAACTTCCACCCTTGAAAGCGGTGATGGCGTACATGGCGCAGAGCCTCAGCACACCCTCAACGAGTCCAGAGACCAAACCTAGGTACAATGTCCCGGTGTGATATTCCTCCCAGGTCGTCGGGTAGAAAGCGCACAGGCTTGCGAAGAGCGTGAGGATAGTGACCCATGAATAGCCGAGGTTCGCTGCACCAGTGAAGATGACTACTTCCAGGGTTGTGTTCATTGCGTCTACGCCTGCTTCATGTTAACTAGGTGGGTAGGGTTTGCTCTAGTGGAGAGGGCATACCATGGCCAAATAATTCTCCTAAAGGCCCGCTTTGCCGAGTACGTCTCGCTTGCGTACCGTCACAGACATCAAATGTTTGGTAGAGTAGCCATGTGCTTTTTACCGGAGTGCGATTACCCCGGAATTGCTTGTTTTGGCGGTTGGTTGGTTCTACTATATTCGTTTACTGGTCTGGAATTGATGTTCAGCTGTTGTATGATATGAGTATGATGGCATATAAAAAATCTTATAACCTCCCTCCGCTAATCACTCTCACCATCACTGTGGCAGGCGATTTGCTCAACGACGACTGTTAATGAGAAATTTGATCCACCAGAGCTGCTTATTAGCCCGGCACAAGCAAATACTCAATGCTGAAATTGCAGGAGGTCATCGGAGCATGAGAGGGAGGAAGTTTATTTCCAAGGAGAAAGAAACTTTTGAGAACCAGTATTATCTGACTACGCTCACATTTTACGTCGATCCCAATTCACATTACCGCCTCGCTATCACGATTCCATAAAGTCCGCTGGCTAAGCTAATCTTCCCGATCCACATATCGGGCATTTCATCCGCCACTCTCCAAGCCAATATTGAGAAGCTTGCAACCCCCGCTCGGCCGGAAAAGAGCTGTTGTGTGTGGATACAGAATAGTACCGAATGAGAATCCACCAAGCCGCCCAAATGAGAACAATTCTGCAACCCAATTTTATGACACATTCAAAGTCTCCTCGCCCTCCCTTCCCCATCGCAACCCATCACTCACCCTTAATAGGACCAAGCGGCAGAAAACCAATGTCTCCTACGACTTCTTTATCCGTATCTCCTCTCTTGATCATGTCGAAGCTATAAAATGCCTGAAGGGAAGTTCTTGGTTGCAGCATTCAAGCTGAGAGTCCAAGAGAGGGACAATCTCACTGGTGTTGCGCGGAGTCAGACGGCCGAAGGAATAAGGCCGAGTACTCAGCTATCCGAGAGACATCACTACAGAGTATCTTCTGGACCCGGAGCGTTGGGGGCTGGATGCAAACGGTTCGGCTGAAAGGGACACTCATGGCACCATTTTTGCCTAATA
>Ga0307509_10006009_pt1 | contig 16578 bp, 16 predicted proteins | sample 10_EM_MG_FD_202245 | JGI IMG/M metagenome (GOLD analysis project Ga0307509, IMG submission 202245) | Populus trichocarpa ectomycorrhiza microbial communities from riparian zone in the Pacific Northwest, United States - 10_EM | ecosystem: Host-associated > Plants > Roots > Unclassified | place... | reverse complement strand
AATTGCACGGTCTCGGGAAAGCCAATCCCGTCGGTGCGATACAGCGTCAGCTGGTCCCCGACGAGCTTGACCGCCACGATCCGGTCGGCCCGGTGAGCCGACAGGCACGAGCTGGCATCGGCGCCCGTCGGCTCGCTCTCCTTTTCGGGCAGCGCGACGACCACGCCATTTTCGAGATTTCCCGCGAAGCTCTGGACCAGCCCGGTCTCGATCGTCGCCTTGTGATCGCACGCGAACGACCCGCTCTTGCGGCCGACCTGAAAGTACTTCTGGGTCAGCACGTGGCGGATCGCGACCTTGTGCTCGTCGCCGATCGAGATGTTGAGTGTCTCCTCGGCCTCGACCTCGGCGTCCTTGTCGAACGCGTCGGTGACGCGCGGCCGCTTCGTCACCCACGTCCCCTGCAGGCTGCTCGCCGCCACGTTGCGCGGCGACGCGATCGCGTAGAGGTTGCCGGTCGGATCGAACAGCTTGAGGCGCGGCATCCCGCGGTCCATCCCGATCCACAGCTCGACCAGGTTCGCCGCGCCGCTGATCCGGACCGACGCGCGGAACGTGTTGCCCTCGTCGTCCATCCGGTCGAGCTTCGTCACGGTGTACTGGCGCTCGTGGCCGTCCCACTGCAGCGTCGCCGCCGCGAGATCCCACGCGAGTGGGCGCAGGGCGAGCTCGTCGCACGCGGTCAGGTTCGCGAGTGCGTGCCGCTCGTCGGTGCCGAGCTCGCCGAGGAAGCCGGCGAGCCGGCGGTTCGTCGCATCGCAGGTCGCGAGCGGCTCGGCGACCGACGGCGCGCGGTACGTCTCGAGCAGCTTGCCCGGCAGGCGCGCGAAGTACATGCCGAGCGCGGCCTGGCCCGACAGGTGCTGCTTCGCGAGATAGGCGGTGTCCGCGTTGCGCTCCTCGCGCCGGATCTCGCCGACGAACGTGCGCAGGGTCGGGAGGTCACCGGCGTTCAAGAACTCGTTCTCGCGGACCCGGCTGCGCTCCTCGATCGGCAGCAGCAGATACTCGTTCTGGATCTTGCCGAGCAGCGCGACGATGTCCTCGGCCTTCGGATCGGTGCGCGCCGCGGCCGGCTGGACCTTCGCGAGCAGCGCGTGGAGTGCGACGACCGAGACCGCGCCGTTCTGACCGACGTGCGCGTGGTCCTTCGTCACGTTGACGCCGATCACCTCGCCGGCCTCGTTCGTCGTCGGGCCGCCCGAGAACCCGGGCTCGATGTCCGTCGAGATCAACAGGCCGTCGACCGCGTTGTCGCGCATGATCCGCGCGTAGCGCTCGTCGTACGCCGGGAACCTCACGAGCGAGAGCACCTTGCCATCCTTCGACACCAGGCCCGCGTGCTTCGCGAGGTTGGAGCCGGGATAGCCGTACGACAGGATCTTCTGGTCCTTCTGCGGCTCCTTCGCGAGGTGCAGCCGGTGGAACCGCCCGGCGTCGACGTTCTTGATCCGGATGATCGCGAGGTCGGCGTCGGGGTCGGCCGCGACGATCTCGGTCTCCGGATACGCCTCGACGAAGTGGCGCTTGTCGGTGATCTGGACATCGCGCTCGACGAGCACGCGCTCGCCCCGATCGACGACGTGGTTCGCCGTGGCGACGTAGACCGCGTCGTCGGGACCATCGATCAGGAAGCCCGCGCCCGTGCCGGTCGGCGTCGACACCCGGACCATCGCCGCCTCGATCGGCTGCGCCTTGCCACCGCGCAGGCCCGCGAACGCGAGCCCGCCGAGCGCGAGCGCCGCGAAGCCGGCCGCGAACGGCCACCGCTTGTGCGCGCGCGTCGCCGCGACGAACGGCGGCGGCGGTGGCGGCACGTACGGCTGGAGTGCCACGGGCGCGCTCCCCGTCACCTCGACGTGGACCGGAATCGGCGGCAGCGGGATCTCCGGCCGGCGCGGGGGCGGGAGCGCCGCGAGCGCGCTGGCGACATCGCGGATCGGGGTCGACCGGGTCTCGCCCACCTTCAACAACGACGCCTCGTGCGACACCGTGCCCTCGGCGAGCCGCTTCGCGATCTCGGCCAGGATGAACGGGCCGTCCTCGTGGCCCGTGGGGCCGACGATGAAGTAGTAGTGCTGGTCCATGCCGCCAGGACGCGTCCACTTCGCGCGGCGTCTCACGGTATGTTCAGAAAAGTGATCCCCCGCGACCTGCTCGCTCCGGCCGTCGCCGAGGCCCACGCCCGGTGGGTCGGCCTGCCCGACCTCGGCGAGCGGTTCGCCGAGGCGGTCGAAGCGCGGGTCGAGGGCGAGCCGGATCCGCTCGCCGCGGTCGCCCAGCTCGCCCTGCCCGACCTCTATCTGGTCACCGCGTGCCTCGAGCAACACCGCGGCGCGCTCGCCGCGTTCGAGCGCCTCGTTCGCGAGGAGACCACGCGCGCGGTGGCGAAGCTCGGTGGATCCGACGCCCGTGCCGACGACGTCGTCCAGGATCTGCTGTTGAAGCTGCTCGTCGGCGAGGCCGGCCGGCCCGCGAAGCTCGCCGCGTTCGGCGGCCACGGCGCGCTCCACGCGTGGGTCCGGGTCGCCGCGGTGCGGACCGCGATCTCGCTCACCCGGCGCAAGCAGGAGCTCGCCGTCGAGGACGACGCGCTCGCCGCGATCGCCGACGAGGCCGACGACCAGGCGCTCGCGTTCCTCAAGTCGAGTTATCGCGCCGAGTTCAAGACCGCGTTCGCCGCCGCGTTCGCGGAGCTGCCGCGCCGCAGCCGCACCGTGCTGCGCCTCCAGGTCATCGATCAATTGACGATCGAGGAGGTCGGCGCGTTCTATCAGGTCTCGCGCGCGACGGCCGCGCGCCACCTCGCCGACGCGCGCGCCGAGCTGGTCGCCGGGACCCAGAAGCGGCTCGCCACGACGCTCGGGATCTCGGCCGAAGAGCTCGGCGAGCTGATGCGGCTCGTCGCGAGCTCGCTGTATTCGACGCTACCGCGCCTGCTGCGCAACACCGACGCGAAACCGTGAGACGGTGCGGGCGCTCGCCGCGTCCGGGTAGGTATGCAGCGACTGTCACTCCTGTTCATGCTCGCCGCCGGGTGCGGCATCCTCAAGCTCGTCCCGCAGGACACGATCCAGGGGAGCGAAGGCCGCCACGTCTCGATCGGCGGCGAGACGTTCCGGGTCGGCCCGTACTGGGGTCCCGAGTGCGAGCGGATCGGGTCGGACAAGCGGCGGGTTTACAAGGAGGAGGCCGAGCCGACGATGGGCAAGCAGCCGAACCTCGCCCACGATCCGGCCGATCAGATCCTCCGGCTCGTCTGCGTCGAGAACATCCTGTCGTCCGAGGCCGAGCCCTGGGAGAACACCTGGGTCGTCCAGCACTTCCGGTTCGACGAGCTCGCGTTCGATCACACGACCGCCGCGATGATGCTCGTCCAGTGCCTGAAGGCCGGCTCGTGCCTCGCCGAGGGCGCGCCGTTCCATCACCAGGACATCCAGAACGACATCGCGATGCGCGATCAGGCCGAGCGCGAGAAGGAGCCGCGCCGGGTCCACCAGTACTACGAGGTCGGGATGATGCGGTGGTACGCGGAGCACGTCGACAGCAAGGAAGTCGCTGCGAAGATCGCGACGTATGCTGGGCTGCCGACCGCGGCGCAGCAGGCGTTCATGGTCGAGCTGGAAAAGGCGAAGACCCGCGTGATCGCGGTCTCCGACGAGCTGACGCCGGAGGCGAAGCAGCTGTTCGTCGAGCTGCCGGCCTCCGTCTACAACCGGCGGATCGCCGAGCACGCGCGCTACGGCAAGATCCTCGGAGAGCTCCGGCTGCTGGTCGCGCGGGTCGTGCTCGAGCGCGCCGCCACGGCGGGCGTCACCGACGAGACGGTCGGCAAGCTGCGCGACCTCCGCGTCGCGTATCACGCGAGCTGCAAGGGAGACTGCACGCGCGACGCGATCTTCTCCTCGATCACGAAGCAGCTGTTCTGGTCGTACGTGTCACGCGGTGACTCCGCGGCGGCGATGGCCGAGTCGAAGCTGCTCGAGCACCTCGATCCGACCGCGCAGCAGGAGATCGCGACGAAGCAGAGCGACGCGATCGAGAAGGCGCGCGGCCGGCTCGCGCGGGTCGAGCAAGCCCGCCAGCAGGGCGTCGACGCCGAGGCCGCGCGGTCGACCGCGAACGGCAAGCTCCTCGACCTCGGCGATGGCCGCTACGTCTACACCTACAAGGACGACTTCAAGATCTCCTGGGAGTCGCTCGTGCCCGACGGTCACGAGGTCGGCCACGTCGGTGGCAAGGTCGCCGCGCTCGAGAAGAAGGGCGCGAACATGCTCGTCCGGTTCCAGGACGAGCTCAGCTCCTCCACCGAGAGCACCGACTGTTACGAGACCAACCGGGTCGACGGCATCGACTCCTCGGGCAAGTTGATCTATCGCGAGAAGTGCAACGGTTCCGTCACGCACGTGGAGCGGCGCAAGGTCGATCCCGTCACGATGCCGGCGAACGAGGTGGCAAATCTTCACCCCGGTGACGAGATCGTGGGGTTCGCGAAAGGCACCGGCAATGCGCGGGTCGGCAGAGTCTGGCTCGTCAAGCGTGGCGAGCGCGTCGCGCGGCTGCGCGAGATGGCGCTGTAGTTTCACGCTCGCGCCACAGAACGTAGGCGATCGCGTTACTCCCGCATTGCATGGTGATGGTGAGGAGGGCCGATGAATCACTACACGATCCGGAATCTGATCTCGCAAGACTTCGCCGCGCTCACCACCCTCGAGAAAGACGTGTTCGGCGCGATGGGCGAGGAGGTGCTGTGCCCGCACTACCTGCGCGTGTGCACGGAGATCTTCGCGCAGTCCTGCTTCATCGCGCTCGACGGCGATCGCCCCGTCGGCTACTTGCTGGCATTCACGCGCGACCGCGAGGTCCACTGCACGACGCTCGCGGTGATCCCCGAGTACCAGCGCACGCGCGTGACGATGCAGCTGATCGGCGCGTTCGTCCGCAACATCATCGATCGCGTCGACACCTGCTGGTTCACGGTCAAGGAAGACAACGCGCCGGCGCGCGCGCTCCATCGCATGCTCGGTGCCACGGAAGTGGGCCGGCGTCTCGATTTTTACGGTCCCGGCGACGAACGCCTGGTCTCGAAGATCGATCGAGACGCGTTCGAGCGGATGCGCGCCAAGTACGAGCGGCTCGGCTTCGTCGCGCCGCGCCAGCAAGAGGCGGCGGCGTGATCACGAAGCTCGCCGGACTCGCTCTCGACGCGCGGTTCGCGTCGCGCGCGGGCAGCGATGCGGCCGGGCGGGCGGTGTCGGCGCGGTGGATCGCGGCGAACGCGCTCGCGTGTCGTGGGATCCGGCTCGCCGTCGTCGGCGTCGCGCCGCTCGGAGCGAGGTTGTTCGCACTGCGTGCGACCTCGTTCGCAGCGGCGATCGCGGCGATCGCGGCGGTGCCGGTGTTGATCGATCCGGCGACGCTACCGCGCCACTGGCGCTACATGCTGCGCGCGCTCGGGATGCCGACGCTCGTCGAGTCGCCCGCCGCGGCGATCGAAGGTGGGGCCTCCGTCCTCGGTTGCGACGCCGGCACGCCGTGCGAGCTCATCGTCGACGAGCCGGGCTTGGCCCGGCGAGGCAGCACTGCCGGATGGCAGTGCGGTGTTGTCGACGAAGGCTGGCAGGGCTATCGGGTCCGGATCGCGGCGCCGCAGCGTATGCTCGCCGCGTGACCCAGCTCGCGCGCGCGCTCGAACCCCTCGCGGCGATCGAGCGGATCGCGGCCGCGCAGCCGGAGGCGGTGTCGACGCTCGCGCGCGTCGACGATCTGCCGATCCACGCGTTCACGTTCGGCACCGGTGCGCCCGTCCTGCTCGTCGTCGGCGGCGTCCACGGGCTCGAGCGGATCGGCACCGAGGTCGCGCTCGCGTTTCTCGCGTCGCTCGTGACCCGGCTCGGCTGGGATCAGATCCTTCAAGACGCGCTCGCGCGCTGCCGCGTGATCGTCGTGCCGCTGCTCAACCCGGTCGGCATGGCCAGGGCCCAGCGTGCGAACGGCAACGGCGTCGATCTCATGCGCAACGCGCCGGCGCACGCCATGGGCGGCACGCCGTTGCTCGGCGGCCAGCGGATCTCGCCGCACCTGCCCTGGTACATGGGCGCGGCGGGCGCACCGATGGAGCCCGAGGCGCGCGCTCTGGTCGAGCTCGTCGAGGCAGAGGTCGCGACCGCACCGTTCGCGGTCGCGCTCGACTGTCACTCCGGGTTCGGCTTCGTCGATCGGCTGTGGTACCCGTACGCGCGCACGCGCGAGCCGCTGCCCGATCAGCCCGCGATCGCCGCGCTCGGCCGCCTGCTCGACACGACGCTGCCGAACCACGTCTACCGGCTCGAGCAGACCGCGCAGGCCTACACGATCCGCGGCGATCTGTGGGACTACCTCTACGACCGCCGGCGCGCCGCCGGGCCCGGCGTCCTGCTCCCACTCACGCTCGAGATGGGGTCGTGGGCGTGGGTCCGCAAGAACCCGCTGCAAGGGCTGTCGTCGCTGGGCCGGTTCAACCCGATCAAGCCGCACCGCCAGCGCCGCACGCTGCGCCGCCACCTCCCGCTGCTCGACTTTCTGCTCGCCGCCACCGCCTCGCACGGCGCGTGGCTCCCGCGGTGATTTCCGGAGAAACCGTGCAACGCGCGGTCGGGCGGCCGTCTAGGGGACATCCACACAGGAGACCCCATGAAGACCAACATCCAGAGCCTTGTTTTGATCTCGATCTCGACCCTCGCCCTCGCCGCGTGCGGCGGCGGCGGCAGCAGCGCCAAGTCCAAGGGCGGTGGCTCGAAAGGCACCTCCGCGACGAGCTCCGGCCAGAAGGCCGGCGGCAACGCCGAGGGCGACAAGTCCAAGGGCACGTCGGAGGGCGAGACCTACGACGGCGTGACCTGCGATTCGTCGACCGAGGGGCTCGCCTGGTGCGACTCCGAGACCGAGATCGCCTTCTGCGCCGACGGTACGTGGTGGTTGCTCGACTGCTCGCACCCCGACATCGGCGGCGACTTCTGCGCCGAAGCCGACGACGGCACCGTCGACTGCTACGCGGCCGACGAATTCTAGTGCTCCGATCACCGGGTTCTGATCCGCTCGGCTGACGTCCACGTGCACGTGTCACGTGCTCGTGCAGTACACGACGGGGACCGATCGGGACCCGAACGGAGTGCTGTCGATTCGGAGGTCGGGCTGGTGGTCCAAGGGCGGATCGTGGACGAGCACGTGCACGTGGCACACAGGGGGCACGTGTACGTGTACGAGATCAGAATCCGACGGTCGCGTCACTAGCCTGCGGCGAGCACGCGACTGAGGCTCAGGTCGATCTGGCTCTGCAGCATCGCGAGGATGCTGTCGAGCTCGGTCGGCAGGAGCTTCAGGCGTTGCTGGAACCCCGTGCGCGTGCGCTTCGAGAGCGCCGTACGCGCCGCCTCGAGCCAGCGAAACGCGGTCGTCTTGTGCACGCCGTAGAGCGTGCCGATCTGCTCCGTCGTCAGCTCGTCGACGAAGTGATGGCGCAGGAGATTGCGCTCGCGCACGTCGAGGGTCGCCAGCGCTTCCTCGAACGCCTGCTTGAACTCGAGCCGGTACGTCGCGCGAAAGTATTCGAGGTCGGGCCCGCGCCCCGGATCGCTCAGGCGATCCACGAGCTCGTCCTCGAGCGCGACGGTGTCGGGCTTGCGGAGGCGATCGACCGCCGCGCGCGTCGCCACGGTGCGGACCCAGCTACGCAGCGCGGCGCGGCCGGTGTACGTCGCGATCCGCGGCGGCGTGCCGACGAACAGCTTCGCGTGAACCTCCTGGGTCAGCTCGTCGATCACGTGACCGGCGAGGCCCATCTGGCGCAGGCTACCGGCCAGGGTCGGTGCGCAGGTCGTCGCGAACGCCTCGAGGGCGAGCTGCGCACCGGTCGCGCACGCCTGGGCGAGATAGAGATCCTCGAGCGCGAGCTCGGAGATCGCGAGCACCGGCTCGGGCGCCTCGCGGATCCCGCGCGCGATCGCGAGCACGAACGCCTCGTCGTCGACCACGAGCTGCGGCCACGCGACGCGACCGCGCTCGAGCGCGCCTGCGAGCGCGACGTCGAGCACGGCGGGAGCCGCGGACGCCGCTTCCGGCGCGACCCGCAACAACCACCCGACGCGAACGAGGGACACCCCTCCTAGTATGCCGGATCAGCGCGCGGCGCCAGCGCACTCGACGCTGACGCTCGACGGGCTGTACAGCGCGCCGGTGAGGCCGGTCAACACGATGTCGAGAAACGACTTCTCGGTGTCGACGGAGGCCACGCCGGTCGGGCACAGCGAGGCGACGGCGATGTCACCGCCGCCGACGAGCCCGAACACGAAGTGGTGGACCTTGGTCTCCTGGACCACCCCGCTCGCGGGGAGTCCGGTCTTGTAGTTGGCGTGATAGCAACCTGAGGCGAGTGCGAGTGCAATAACGAGCTTCATCGGAACGTCCTCCTTGATGGACGCGCGTTCGACGAGCGGGCGGACCCTGCGTTGCGCGGTTTCTACAACCGACAGTTCTCGGTTCAGGAACCTGAGTCGGGAACGGCTGTTCTACCGGCGATGTTGCGCGAGCCACTCGGTGGCCAGCTGTATGACCTGCGGGTCGTTCGCCGCCTTCGCATCGGCGAGCGCCTGGGTCGCGAGCACGACCGCGCGCGCGCGATCCTTCGGCGCGAGCGCGCGCGCGAGCTCGAACCGGACGTGCGCGGCGATCTCCGGATCCTGCGCCGCGACCTGCGGGACCAGCACGAGCGCGCGTTCGAAGTAACCGACCGCCTCGGCCTGCTTGTCGAGCGCCCCGAGCGTCTCGCCGAGGCGCTGGATCGGATAGATCAGGCGCGGGTTGTCCCTGCCGATCAGCTTCTCGCTGGTCTCGAGCGAGCGGCGGACCAGCGGCAGCGCTTCCGCCGGCTTTCCGGCGGCGAGATAGATCCCCGCGGCGAGGTTCGCACCGACCGCGATGAATTCGGCGCGATCGGCGAGCTTGGTCTCCATGATCGGGACCGCCTCGTGGGTGAGCTCGACCGCGCGATCGAGCCGGCCGCGCTGGCGCTCGATCAGCGCGACGTTCATCAGGATCCGCGCGGTCCCGAAGTCGTCGTGGAGGCCGCGATAGACCGCGATCGCGCGCTCGCCATACTCGCTCGCGCGGTCGAGCTGACCGAGGGCGCGCGACTGCTCCGCGAGGTTCGTGAGCACCGCGCCGACGCTCGCATTCTGCTCGCCGAACGATGCGACGAAGATCTTCAGCGTGCGCTCGGAGATCGCGAGTGCTTGCTTGTACTGGTTCGCGCCCATCATCACGTTCGCGAGGTTGTTGAGATCGATCGCGGTCGACGGATGGTCTGGACCGTAGGCGACCTCGCCGAGGTGGACCGCCTCCTTCGCGAGCTCGAGCGCTCGATCGACCTTGCCGCTGTCGTAGAGCGCCTGCGACCAGTCGGTCAGCACGATCTCGTACTCCGGCGACGTCGCGCCGAACTTGCGCTTGCGTTCCTCGGCCGCGCGCTCGAACGCGGCGAGGGCCTCTGGATACTTGCCTGCCAGGCTCGCCGCGTTGCCCTGATCGATCAGCATCGCGGTGCGCAGATCGTCGTCGGCGGGAAGGTGCGAAAGCACCGCGCGAGCGTGTTGGACGATCGAGTCGACCTCCGCGGGACGCGCGCCACCGACGACGTGGACCAGCAGGACCCACGCGGCCGCGCGGGTCTGATCGTCGCGCGCCTCTTCGGCGGCCCACACCGCGGCGTACAGTGCGGCCTCGGCATCCTTGGTCGCGTCCGTGTGCATGCGCGCCTTGCCGAGCGCGAGCTGGATCCGCGCGCGCAGGCCGACGTCGAGCACCGCGGGTGGTGCCGCGGCGAGCGCACGCAGCCGCCCGACCGCGTCGCGCGCCTTGCCCGCGTCGTACAGCGCGATCGCGCTCGCGAGCTGATCCGCGCCGGCGCTGGCGAGCGCGAGCGCCGCAGGATCCTGCGGGCGGGCGAGCCGGACCAACCGCGCCGTATCCTCGCAATCGTCGAGCGCGGCCAGCCGCGACACCGCGTCGACACCGTGCTCGACGACGACGCGATCGGCGGTGGCGAGCACGCCGATCACCGCGCGGAGCTCGCGCTTGCGCTCGGCGAGGCAGCTCATCCGCGCGTCCATCACCGGCGCGGTCTGGCTGTGATGGACCTCGGTCGCGCGACACGCCGCGGCGTACTCGTCGGTCCAGCGCGCCCCGTAATGATCGAGCGCGACGGCGACGCGGCTCGACGCATCCGTCGCGTACGGCAGTCCGGTCGCGACAAACGCGTTCCGGATCGCTTCACGCTCCGGGCGCCCCCACACCGCCGCGAGCTCCGCCGGACCTCCGCCGCACACCTCGCCGGCGGTGAACGGACGCGCGAGCGCGAAGCCCGCACCCGCGAGCACGGTGATGGCCGCGACACCGCCCGCGATCCACCGCCGCCGCTGCGTGGTGACCGCGGCGAGGCGATCGAGCAGCGCCTCGACCGAGCGGTGACGGGCGGACGGATCGACCGCGAGACCGCGCATCACGACGTCGCCGATCCGCGCCGGCACCGTGGTGCGCGCGGGCTTGCGCAGCTCGCCGGCCTGGACCGTGCGCGAGAGCTCGCCGACGGTGTCGCCGGCGAACGGCCGCGTGCCGTAGAGCGCGTGATAGAGCGCGACGCACAGGCTGAACTGATCCGACCGCTCGTCGGCAGGCGCCCCCGCGAATTGCTCGGGCGCCATGTAGAACGGCGTGCCGACGAGCGCGCCGGCCGCGGTGATCGCCGGCTCGACCGGCGTCTCGGCGGCCAGCTCGCCACCCGCGCGCGCGAGCCCGAAGTCGGTCACCCGCGCGCGTCCGTCGGCGCCGATCAACACGTTGTCGGGCTTGAAGTCGCGGTGGATGATCCCGGCCGCGTGCGCCGCCGCGAGCCCGCGCGCGGCCTGCACGAACATCGCGAGCCGCTCGCGCCAGGTCACGTCCTCGCGGCGCAGCCAGTCGGTGAGCGTGCCGCCGGTGACGTGCTCCATCGCGAGGAAGACGCGGCCCTCGACCTCGCCGACGTCGTGGACCGCGACGACGTTTGGATGCGCGATCTTCGCGAGCGCGCGGGCTTCCCGGACCAGCCGGGCCTCGAGCTCCGCCCCGTCGAGAACGCGCGGCCGCAGCAGCTTGATCGCGATCTTGCGGTCGAGCGCCGGATCGTAGGCGGCGTAGACCGCCCCCATCCCGCCGACGCCGATCAGGCCGAGCGAGACGTAGCGGCCGAGCTGCGCGGTCTGCGCCATCGCGGTCTCGAGCGCGTCTTCCGCGCGCGGCGTCACCTTCGCCTCGAACGCGCCCCGGGTCAGCTCGGCGACGACGCGCCGGCACGCGGGACAGGTATCGACGTGCGCCTCGATCGCCGCGCGCCGCGCGCCGTCGAGCGCCGCCTCGGCGAACAGCGCGATCGTGGTCTCGTCGGGGCACATGGCCCCGGGGACATATCACCGCGGCGAATCAACGGAGAAGCAAATACGCGTCGAGCGCGCTGACCACCACCCCGAGTCCCAGCCACCACCGCCCTAGCGCGCGCTGCGGCTCCCGTGGATCGACGACATAAAACGCTCCCATCACGAGCCCTACCACCGGCACCACGAGCGTCGTCCCGAACACGGTCCACCGCAACGCGCGCGAACCCACTCCATCTGCATCCGGCGTGACCGCCACCCCTGACGGCACCGCCCTTCCGCACGACGAACAGAAGTTGAACATCCGTCCGCCGTCGAAGCCGCAGTTCGGACAGAGCATGTGACTCAGTGCACCCATTGCTCCACCGTCCGGACCCCATCCTCCGTCACCTCGAGCTTGGTCGCGCGGAACACCCAGTGCGCGAGATCGATGCCGAGCTCGCCGAGCGCCGCGATCGCCTCGGGAGTTCCGGTCACCCCGGGAATGAAGCCACGCGCCTGGACCGCCGCGACCCACGCCGTGAAGTAGTCGGCGGAGCAACCGTTGTCGAGGTCGAGATAGAGCGCGGCCTCGGCGGGGACCCGGGCGATCCGCGCCAGGAAGCAGGCCGAATCGGCGTCGCGCGTGCCCTCTGCCGCGGAGATGGATTTGACCTCGGACTCACCCGTCCGGGTCGTGAAGGTCGGACCCTGCGGATCGCGCACCGCGCCGTTGGGCCCGAGGTAGAAGCCTCGCCAGGTGAGCATGGTCGAGCCCTCCTTCGCACGTCATGTGCCAGCCGCCGGGCGCATGATTTCGCGCGTCTGAGCGGGCTGCGACCGCGAGCGCGATCGCGATCCGGGAATGCGTTCGGTGCGGGAGCGCTTGCGTTCTTGCGGGCGCGACTGGCAACGTGCCTGCGATGCGACTCGGTGGTCGGCGTATTGGCATCGCAGGTGGCGGCGTGGGCGGCCTCGCGGCCGCCGTCGCGCTCCAGCAGCGGGGTGCCGAGGTCGTCGTGTTCGAGCGCGCTCGCCGCCAGCACCAGGGCATCGCGCTGCTCGTGTGGGCGAACGCGATCCAGGCCCTCGCCGCACTCGGCGTCGCCGATGGCTTGCTCGCGCACGCGTCGCGGATCGAGCGTACGGAAGTTCGCGGCGCGAGCGGCAACGTGCTGTCGGACCTGCCGATCGGCACGTGGAGCAAGCTGCCGTCGGTGGCGCTGTTTCGCCGCGACCTCCTCGCCGCGCTGGCCGCACCGCTCGGCGACATCGTGCGCGAGGCGGAGCTCGTCGGCTTCGCGGCCGCAGATCGCGTGGCGCTGAGGTTCGCGAACGGGCGGGAGGAGCAGGTCGACGCGCTGATCGGTGCCGACGGCCTCGGCTCCATCGTGCGCGCCCAGCTGCTCGGCGCAGAGCCACCGCGCGCGCTGCAGCAACAAGCGTGGGTCGGCTGGGTCGAGCTGCCGTCGGTGTCGGGGATCGCGACCGCGACGATCGGGCGCGGCCCGCGGTTCTGGCACGCGCCGCTCGCGGGCGGCACGTTCTGGTACGCGACGGTGAACCGCGTCGGCGGCGAACGCGACGCGCTGCTCGCCGCCCTCGCAGGCTGGCACGAACCGATCGAGGCGCTGATCCGCGCGACCCGCGACGAAGATCTGATCGCGACGCAGATCCGCGATCGCGCACCGGTGGCGCGGTGGGGCGAGGGTCCGGTGACGCTCCTCGGCGATGCCGCGCACGCGTCGACGCCGGACCTCGGGCAAGGCGCGTGTCAGGCCCTCGAGAGCGCGGTGGTGCTCGGCGCGAGCTTCGATCGCGAGGACTCGATCGAGGCGGCGCTGCGCGCCTACGAGCACGCGCGGATCGAGCGGACCGCGACGATCTCGAGGCTGTGCTGGATGACGAGCGTCAACAGCACGATCGAGAGCCCGCTCCTGTGCACGCTGCGCGACACCGCGATCAAGGCCGGCCTGAAGACCGTCGCGCGCGGTCACCTCGAGTGGATCCTCGCGGGGCAACCGTGGTGAAGCGCGCCGCGCGGATCGACCTGCGCGCGTACCTCGCGGACGCGCGCCAGCTCGCGATCGACGAGATCCGCCGGTTCGTGCCGGCCGGCGATCCGTGCGGTCCCGTGCTCTACGATCTGATGCTCGACTACCCGCTGCGCGACGCGAAGGGCCTGCGCCCCGCGCTGTGCATCGCGACGTCGCGCGCGCTCGGCGGCGGCCTCGAGGCGGTGCTGCCGTCGGCGGCGATCCTCGAGCTGTATCACAACGCCTTTCTGATTCACGATGACATCGAGGACGGCTCGGAGCAGCGCCGCGATCGACCGACGCTCCACCGCGACCATGGCGTGCCGATCGCGATCAACGTCGCCGACGGGATGCTCGCGCTCGCACTCGAGCCGCTGCTCGCGAACACGCGGGTCGTCGGCGTCGGCAAGGCGCTGCGGATCATCCAGACCGTGGCGAAGATGTCGCGCGAGACCGCCGAAGGCCAGGCGATCGAGCTCGCGTGGATTCGCGCCGGCGAGTGGAACCTGACCGATGCCGACTACGCGCGGATGGTGTTGAAGAAGACCGGCTGGTACAGCTTCCTCGCGCCGGTCACGATCGGAGCGATCGCCGCGGGCGCGGACGGCGCGAAGCTCGATGCGCTGGTCGAGATGGCGCGCGAGCTCGCGATCGCGTTCCAGATCCGCGACGACGTGCTGAACCTCGGCGCCGCCGGTCCCTACGGCAAGGAGACCAACGGCGATCTGTGGGAGGGCAAGCGCACGCTGATCGTCCTTCACATGCTGCGCTCGCTGCGCGCGCGCGACCGCGCCGCCGCGAAGGAGCTGCTCGCCCTGCCGCGCCCGAGCGAGCTGTCGGCGCAGCTCGACGCGCTCGTCGCCGCGGGCGACTTGACGCCGCGCGGTCGCGCCAAGCTCGAGCGCTCCGGGCGCACCAAGGAGGAGGCCGACATCGCACGCCTCCTCGCCTGGATCGCGCAGACCGAAAGCCTCGCCTACGCGCGCGGCGTCGGCGAGCTCCACGCGCGGCGCGCCCGCGAAGCCCTGTCACGTGCGGAGCTCCGGCCTTCCGCGCACCACGAGCTGCTGCACGCACTCGTGGAGTTCACGACCACCCGGGACCACTGAGAGGCACCTTGAGCAAGGAAGAACGCGAGTTCCTGGACGAGCTACGGACCAAGTCGATCGAGGCCGCGGCCGAGATCATGGAGAGCCTGCAGCGCTTGAAGTCGCTGTACGACGAGATCTCCGACGACGGTTCCGGCAATCCCCTGCCCCGGCCGCGCCCGGGTGACTTCTTCTACCGGCTCGCGAAGTTCGAGCTCGAGCACGCCTCGAACGTGATCCGGCTCGGCAACTCGCAGGCCGAGATGATCTTCGGTCACGTGCGCCAGCTCGCGCAGCGCAACAAGCCGGGCGCGGTGCCGACCACCGTGGTCCAGCTCCAGCTCGACGCGAGCGGCAAGCACTACACCGGGACCTTCGAGATCAAGAACCCGTTCGATCACGAGGCGGATCCGCGGTTCGAGATCTCGCCGCTCCGCAACGCGAGTGGCGACGTCATCGAGAAGGCGAAGCTGACCGCGTCGCACAGCGGCGGCAGCCTCGGTGCGCACAAGACGGCGAAGCTTCACCTCGCGGTCGCGAGCAACGCGGTGACGGACACGCTGTTCGGCGAGCTGTCGGTGTTTCTCGTCGGCGAGGTCGATCGCCAGATCGCACGCCGCGCGATCAAGATCCGGCCGGCGGACAAGAAGACGAAGCCGAAATGACCGATCCGGTGGGGTCCATGCTCGAGCTGCTGGTCGACGAGCCGGGCGACGAGCTGTCGCGTCTGCTGTTCGAGCTGCGCTGGCTCGTGCTCAAGCATCCACTCGCGGCGCAGGCCGCGGTCCGGACGCTCGTCGCCGAGGGCCGCGAGTTCGGCGCGACCGAGGAGGGTCAGGCATGGCGCGCGCGGCTCGAGCACTCCGAGCTCGCTCGTCGCGGTGCCTCGATCTTCGAGCTCGGCACGCTCGGGATGATCGACGCGGACAGCGACGCCGCGCTGCCGACCCAGCTGATCGACGCGTTCGCCCGCGCGGCGTCGCGCCGCGATCTCGAGGAGGCGATCGCGCGCCGGCTCGAGCCCGAGGTCGACCCTTGAGCGAAGCGAAACTCCGTATAGCCGAACGCTTCGCGAGGCGATCGATCGGGCGCGGCCCGGAACGGGGTGCGCCCGCGAGCGAGCTGTATCGCGCGATCGCGGCGAACGATCGCTTCGTCGATCTACTCGCGGGGATCCACGTGTGGTGCGAACGGCTCGACGCATTGCTCGCACGCGACACGAGATGCGAGGAGCGCGTGCCCACCGACGCGGTCGACGCGATGCTCGGCCTCGTCGCGCTGCGCGACAAGGTCACCGCCACGCTCGTCGCCCACGCGCGCGACGTCGCGCCCGACCACGCGCCTGGCTCGGCGCGGGAGTCCCTGCTGCGGTGATGCTCGATCGCTGGGACCGGGACGCGATCGCGGCGAGCCTGGCCGCGAACGGCTTCTTGCGCCGCTCGCCGTGGCGCGATGGGGGCCGCGCCGGCCATCGCGAGTGGCTGCACTTCACCGTCCATGCGCCCGCGCTCCAGCTCGTGATCAACGCGAGCATCGTCGACGATCTGCGCCCCGCCGCCGAGCGCCACCGCGAGCGCGCCCGCGTCGTCGTCCTCGCGCGCGATCCGGACGGCTGGCAGGGCGGCGTGGTCGAGCACGCCGAGGTCGAGCTCCGCGGCGGCCAGCTCGCGGCGAAGCTCGGGGACCTCGAGATCACCGGCGACGGCGGGTCGATCGCGATCCGCGGCACCGCCGCGGGCATCACGCTCGACCTCGCGCTCGAGGCCGTGACGTTCCCGTCGGTCGCGACCGGCGTCTCGCTCGGCGCCGGCCCGCCGATCAACTGGCTCGTCGTGCCGCGGCTCGTCGCGACCGGCCACGCCGTGGTCGGCGGCCGCACGATCGACCTCACCGGCGCGAGCGCATATCACGATCACAACTGGGGGTTCTTCTCGCACCGCGACTTCGCGTGGCAGTGGGGACACGACGGCGGCGGCGGGCCGCACAGCGTCGTCCTCGCGCGCCTCCTCGACGCCGGCCAGGCCACCACGT